>Ga0209514_10002258_pt1 | contig 30332 bp, 24 predicted proteins | sample Subgrocontami58m_FD_187452 | JGI IMG/M metagenome (GOLD analysis project Ga0209514, IMG submission 187452) | Subsurface groundwater microbial communities from S. Glens Falls, New York, USA - GMW37 contaminated, 5.8 m (SPAdes) (version 3) | ecosystem: Environmental > Aquatic > Deep subsurface >...
GTATTTTCAACGAACAATTCACGAAGGAGGAATACCAAAAGAAACTCCAGGAATTTGACTTTGGCTCATGGAAAAATGTGGAGGAACTGCGGAGGCGCGCACGGGATTTCTTCCTGCAATTCCCGCGCCGCGCGATTCATGGGAGAAACAACAGCGATGTTTCGGGGGAATACGTGTACAACTCGAAGAACGCGCATGAGGTTTATTTCGTGGCAGACTCGGAAAACGTGAAGTATGCCCAGCTTTTCCTTAAAGGCGGAACGAAAAACAGCTATGACTTTACCGCGTTCGGTTCGAGTTCCGAATGGGTGTATGACGCAACATGGACTGGTTTAAATACCAATAACGTCCGGTTCAGCGTATGGAATTACCGGAATCACGACACGGAATATACTTTTGGCTGCCATGGGTGCGGAAATCTTTTCGGCTGCGTGGGACTCAAAAACACGGAATACTGCATTTTTAACAAGCAATACTCCAAGGAAGAATATTTCCCGTTGGTTGGCCGCATCAAAAAACAAATGATGGTGGCGCCGTTCACCGACCGCTTGGGACGCGTGCACGGATACGGCGGGCAGATTCCGGTTGACCTTTGCCCGTGGGCGTACAACGAAACCACTGCATATGAATTTTTCCCGATTACGAAAGAAGAGGCACTTGCGCAGGGTTTTACCTGGCGCGACTCGGATGCGCGCGAATACCGCGACGCAACCATAGCCGTCCCCGACCACATCAAAGACGTTGCTGACACCGTCACGAAGGAGATTTTGAAGTGCGATGCCTGCGGCAAGAATTACCAGATAATTCCTTTGGAATTGCAGTTTCTGCGGCGCTCGAATCTCCCTATTCCGCGCCAGTGCCCGCTCTGCCGCGACCGAGCGCGCATACGGAAACTTAATCCCATACAAATGTATGACCGCGCTTGTGCGAAATGCACTCAACCGATTCATACTTCATATGCTCCGAACCGGCCGGAGATAGTGTATTGTGAAAGTTGCTACCAAGCCGAAGTTGCTTAATGTATCAAAGTCGGACTTCCTTAATGAAGTCCGACTTCCAACCGTTAAAACCAATGAATTCAGAAACTAGGAACTGCCGAAACTGCAAGACGGAATTTACCATCGAGCCGGATGATTTTTCGTTCTACGAGAAAATACAAATTCCACCGCCTGCGAAATGTCCCGATTGCCGCTTTCAAGCTCGTCTCTCGTTCCGCAATAACCGAGTTTTCTACAAACGCCAGTGCGCGCTTTGCGGCGCGGGAATGCTTACCGTGTATCATCCTTCAAGTCCGTTCACGGTGTATTGCCGGGAGTGTTGGCTTAGCGACAAGTGGGACCCGATGCAGTACGGCAGGCCTTACGACTTCTCCATTCCCTTCTTTGCGCAGTTTCAATCATTGCAGCGGACAGTGCCGAGGCCAAACTTGTATCGAACAAACTTTCAGAATAGCGACTATTGCAATTATGGGCTCGATTTTAAGGACTGTTACTTGCTTTTCGGCGGGCGCTATAACGAGCGGGTTCATTTTGCGAATCAGATTTTCAATTCTCACGATTCATTCGATATTGCCTATTCAAGCCAAGTGGAGTTCGGCTACGAGCTTTTTGAGTGCCGGCGCGTGAATCGCCTTTTTTATAGCCATCATTCGAACGATTGTCTCAACAGCTATTATCTTGTCGATTGTCACAACTGCCAAAACTGTTTCGGCTGCGTAAATCTTCGCAACAAGCAGTATCATATTTGGAACGTCCCTCACGCGAAAGAGGAGTATGAAGCTTTTCTCCGCGGGGCGAATGTAGGGAGTTATACCGCACATCAAGGATTTTCGGCTAGGCTCCGCGAACTGGTAGAGAAAAATCCGCGTCGCTACGCGCATATCCTCAAGGGGCTCAATTCCGATGGAGACGATATTTATGAAGTTAAAAACGTCCATGACTCGTTTGCCTCGGGAGAAGCGGAGGATTCCCGCTTCCTTTTTTACCTCCAGAACAAAAGTAAAGATTGCTACGACTGTTCATTCCAGGGATGGAACGCGGAGAAGCTTTACCAAATTTGCCATGGTTTCGGCGGTATGAATGTGCAGTTTGGAGTTCGGAATCTTTATAATCAAGATGCTCTTTACAACGAGGAATGCCACAACTCTGCGAATATTTTCGGATGCGAAGGGCTGCGCAAGAAGCAGTATTGTGTATTGAATGTGCAATATCCGAAAGAAGAGTATGAAAGCTTGAAGGAAAAAATTATTGAGCATATGAAGAAAACGGGGGAATGGGGTGAATTTTTTCCCATTGCACTTTCTCCCTTCGCGTACAATGAAACGATTGCGCAGGAGTTTTTCCCGCTCATCAAGGAAAGTGCTATAACGACCGGTTTTACATGGCGAGAAGATGCCGTGCGCAATTACCAGATTACGCTTGCCACGGAACGCATTTCTGATGATATTAAAGGGGTTCCGGACAGCGTGCTTTCCGAAGTGGTCGCATGCGCGCACGGCGGCGCCTGCCTACATCAATGCACAACTGCCTTTAAGATTACCAAGGAGGAGATCCAATTTTACCGGAGCATGAGCTTGCCGCTTCCGCGGCTTTGCCCGAATTGCCGTCATTATGAACGACTCGGGCAGAGGAATCCGCTCAAACTGTGGAAGCGGCAATGCATGTGCAATGAAGTAACAAGCGACAAGGACCAGGTGACAAATAAATATAAAAACACCGCCGCGCACTTTCATGGGAACTCCCCGTGTTCCAATGAGTTTAAAACTACGTATGCACCGGAGCGGAAAGAAATTGTGTACTGCGAGCAGTGTTATCAAGCCGAAGTTGCTTAATGTATTGAAGTCGGACTTCACTAGGGAAGTCCGACTTCCAACCATTGGAACCAATGAATTCAGAAACGAGAATTTGCCAGGGCTGTAAATCGGAGTTTTCAATCACGCCGGATGATTTCGGATTTTACGAGAAAATTGGCGTTCCCTTGCCCAAGGATTGCCCGGTGTGCCGCCAGCGGCGGAGAATGATATTCCGGAATTTCAAGACGCTCTATAAGAGAAAATCGGATTTGTCGGGGGCTTCAATGATTTCGATGTATTCTCCTCAATCGCCCTATAAGATTTATGCACATGACGAGTGGTGGGCGGACAATTGGGACTCGCGGATGTACGGACGGGATTTTGACTTCGGCAGGCCGTTCTTCGAACAATTCGAGGAACTTTTACTCGCTGTCCCGCGGTTTAATCTGATGCGCAATCAGAGCGTTGGCTCCGAATACGTAAATTTTGGCTTTGGCAGCAAGAATTGCTACATGACGTTCGGTTCCGTGGAGAACGAGGAGTGCCTCTACGGGCATATTGTATGGGAATCAAAGGATTCGGTGGACACGCTCTATCTTTATAAGTCGGAGCTTTGCTATGAATGCATTGACTGCATCGGTTCATACCGAGTGTTGTATAGCCAGGAATGCGAGAGTTGTACGGAGAGCATCGGGCTTTTCGATTGCCGGAGCGTATCAAATTCAATCGGCTGTGTGGGACTGAAACAGAAATCCTTCTGCATCTTCAATGAGCAGAAAACGAAAGAGGAGTACGAAACATTTTTAAAAGAACATCCGATCACCGACCCCGCCACGCTCCGGCTGATTTTCGCCAAACAGCGGGAGCTCCGGGGAGCTTTGCCGCAGCGGCACTTTTTCGGCTCGCATAATAGCGGCGTATCGGGAAATCACATTTACAACGGAAAAAATATCCAAGACTCTTTTGATGTGAAAGGAGGGGAAAATTCGCGTTTCATTTATACCTCACGTAATGCGAAAGATTCATATGACATCGCATTCAGTCCGGATATCGAACTTTCGTATTACTCGATTACCACGTTGAAATGCAATCGGGTACAATTTTGCCACTTAGTGAACGCATCTTCTGACGTATATTATTCCGATTGTTGTTTCAGTGTCCGAAATATGTTCGGGTGCGCGGGGTTGAAGAGCGGCGAGTATTGCATCTTGAATAAGCAATATTCAAAGGATGAGTATGAGAAACTGAAGGCAAGGATTATCGAGCACATGAAAAAGACGGGGGAGTGGGGGAAATTTTTCCCCGCTTCGCTCTCGCCTTTCGCGTATAACGAATCCATTGCGCAGGAATATTTTCCGCTCGCGAAAGAAGACGCGCTCGCGGCGGGATTCCGTTGGGAAGAAAATATCCCGCGCACTTCCGGGCAGGAAACGGTCAAAAACGACGAACTTCTCAGGAATCCTGCGCTTTACAGCGCCGATATGCTCGGAAAGCAGATTCTGCGATGCGATGCATGCGGTTATAATTATCGGCTCACCGCGCAGGAAATTTCTTTCTATACGCGCCTCGCGTTGCCTCTCCCGCGCGAGTGCTTCAACTGCCGGCACGAACGCCGGATGAAACAACGCAATATACGGAAACTGTGGAATGGGAAGTGTGCGAAATGCGGTGCGGAATTCAGAACTTCGTATTCGCCGGAACAGCAAAGGGAGTATAGAATTTACTGCGAGCAATGTTACCAAAACGAAGTAGGATAACTATATTCGCATTATTTAATCTAAATTTGCGTTATTCGCGAGTACTTCCATGAAATTCTCCGTCTACAGCGTCACCGACAATCTGAATACCGTCATGCGGCGGATCGGGTATCACCCTATCGCACACTCGGACCGGGGAGAGCTTAATTGCGTCCGTCCGCTTATGGGGCGGGATTATCCGCGTTTCCATGCGTATGTGAAAGAGGAGAAGGACAAGATTCTCTTTAGCTTGCACCTCGACCAGAAGCGTCCCTCGTATGGAAATGAAACGGCGCACAGCGGCGACTATGAAGGCGAAGTGGTGAAAAAGGAGGCATACCGGATACAGGAGATTTTGATACTCTCGCGCTCGAGTGAAACTTAGGCAACCGCCCTCTATTTTCTTATTCGCGCGAATAAGAAAATAGAGGGCGCTAAACTGTGGAGTTCTATTCGCTTATTCGTACGAATAAGCGAATAGGGAAATGAGAAGATATATGGAGTATGATGATGGTATGGAAACTTCGGAGACTAGGAGTTGTCAGAACTGTAAATCCCGCTTCATCATCGAGCCGGAAGATTTCGCGTTCTACGAAAAAATAAAAGTCCCGCCGCCGACGTGGTGTCCGCCGTGCCGCAACATGCGGCGTATGGCGTGGAGAGAAGAGGGGCACAGTCTCTACAAGGATACTTGTAAGCTCTGCGGGAAAAACATCATAACAATTCATGCTCCAGGAGGACCGTTCACGATATATTGCCGGGAATGTTTCAATTCGGATAAATGGGACCCGCTAAGTTATGGAAAGGATTACGACTTCGACAAGCCATTTTTTACGCAATATCGGGAACTCTTGGAAGCAGTGCCGCGGCCGATGCTCACCGGAGTAAATATTATAAGTAGCGAGTTCTCGCATGGTTGCAAAGGTGTGAAAAATTGCTACCTATGCTTTTTCAGCTATTTCTCCGAAAACTCGCAATACTGCTACGCGCTCCTTTTTTCCCGCAACACTTATGACTCATATGTAACGGATAATTCTGACCATGCCTATGAGACATTGCACTCCAACCGCCTCTATAAAGTTCGATTTGGATACTTTTCGGATGACTGTCTCGAATCCTCCCTTCTCTTTGACTGCGTAGGATGCTCTGATTGCTTCGGATGCGTGAACCTTCGCAAGCAAAAACATTGCATTTGGAACAAGCAACTTTCCAAGGAAGAATATCGGAAAGAAGTAGAATATTGGGATTTGGGAAGCTACAAGCGATTGGAAGAGGCCAAAGAAAGATTTCGCATGTTCTATCTTTCAATCCCTCATAAATACGCACACGTGATAAATGGGCAAAATGTAAGCGGGGACATAATCCGTGACGCGAAAGACTGCAAAACATGCTTTTCGGCGCTCGATGGCGTGCAAAACTGCAAATACATCTATCTCGGAGGATTGAATCTGAAAGATAGCTATGACGTGAGCGGAGGAGGAGATACTGCCTCTCTTTTATATGAAATTTTTGGCACCACGGAAGCACAACGCTGTTCTTTCACTTCTGGAAGCTCCGGATCACAAAGCGCTATGTATTGCGATTGGGCATATAACTGCTCAAACGTTTTTGGCTGTGTCTCATTAGACCACAAAAATTATTGCATTTTGAACAAGCAGTATCCAAAGGATGAGTATGAAAAACTGAAAGTGAAAATAATAAAGCATATGGATGAAATGCCGTACATGGATAAGAAAGGGCGGATATATAAATTTGGAGAATTCTTCCCCACTGAGCTTTCTGCATATCCTTATAACGAAACATTCGGTTTCTTCTGGTATCCGAAATCTAAAGAAGAAGTGCTGAGTGAGGGTTGGAAGTGGCACGAACCTCAAGCAAGATCCTATGAAATCACTTTAGAACCGAAAGACCTCCCGGACCATATCCGAGACGCCTCCGATTCGATTCTTAAAGAAACCATCGGGTGCATGCATAAAGGAATTTGCAATGAACAATGTTCCACCGCGTTCCGTTTTACCCCCGAGGAACTCTCCTTTTATAGAGAAATGAATATTGCGCTGCCGCGTTTATGCCCTAATTGCAGAAATATGCAAAGGGTACGCTGGCGCAATGGATACGATCTGTTTAAACGCACATGTATGTGTAATGGGGCGAAAAGCGTAGGGCAAGTAGCATATAGTAATACCACTACTCATTCCCACGGTAGCGAGCCATGCCCGAATGAATTCGAGACTACGTTCGCGCCGGAAAAGCCGGAAATAGTATACTGCGGAGCATGTTACCGACAGGAATTCATATGATAGCGAGCATGCGCAGTCCCGCCGAAGCTTTAGCGAAGGAGGACGACCAATGCTATAAAGCAGAATTCCTATGAGAAACTTTTTTTGGCGGCTTAAAAAATATAAATACCTGCTTCGGCTGCTTTTGCAGCAGGCGATGTTTCGGATAAAAATCTTTCTTAGGAATTTGTGGCGATAAAAATATCAAACTAACGAAATAAAAATGAAGAGGACCGCTTCGCGCAAGCGCGAGCGGTCCTCTCTTGATGATTCCCGGTTCATTCTTTCTTGACCGGGAGAATTGCGTGTTCCTCGTCGCCACTCACAATGACGGGGATGAGGAGTCCCCGAAATGTTCCTAGTCTGAACGACTTGCCCACTGGAGGTGGGTAGGCAAATGCGTCCGCCCGGTGGGCTTCCCGATGATCCCCAACCACCGCTCGGAGGAGGTGATACCCCTCCGAGCTGTTCACGAGCACAAAAAGCCGGTACGGCCTTTGGAGTTGGACGGCGGGAAAATCTACTGGTTTCACTTCGACTGTTTCTTGGAGCTTAGCCCATTCCATTTCAAGGGAAGCCCACCACCTTTCTTTTGGGACGAGCCACGTTGAGGGGGACACCTCCTCCAATCTCACCACTTTCCCCTCATCCCTTTCTGCCGAGAGGGGTTCTTCGTAGTGGTCAACCTTCCCTTCTTTATAGACCCCGACTCGGATCAGCTCGGTGGGGTCCGATGCCTTCGCAGCGTATTCCCGATTCCCGCTCCGGACGATGACTTCATCGTCCAGGAAACGGACCGAGAACTTGGCGGCGTTGGTGGTTGAGATGGCGGCGAGGAAGGTAAGGGCGATAAGCCCAATGATTTGTTTCATATGATATCTAGTGTTTCTGTGGTTTTGACTGGTATTCCTGAAGTCGGAATAGGATCAGTCGTTTGCTAAAGGACGACTCACAATAACATATACATATTGATAAGTCAATATACGGACACTTCGGCATGATTCCGTTGGTAATCAACGCTCAAAAATTGTAGAATTATCTTCAATGGACTTTGACCCCGCGAAAGACGTCATTTATTTCGGGCGCACCGATTTCCGGAACACAAACAAGTTGTTCGGCATCAAGCGCAGCGACCGGCGGCAGCACATGTATGTGGTGGGGAAAACCGGCACCGGAAAAAGTGCGCTTTTGAACAACATGATTGTGCAAGACATCGCGAACGGCGAGGGGGTATGCGTCGTGGACCCGCACGGAGAATTAGTGGAGGGAATCCTCGAGAAGGTTCCGGAGAAGCGCCTCAATGATGTGATTTACGTCAACCCTGCGGACACGGAATACCACATCGGTTTTAATGTGCTCGAGCTTCCCGACCCGAAGTACAAGCACCTTGTGGCGTCGGGACTTATGGGCATTTTCACCAAAATCTGGGCGAACGTGTGGTCGGCGCGCATGGAATACATCATGAATAATGCTATTTTGGCGCTTCTCGATACGCCCGGTTCGACGCTCCTTGGCGTCATCCGTATTCTTGTGGACAAGGATTACCGGCAGCAAGTTATCGCGAACGTGCAGGACCCAGTGGTGAAGGCCTTTTGGGTGCACGAGTTCGAAGCGTGGCGCGACCAGTTCAGGAACGAAGCCATCGCGCCGATTCAAAACAAAGTGGGGCAATTTCTTTCGACTTCCATCATCCGGAATATCGTGGGGCAATCGCGAAGCACGATTGACATTTTCCAGCTGATGAACGAGGGGAAAATCCTCCTCATCAACGTCTCGAAAGGGCGCATCGGCGAAGACAACTCCGCGCTTCTCGGGGCGATGTTCATCACCAAAATCCAGCTCGCGGCGATGGAACGCATCCGCGTGCCGGAGGACGAACGCGTGGATTTTTATCTTTATGTAGACGAGTTCCAGAACTTTGCGACGGACTCCTTCGCGGGCATTCTCTCCGAATCCCGAAAATATCGCCTTGACCTTATTCTTGCGCACCAGTACATCGGGCAGCTCGTGACGGATGTTTCGACCAAAGTCCGCGACGCGATTTTCGGAAACGTAGGCACGATGATTATCTTCCGCGTAGGCGCGACCGATGCGGAATTTTTGGAATCCGAATTCGAGCCGGAGTTCATGCCGCAGGATATCGTGAATCTCCCGAACTATGCCGTGTATCTGAAACTTATGGTGGACGGGGTAACTTCCCGGCCGTTTTCTGCCGCGACTTTGCCGCCGTTCAAGATGACGGTCGCGGAAACCACCAAGGAAACCATTATTCGGAATTCCCAGAAACGCTATGCGCGCCCTGCTGCGGTCGTGGAAGATGAAATCAACCGCTGGAGCGGCGTGATGGCCAGTGCGGAGGGCGCGGCACCGTCGGCGGGCCTCTCGGGCAGGGACGGCACGTATATCGCTACCTGCTCGTCATGCGGCAAAACAACGACGGTTCCCTTTGCGCCGGACCCGTCGAGGCCCATCTATTGCAAAGATTGCCTTAACCGCGTGAAAGCGGGCGAGATTTTGCCGGTAAAACTTCCCCGTGTGCAGAAGAAAATCCGGGATTCTTCGAAAGACGCTCTTGCGGCAGTGGGCATCGAATTCGAAATGCAGCCAAAAGGAAAGGAAGAAGTTGAGGAGCCGGAAGTGGAAGCGGTGGCAGCAGAAGAAAGGGAAGAAACCAAGTCTCCGATGCAGCCGCCCACCGAAGTAGCCCCGCCGTCAATACCTGCCGTTCCGGAGATGCCTGTTCCCGAAACTCAGAAAACAGACGCGCCTGCGACGGTTCCTCCCGAGCCAAAGCCGGAAGCGGCACCCGCGCCTGCGGGGATGTCGCTTGCCGACCTGAAGCCCCCCAAAAAAACTCATCACATCATCAAAGAGCGAAACGCTCCGCAAGTGGACGTGGATGAATTGCGCAAATCGATTTCCGCATCCCTGGACCAAATCCTTAATCAGGAGAAGAAAGAAGAGTAGAGGAGTAATCGCGAATAATGAAGTTTGATATCCTCACCATTTTCCCGAAAGTTATCGAGCCGTATTTTACGGAATCTCTTTTCGCCCGCGCGCAAAAGAAGGGGATTCTTACGGTGCAGGCACATGACCTGCGCGCGTTCACAAAAAGCCGGTACAAGAAAGTGGACGACCGCCCCTTTGGCGGAGGACCGGGAATGGTTATACAAATTGAACCGATATGGAGGGCAATCGGTTCAATCTTAAAAATTTCCAAATTTCCAAAAACGAGGATAATTTTATTTTCCACGCGGGGGAAAAAGCTCGACGCGAAAACCGCAAAACGCCTCTCAAAATATGACCGGCTTATCTTGATTTGTGGGCGATACGAAGGCGTTGATGAGCGCGTCGCGGCACACATTGCCGACGAAGAAATTTCAATAGGGGAGTACGTGCTTTCGGGGGGCGAACTCCCCGCGCTTGTGCTCGCGGAAGCGGTGAGCCGCTTCATCCCGGGTTTCCTGGGTACGCACGAATCACTTGAGGAAATAAAAGGCTTTTATCCCGTGTACACCCGTCCCGCTTCACTCCGCCTTGGGGGAAAAACCCGCCCGTTGAATGTGCCGCCCGCGCTTCTTTCGGGCAATCACCGTCGTATCGAGGTATGGCGCCGGACGCACGGCGCGCTGCATAAGAAATGATTGCGGCCGCTGCGCTCGAGACACTTCTTGCATTCGTTCTCGGCATTGCTGCAGCATCATTCGGCGTCTCACCCGTAGTTCTACTTGCCGGAAGCTGCATCGCGGTTATCGGACTCCGTCGCGCAAAGGCGATGAGCTGGGCGAGTCTTTTTTGCGTCGCTGCAGCACTATCTTTCGGTTTCATATATTTTTTCCTCTATCGCAATGTGCAAACCGCGTATACCGTTTTGCCTCAGGGGAATAACGTTTCCTTCGCGGGAATTGTTGCCAGTGAGCCCCGCACTACGGAACGCTCTTTGCGGTTTTCGCTCTTGCTTCAAGCTCCTCACCGCGGCGTCCTCACCGTTATTCTTCCGCCAAACAGGGACATACGTTACGGCGATGAACTCGTGCTCCGCGGGAACGTTATTGCCGAAGAAGGGGAGTATGTAGTCTTGTTTCCCGCCGCCGACGTCCGTGCGCGCCATAAAGGCTTCTGGATAAAAGAACGGCTTATTGACCTCAAGGCGGTGATTTTAAAAGGCTTCGAGCGTGCCTTGCCCCCGGACAATGCCGCGCTCCTTGGCGGCATCACCCTGGGCGCCCGTTCCAGTTTCTCGCCTCAGCTCAAAAGCGCAATGGTGGATTCCGGAACCGTTCATATTGTTGCGGTTTCCGGCTACAACATCAGCATCCTGGCGATTGCGGTAGGCAACATCGCAATGTTTTTTCTCGCCCGCCGCTTCGCAATATGGCTCGCAATCGGACTCGTACTTCTTTTTGTCGCGATGGTCGGAACCGAGGCCTCGGTCGTCCGCGCCGCAATTATGGGAATCGCGGGGCTCATCGGAGAATGGGCGGGAAGGCCCAAGGACCAGGGATACGCTATCGTGCTTGCCGCCGCATGCATGGTCGCATGGGACCCCAATATCATCCGTACCGACCTCGGATTCGGACTTTCGTTTTTAAGCCTGCTCGGCGTGGTATATCTTGCGCCCGCACTCCGTTCGCTTTGGCGGAAAACTCCCGACCGGGGAATCCTCGAGTGGAAAGAGAATATGGACACGACCATCGGCGCGCAGCTCGGCGTGCTCCCCATACTCCTCGGCGTTTTCGGCAAAGCATCGCTTACTTCGATTGCCGCAAATGTACTCATTATACCGACGGTACCTGTTACCATGGGCATCGGATTTTTGCTCGGGGTCGCGAACGGAATTTCCCCTTTCCTAGGTTTCCCGATTGCCCGCATAGCGGAATTACTCACCGGTTACGAAATTGCGGTGATTCATATATTCTCGCGCTATGCGGTTCCCGTGGGGAATTTTCTCTTTTCTCCCGCTACAGTTGTCATGTATTACGTGCTCCTCATCGCCTTCATCTTTCATCAAAATAAGAAGGCAAGGGCAAAAAATATATGATACGGTGGCTTACCGCACATGCCGCGCTGGTCATTATTGCACTTGTCGCGGTAGACGCATTCGTCTGGACTGGAGTATTGCAGGGCGCACCCCGGGTCACCTCGTCGCTTCACTTCCTTGATGTGGGGCAGGGGGACTCCGAGCTGTTGCTTTTGCCGGGCGATGTCGCAATACTCACCGACGCCGGCCCCGACAAAACCGTGGTACGCTCGATTGCCCGCGTATTCCCTGCCGGGAGGCACTACATCGACATCGGCATCATCTCTCATCCCCAGCTTGACCATTACGGCGGATTTAGAGAACTGCTCACGCATTACCGTTTCGGTGCAATAGTCACGAACGGGCGTGAGGCAACAGGCGCGCGAGGGGAGTGGGGCGCTTTGACCGAGGCGCTGCACGCGGAGCATATTCCCGTCATCGCATTGCGGGGAGGCGACCGCATCCGCTATGGCGACGCGGCTATTCTATTTCTCGCACCCGACGAGAAACTTCTCCGCAGCAAGGAGTTAAACGATACCGGCCTTGTGGGATACATCACCACCCCTTCATTTTCCGCGCTTCTCACCGCCGATATCGGCACCAACGTCGAAAAAATGCTCCTTAAGAAAAATGTCCCGCTTGCGGTGGACATCCTCAAGGTCGGCCATCATGGTTCAAAATATTCCACCGGAAGCGCTTTCCTGGCGCGCGCGCGTCCGCTTCTCGCCGCAATCGGAGTAGGGGCAAGAAACAGCTACCGCCACCCCACCGTAGAGACGCTTGCCCGCCTCGCGTCGTCCACCGCCCGCGCCATACTCCGCACCGACCAGCACGGGACTATCAGCATTATCCCGCAGGAAGGAAAACTGCGCGTCTTCACTGAACGGTGAAAGGAATTCCCAAGTCTCTGTTTGGAATTTGGAAAATTGAGGATTTGTTTAGGATTTAGATATTAGAAATTAGTAATTCGAGTATAATATGGGTATGACTCTCCTTATCCGCAATGTCCGCATTCTGGGAGGGGCAGGCCCGCTTCGCCAGAGCTCCAGCGAGGCGAGCCGACTCCCTGAACGAAGCGACGTGTTTATCCAAGGGGAAAAAATTTCCGCCATAGGGAGTTTTCCCACGAAAAAAGCCGATGAAATGATTGACGGACAGGGAATCTACCTCGCGCCCGGATTCATAGACGTAAACACCGATTCCGACCATTACCTCACGCTTTTCGATAATCCGGAACAGGACGACTTTTTAAAACAGGGCGTTACCACTATCCTCGGCGGCATGTGTGGCGCTTCGCTTGCCCCGCTTTTGTACGGAGATTTGGAATCTGTCCACAGATGGGGAGATATCCGGTACGTGAACGTCGGATGGCATACGATGGATGAGTTCCTCCGCGTTCTTGGAGGAAAAGGGCTTGGAGTGAACTTCGGAACGCTCGTGGGGCATTCAACCATCCGGCGGGCGCTCATCGGAACCGCGAGCCGCAGTCTTACCAAAAATGAGCTTAACGTGTTTTCCGCAACGCTCGCGCGGGCACTTGCAGAAGGAGGATTCGGGCTTTCCAGCGGCCTCGGGTATCCGGACAGCCGTGACGTCTCATATGCGGAGCTCAAGGCGCTTGCGGGAATCGTGAAAAACAGCGGGGGAGTGTATAGCACGCATCTTCGCAAGGGCGGGGATGAACTTATGGACTCCACTGATGAAACTCTCAAGCTTCGCCGCGAAACTGGGGTCCCATCGCTTATCAGTCACTTTATGCCGTTTCGCGGCAGTGAGCGCGCTTATGCGCAGGCCCTCGAGAAACTGAAGGGGATCCCCGATGAACGCGCGGTCTACTTCGACGTATATCCTTTTGACATGAGCGTCATGCCGCTTTCCGCGCTTCTTCCCTTATGGGCGCAGGAAGGAAACCCGGAAACGATGCTCGGAAATCTTAAAGATTCATGGAAACGGAAACGGATTTTGAAAGAGTTGCCCGAATACGGTGATGCCGACATCGTGGTAGCCGCCGCACCGCACAATCCTTCGTTCATGGGAAAGTCGCTCGGCGATATAAAAAACTTATATGGCCTTCACTCATCGCAGGAAGCTCTGCTTACGCTCATGCGTACCACGGAACTTCGCGCGGTTGTCTTTTGCAGGAACATTGCGACCGAGCTCATCGCCAAAGCCCTTGCGCATCCCCGCGCGCTCATCGCCACAAATGCCGCGAGTATCCGCGAAGGGGCGCAGGCTACTCTCCTTAAACCCGAACGGGCGACTCGCACATTTACCAAGTTTCTTGAGATGGTTCAAACGCAACAGCTTATGACCCTTGAACAGGCGGTTGCGAAGCTCACCAAAATCCCCGCCGCTCTTTTCGGCATTACGGGCCGTGGTGAAGTGAAAGAGGGTAATTATGCCGACCTTGTGGGGTTCACTTTCCGCGAAGGTACTCCTGCGATCGCTGAAATACGTTTCGTAACGGTGAATGGGGCCGTGGCGGTCCGGAGCGATACGGCGAAGGGGATGCGCAGGGGAAAAATTCTCCGCCATCGCGCATGATGTTCCGCCGCTCCACAACCGGCGGCCATCACCCCGACTACTTTCTGATCGTGCTCGTGCTCGTAATCGTGGTATTCGGCTTTATCATGCTTGCCAGCGCCTCTTCGGAGCTCGGCAAAGTACACTATAACGACAGCTACTACTACGTTCGGCATCAGTTGCTCTACGGGCTTTCGTTCGGCATTGTGGGTTTTTTCCTCGCTTCGTTTGTGCGCTACAGCCGTTACCGCACGCTTGCGTTGCCCATGCTCATTCTCACGATTCTCCTTCTGCTCCTCGTTTTTACTCCTTTGGGAGTTGAGGCGAATAACGCCACGCGCTGGCTTCACCTCGGGCTAATCCGTTTCCAGCCCGCCGAACTTCTTAAGCTTACTTTGATACTATATCTCGCCGCGTGGCTTAGCCGGGCGAATATGCAGCGCAGCAGCTCGCTTCTCAAGGGCCTTTTGCCTTTTCTTGTGGTTTTGGGAATTGTGGGAACCCTTCTCGTGCTCCAACCCGCAACAAGCACCGTTTTGATTCTCCTCGGGACGGGGATGGTTCTTTATTTCTTGAGTGGCGCAAAACTTCGCTATATCGCGGGAACTATGCTGCTGATACTTGTTTCCGTGGGGCTTATCATTTATGCGACGCCGTACCGGCGGGAGCGTATCATGGGATTCCTCGAGCCTGGGCAGCACCAGGAAACAAAAAACTTTCAGGTAAGTCAGTCGCTTATCGCAATAGGCGCCGGAGGGTTCACGGGAGCCGGTTACGGCCGCTCGCTCGTCAAGTCAAACCTGCCCGCAACCGTTGATGACTCAATCTTCGCGGTGATCGGGGAAGAACTTGGATTTGCGGGAAGCGCTTCGCTTGTGGCGCTCTTTGCGGCTCTTGTGTTCCGCTTCTTTTGGCTTGCGCGGCGGGCGCCTGACCTTTTTGGGCGTCTTATGCTCGCGGGATTTGGCACCGTCATTGCCTTGCAGTCACTCGTAAACATGGGGGCGATTTCCGGGCTCCTGCCTTTGACGGGCGTGCCGCTCCCGTTTATAAGTTATGGGGGGACCGCACTCGCGGTATTCCTCACCATGACCGGGGTTGCGGTGAATGCGTCGAAGTATACCTAGCGTCAGAATCTAGAAAATACCTGCCTGCCGGCAGGCAGGGAAAATAGAATCTAGAATGGAATCGCAAAATAAAAATTGCCAAAATTGCAAGCAAAACTTTCTGATTGAGTCAGAAGATTTTGTTTTCTATGAGAAAATCAAAGTCCCGCCGCCGACATTCTGTTGGCGTTGCCGCATGCAGCGGAGAAATACCTGGCGGAACGAACGCTCACTCTACAAGCGCAAATGCGATGCGCCGGGCCACAGCGAAAACATCATAACCGCATTTTCTCCGGAAGCTTCTTATGTAGTCTACGACCAGAAAGAATGGTGGAGTGATTCATGGAACCCACTCGCATACGGAACTCCCTACGACTTCTCGAAGTCATTCTTCGCACAGTTCAAAGCCTTACTTCAGAAAGTTCCGATTCCCGCAGTGGCGAATGTAAATCCTGTGAACAGCGAATACTGCAACGCCGCGGACAGCAATAAAAACTGCTACTTGTGCTTCGCGGCGGGTTTTGACGAAAACGTATGCTATTCGAATAAGATTGGGATGAGCAAGGATTCCCTTGACTGCTACATGGCAACAAAGCTCGAACTCTGCTACGAAAACGTGAATTGCCACGAATCATACCGGCTCCTCTGGAGCGTGAACTCCAAGAACTGCCGCGATTCATACTTCTTGTACAACTGCAAAAACTGCTCGAATTGCTTCGGCTGCGCGAATCTCGCTTCAAAGTCTTATCACATCTGGAATACCCCGTATTCCAAGGAAGAATATTTTGCAAAGCTTGCCACGTTCGATTTAGCGTCACGGGAAGAGCTTGCATCATGCAGAGAAAAATTCCAGAAAGAAACTGTGGCAACCGCAGTCCATAAATATGCGAACATCCTCAGCTCTCCGCATTGCACGGGCGACAACATCAACAACTGTAAAAATACCCGGATTTCTTTCGACGTTCTTACAGGAGGAGAAGATTCTAAATTTCTCCAGCACTGTTATGAACTCAAAGATGCCTACGATTGCATGGGAGCGTACCGATATGAGTTCTCGTATGAGAGTGTAGACAACAATATCGGCAATAATAATCTGGGAACGGTTGTTACTTACAATGCCAGCAATAATCGCTACACGTTCCACTGTCATGGCTGCAGCAACATATTCGGATGTATCGGGCTCCGAAACAAGGAGTATTGTATTTTGAACCGCCAGTACTCCAAAGAAGAGTATGAGAAACTCATCCCGCAAGTCGTCGCACACATGAGCGAAATGCCCTACTCGGATAGCGCGGGAAGAAAGTATGGCTACGGAGAATTCTTCCCCGCAGAACTCTCGCCGTGGGCGTATAACGAAACGATTGCGCAGGAGTATTTTCCGTTGAGTGAAGCGGAAGCAGTAGCGCAAGGTTTTCGCTGGAGAAAATCCGAGGAGCGCCATTACAGCGCAACTTTACTTGCAGATAAAATCCCTAACCGAATTGCCGATGTTTCCGATTCTATACTGAACGAGGTAATTGAATGTATCCACAAAGGAACATGCAATGAGCAGTGCACCACCGCATTCAAAGTTATAGATGCGGAACTCCAACTGTATCGGAAGCTGAATCTTCCATTGCCGAGCTTGTGCCCGAACTGCCGGCACTACGCGCGGCTCAAGCAGCGAAACCCTTTGATGCTCTGGAAAAGAAAATGCCGCTGCTCCGGCATTCAATCGGATAACGGTATTTATAGGAACACTGCCGCTCATTCCCACGGAGCAGGGGGGTGTCTCAACGAATTCGAGACCAGCTACTCTCCCGAGCGTCCGGAGATTATATACTGCGAAGCATGTTACCAAGCCGAAGTCGCTTAATTTAATGAAATCGGATTTCGATATTTCGATAGATTCAGTAAACTCTCATGAATCAAGAAACGAGGACTTGCATCAATTGCAAAAGTCCTTTCGCCATTGAACCGGACGATTTTTCGTTTTACGAGAAAATGGGCGTCCCGCCGCCTACGTGGTGCCCGCAGTGCCGACTCATGCGGCGATTTATGTTTCGGAATGACCGGACGCTCTACAAACGTCCGTGCAACAAGTGCAAGATGGATATCATTTCTATATATAATAAAGACAAACCCTATACGATCTTTTGCCAACAATGCTGGTGGAATGACGATTGGGACGCGCTCTCCTACGGAATAGAATACGATCCAACAAGAGGTTTTTTTGAACAATTCGATGGACTCCTAAAAAAGGTTCCGATTATGGCAAATTTCGTGGTAAACGAAAAAACCATGGTGAACAGTCCCTATAACAACATGGTAAGTTACCTGAAAAATTGTTATCTTCTCACGAACGCCGACTATAACGAAAATTGCGCCTATGGCTGCGAAATCCAAAATTCAAAAGAATGCTTCGACATGAACTTAGCAGATCGCTGTGAGCTCTCATATGAATGCGTAAATTCCCAAAATTGTTATCGCACGTTTTTTTCCTCTGACTGCCAGACATGCAATAACGTGTGGTATTCGCATAATCTTATTAGCTGTAACGATTGTATCGGATGTGTAAATCTGCGGGGCAAGCAATACCATATTTTCAACCAACCCTACACCAAAGAAGAGTATCAGCAAAAAATCAAATCAATGGGACTTGGTTCGTACCATGCCTCCCTCGCAATCGGAGAACGAGCAAAAAAACTCGCGCTTTTATATCCCAATAAATTCATGCATGGTTTTCAAAACACAAATGCCTCCGGCGAATATATCTATCAGTCCAAAAATACCCATGACTCCTGGCTCGTAACTGGCTGTGAAGACGTGCGCTATTCGCAATATCTCGTGGCAAAATCCACAAAGGATTCTTATGATTATACGCAATATGGAGATGGAGCAGAGCTGTTCTATGAAGCGCTCCAAGGCGGCAACAACTGCCAGCGAGTAAGATTCAGTTGGTTTACAGTCGGAAGCTCGCGCGATGTTACGTATGGAATACAAAACTTTTCCTGTGAAAACACATTCGGTTGCGTGGCGGTCCGTAAAAAACAATATTGCATCTTGAATACCCAGTACTCCGAAACCGAATACAAGAAGCTCTCGAGCGGGATTATCGAGGATATGAAGCAAAGAGGGGAGTGGGGAGAATTCTTTCCTCCTGCTCTTTCCCCTTTCGGGTATAACGAAACCACCGCCCAGCAGTATTTCCCTCTCTCGCCGGAAGAAGCCCGCCGGAAAGGCTACACATGGCAGCTCCCCGATCCTCGCCAATATCAACCGACTATTACCGCGGAAGATTTGCCAGAATCTATAACCGACATTCCCGATTCTATCCTAAACGATATTATTCAGTGTCTTCATAAAGGCGAATGCAATGAACAATGCGCATCCGCCTTCCGTCTCATCCCAAGCGAGCTTCAATTTTACAAGCAAATGAACTTACCGCTCCCACGACTTTGTTCGAACTGCCGGCATTATGCGCGGCTCACACAGCGGAATCCTCCCAAGCTCTGGGAACGAGTCTGCCAATGTGCGGGATCAGATTCCGACAACCACGCATATCGAAATACCGCTGCACATTCTCATGGCTCGACTCACTGCGATAACAAATTCCAAACCGCGTATGCCCCTGAAAAACCCGAAATAATATATTGTGAAAGTTGCTATCAATTAGAAGTTGCATGAGTTCCGAAGCGAAAACTTGCCAGTCATGCAGGAACCAGTTCACTATTGAACCGGACGACTTCGGATTCTATGAAAAAATGGGCGTCCCGCCGCCCACGCGCTGTCCGCGGTGTCGGCGCATCCGGCGGCTTTCGTTTAGAAACGACCGCGATTACTACCGGCGCGCCTGCGACCTTTGCAAACGAAACATCATTGCGCTCTATCCCGCCGCCGATGACTCGGCCTCCGTAGCCACTTCGGCGAAGGAAGTAGCTATGGCAGGCAAGCCGACGGAAACATCCGCCAGCTGGCGGATTCCCCCAGTATATTGCGTGAAATGCTGGTGGTCCGACGCATGGGACCCGCTCCAATACGAACAACGCTATGACCCGCAACGGCCTTTTTTTGAGCAGTGCCGGGAGATATTCGAAAAAGTACCCACGATTGCGATGCAAAATGACGATGGGGTGAGCAGCGTGAACTGCGAATACACGACCGACATGTGGTACAGCAAAAACTGCTATATGACGATGTGCGGCTGGCAGGATGAAAATGTTTTCCATTCGTTCCATGCCGAACACACGAAAGATACGGTGGATTCTTCCCACATAAAGCACTGCGAATGGACATACGAATGCGTGGGTTCCACGAAGTGCTATCGATGCAGTTATTGCGTGTTCGCCCATGATTGCCACGACTGCTTCCTTTCGTACGACCTCAAAGGATGCTCGCATTGCGTGCTCTGCGTGGGCCTCCGCAATAAGCAATACTGCATTTTGAACCAGCAGTATTCAAAAGAAGAATACGAGGTCAAACTCAAGGAATTGAGACTGGAAAGCCGCGCCTCAATCGAACAACACCGGAAGAAATTCTCTTCGTTTCTATTCAAATATCCGCGGCGATACGCGCAGATTTTGAAATCGACGGCGACCACAGGCGACATGCTCACAAACTGTAAGAACGCAAAGGATTGCTACTTCGGGAATTCGCTCGAGAATTCAAAGTTTATCGTGCTGAACGACGGCGCAAAGGAAACCTATGACTGCAACGCGGTGGGACACCCCGAGTTGTGCTATGAAAACATCACCTCGGACCATTCCTACCACTGCGCGGGAACAATCTTTTCCGTAAAATGCCGTGAGGTATTTTATTCTTCGAATTGCCCGGGCACCGAACACCTCCTGGGCTGCGCGGGGCTGAAGAAGGGGTCTCATGTAATTTTAAACACGCAGTATACGGCGGAGGAATATGAAAAGTTTAAATCTCAAATAGTCGGGGATATGCGAAAAAGAGGGGAATGGGGGGAGTTCTTCCCCGTATCAATGACTCCCTTTGCCTATAACGAAAGCCTCGCGTATGAATTCGACCCTTTGCTCCGCGAAGAGGCTGTCGGGCGAGGGTTTCGATGGAAGGAGGAACGAGAGCGGGACTATAAAGTGACACTCCCTGCGGGAAAAATTCCGGATACGATTGGTGAAGTGAGTGACGCCGTACTCAATGAAATCATCGGCTGCACCAATGCCGGAACAAAAACGAAATGCTTCACCGCGTTCCGCCTGATTCCGGATGAACTTCGATTTTATCGGGCCATGAACCTGCCGCTCCCGAAACTTTGCCCCAACTGCCGCCACTTCGCCCGCATCTTACAATGTAATCCGCCGCAGCTCTGGCACAGGACTTGTGCGTGCAACCTCCATACTCACTTCCATGGTAGCACGTCTTGTCCGAACGAATTCGAAACGACGTACGCACCCGACCGGCCGGAAATCGTGTATTGCGAGGAATGTTACAATGCGGAAGTAGCGTAGGAGTAATCGCGAATAACGCGAATCAAGGCAAATAACGCAAATGGGATCCGCACTATTCAATCCAAATTAGCACTATTCCTGCCTGCCGGCAGGCGCGAATACCCCATATGATAAAAATTCGCATTGTACTCACGGGCGGTGGCAGCGGGGGACACATCTACCCGCTCCTCGCGGTTGCGGAAGAACTCCAGAAGACCGCGGTGGAGAAAAAAATATTGCTCAATATAAATTATCTCGGTCCTCATGATGCCTTTTCTTCACTGCTGCACGAGAGCGGCGTTCATACACGTTCGGTTATGGGCGCAAAGCTCCGGAACTATTCCGTCATAGAGAACATACTGGACGTCCCAAAATTTTTTATCGGATTGCTTCAGGCGTTTTGGAAACTGTTTTGGCTCATGCCGGACGTTATCTTCTCGAAAGGCGGCACCGGCGCTTTTCCTGTGGTTTTTGCCGGCTGGTTCTACCGGATTCCGATACTTATCCATGAATCCGATGCGATTCCCGGCGCCACCAATATTCTCTCATCCCGATTCGCCACGCGCATTGCACTCGCATTCGAAAGCGCAAAGGGGTATTTTGATGCGAACCGCACCGCGGTTATAGGCAACCCGGTGCGACCATGGCTTCTTGCGGATAAACCCGATCAGAAATTTGCGAAACAATCCCTCGGATTTAAGCCCGACCAGCCCCTTCTTCTCATTCTCGGGGGCTCTCAGGGATCGCGGCGCATTAATGAGTTCATCATCACCCATTTGCCGCTTATTACGAAAGAAACGCAGGTGCTGCATCAAACCGGCACGGGAAACTTCGCTGAAATCCAATCTCTTGCAAAAGCCGCACTTGGAGGATCCGGCCACTCCGAAGCACCCTATAAGGTCATGCCGTATCTCGACAGGGAATTGAAGGATGCGTTCGCCGCGGCTGATTGCGTTGTCGCCCGTGCGGGGAGCGGTTCCATCTCCGAGGCATCCGCTTTCGGAAAACCGATGATTCTTATTCCGCTCGCGGAGTCCGCGCACGACCATCAGCGCGCAAATGCCCACGTGTTCGAAAAGGCGGGAGGGGGAATCGTTATCGAAGAAGAAAATCTCTTTATCGGAATTTTCATAGGTGCACTGAAAAGAATCATCGAAGACCCGCAGCGGAAAGCCGCAATGAGCGCAGCCTCCGCCTCGTTTTTCAAGCCCGACGCGGCAAAAATTGCCGCGGAGGAAACATTTCGACTCGCAGGAATCGTGTAGTATTTGTGCCAAAATCTCTCTGGAAAACCCCGCCAAATGCTGGTAGAATGGGCGTATGGGCGCACATCCCCAAAAATCGGTGCGTGTACGTTTTGCGCCAAGCCCCACTGGGCACTTTCCCGTGGGGAATGCCCGAAGCGCCCTTTTTAATTGGCTATTCGCCCGCAAACAGGGCGGTGTTTTTATCCTGCGCATCGAAGACACCGACTCTTCCCGTTCGAGTAAGGAATATGAAGGGGAGATTTTCGCCGGACTCCGCTGGCTGGGTATCGAATGGGACGAGGGTCCCGATGCGGGAGGGGAATACGGTCCTTATCGTCAAAGCGAGCGACAGGATATCTATAAAAAGTATCTCAAGGCACTCCTCGACACCGGGAAGGCATATTACTGCTATTGCACAAAGGAAGAGCTTGATGGAGAACGGCAAACACTTCTTTCCCAAGGGCTTCCACCGAAGTACGGCGGACATTGCCGCAACTTGCAATCGTTTCCATCGGGAAAATTACCGCAAGTAATTCGGTTTAAAACGCCGGAGTCTCAAGTTGAGTTTAAGGATATGATCCGGGGCAAGGTAACATTTGATGCCGGGCTTTTCGGTGACCTTGCTATCGCAAAAGATACAGAAACGCCATTGTTCAACTTTGCTGGCGTCATTGACGATGAACTGATGCAAATAACGCACGTAATCCGCGGCGAAGACCATCTCTCAAACACTCCGAAGCAGATACTTTTAGCCCGCGCACTGGGATTCCGCGATCTCTCGTATGCTCACTTGCCGTTGCTCCTCGCCGCGGATAGAAGCAAAATCTCAAAGCGGAACGGCGCGATATCGCTTCTGGAATATCGGGAAAAGGGATACCTGCCGGAAGCGATTTTGAATTTCCTTGCGTTTCTCGGATGGCATCCTACCCACGACAAAGAAGTTCTCACTATCGACGAGCTTATTCAACAATTTGATCTCGGACGCGTGCAAAAGGCAGGAGCAGTCTTTGATGAAGAAAAGCTTCTTTGGTTGAATCGAGAACACCTCCGGGCGCTTCCCGACGATGAACTTACCGAGCGCCTTTTGCCGTTCATCACACGAGAAAATAAGAACGTTGAAGTGCGAAAACCGCTTTTGAAAAAAATTATCGCCATTGAGCGAGACCGCATGAAAACACTCGCAACCGCAGCTGCGGACATCCGGTTTTTCTTTGAATTGGCGGAGTATCCAACGTCACTCCTCCTTCAGTGGCAAAATGCCGCTGCGGAGGATGCGGGAAGCATTCTTCGCGCGGTACTCGACAGTATCCTGAAAATCCCCGAAGTGGATTTCACGCTTGAGGCGCTGAACGCCTCGCTCGCGCCTCTTATCGCGGAGAAGGGGAAAGGTGCGGTACTCTGGCCTATGCGCGTTGCATTGTCCGGAAAGGAAGGGTCCCCGGGGCCGTTCGAGATCGCGTTTGCATTGGGACCAACAGAAACAGCAAGGCGGCTGTCTGTCGCGCTCTCGAAACTAAAATCGTCATGAGAATATCCCGTATATGTCTCCTTGTTCTTCCTGTCCTCTGTGCGCTTTTTTTGGGCGGGATGGCGAAAGGAGTTCATGGAAAAGAAGCAAGCGGCACCGTCGCGACCACGAGCACATTGACTCGCGAAGACCTCGAACAGCAAATCCAGGCGCGCGCGAAAGATCTCGAAGAACTCCAGCCGAAACTTGAAGCCGCGCAAAATGAACTCCGCACAACCCGCGCGGAGAAGACTACCCTGCAGCGGACATTGAGCACCATTCAGGGCAATATCAGCCAGCTTAATTTGAGCATCCGGGCTGACCAGCTTACTTTGGAAAAACTGCGGCTTGAAACCGAGTCACTGGGGTATGACATCGGCGATATCAAGTCATCGCTTACAAGCAAGGCCGAAGCAATCGGGAAAGTCCTGAACGAAATACAGCGAGCCGACCAGACCGGGGAAGGGCTTCTTGCTATGTTTCTCCGCCACAGCAGTCTTGCAGACGGTGTGCTTGAGGCCCAAACGCTTGCCAATCTTCAAGCCCAGCTTACGCTCGATATCGCAAACCTACGTTCGCTTCACGAAACCTATAACGCGAAACTTGCGCAAGCGAGCGACAAACGCTCAAACGCAGCGTATCACCAGAAAAATTTACAGAATAAGAAACTGATTGTGCAGGATCAGAAAGCGGAACAGGAATCGCTTCTTAAAGAAACAAAAAACCGCGAAAGTGTGTATCAAAGCCAGCTTTCCGAACTTGAGAAATTGCAGAAAAAAATTGCCGATGAGGTCGAAGCGCTTGACGCCGTTCTCCGGACGAAAATCGACCCCTCCATGCTTCCCCCGCTTGTGCCGGGCGTGCTCCTTTTCCCGGTCAACGTAGGACGACAGTTTCTCACGCAGGGATACGGCGCCACCGATTTCGCCAAAGAAACGTATAAAGGAAAGTGGCATAATGGCATTGACATCGGTTCGCCGCTCGGCACGCCGGTAATGGCGGCCGAATCGGGCGAGGTGGTTGCGGTGGGGAATCAGGATAATTATTGCCCGCGTGCCGCATACGGAAAATTTATCGTGGTCAAGCATGAGAATAACCTTGTAACTCTTTACTCCCATCTTTCACGGCAATCGGTGAAGAAAGGAGAGACGGTTACGCGCGGGCAGCTTATCGGCTATATGGGGAAAAGCGGCTGGGCAACCGGCCCGCACCTCCACTTTACGGTTTTTGCGGCTCCGACATACTATATGGGACTCACCAAATCGTGCGGGCCAATGCCTTACGGAGGCGATTTAAATCCCATGGGTTATCTCTGATGAAACATAGAATTTTCGCGCATTTGAATATTCTTGCGGTGCTCGCCGGAGCCGCACTTTTCATTCTTCCGTCATATACGGGCGCGCAACAGGCTTCGGAACCAATCCGGGCGGTGCCACTCGTCGGGCAAGATGTCATTCAAAAACTTCCGGCGCCGCTCCAGAACCTGATTCAGTCAGGCGTTGAACTCAATAAATCCGCTTCTTCCTGGGTTCCGCCCGCGCTTTCCGGAAGAGGGGAACAGATCAGCCAGGCGGCGCAACGCGTCCTCCGCGCCGCGAGTTCTTTCATTATTACCGCACTCGCGTGGCTTATCACGCTCGCCACGCATGCGGTTGCGATAATCGCCGGAATCGCAATCGGCATCATCAACTGGTTCCTCGCATTCGGACACTCATTCTAGACTTCGCCTATGGAACGCACCGTCACGCTGGGCAATACCCGCTATGAACGCATTTTGGTGCATACGCACCGGATAGAATTTGGAGAATCGCTTCTGGCAACGCTTACGCGCTACGCGGTGCCTGTCACGCATAAAGGTGACTGGATTGCGATATCCGAAAAACTTGTTTCCGTATCCCAAAATAATGTGCGACACATTTCGACGGTTACGCCCGGATGGCTCGCAAAACTCATTGTGAAAGGCGTCAAAAAATACCCGAATGACATCGGGTTTTCCCGCCCCGAAAAGATGCAGCTGGTGGTGGAACTTGCCGGAATCCCGCGCACCATACTCGCAATGCTTGCGGGCGCAGCCGGGAAAATACTCGGCATCCGGGGCATCTTTTGGCGCATTGTCGGAGCCCGCGCCGCCGAAATCGACGGATTTAACCCCGATGCGATGTATCCCTATACGGAATACGCCGCACTGCCGCCGAAGAATCCCGAAAAGGTATGCGCCGATATCGAAATGCAACTTGGCATACCGGCAGTCATTATCGACGGCAATAACATCAACGTCAAAGTTATCGCTATGAGTACGTCGGTCCCCGTCAATGCAAAAACCGCGCGCCTGATTCTTTTGGACAACCCCATGGGGCAAAATGACGAATTGACACCGTTTATAGTAGTGCGTCGTCTATATGGAAATGGGCCAATAAAACCAGCATTGGCGTCAATTATTGATTCTGTTACAAAATAACTATTGTGCGACAGATAGAATTGTTACATTAGACTTTTAAACACCTTCTCCCCCATGCTTCCTCCCGGGCACATCGCTGCAGGATACCTTGTTGCACAAGGGGCAGTTTCCGTATTGGGAATTTCGGAGTCGCACGCAAACCTTCTGCTCTTTGTAGGCGCGCTTGCCGGCGTTGCGCCCGACTTGGATTTCATTCCTTTTTTTGCGAAACACCGGACCTTGAAACTCGTTCGCGGCGATTCACACCGTGGCTACATCACTCATACGCCTCTTTTTTGGCTCATAGTCGGCCTTACGGTCTACCTTATTAATATTTCCTCCCCGCTCAGGTATTTCGGGCTCGTCATCTGGCTTTCGAGCTGGAGCCATCTTCTGGGTGATTCGCTCGAATACGGCATTCGCTGGCTATGGCCTTTCCGGAACCAGTACTATTCGCTCCTGCCTGCGCCCGCGGCGGATGCCCTCGTCACCTACAAAGTAAGGACACCCGTCTTCTATTTTGAATATTTCATGGTTGTGTACCCCAAGAGCCGGGCATTCATACTCGAAGTGGGACTTATTGTTGCCGGGCTTATTGTTTTTCTTTCCCGATGAAACACATTCCTCCCGCATCGCCAAAAAATCCCGTGCACTTCGTCGGCATCGGCGGCATCGGTATGAGCGCCCTCGCGCGCTGGTGCAAAGCGCATAAGTGGAATGTTTCCGGGTCCGATGCGGAATCCTCCCCTATCACCGCCGCGCTGCGCCGTGACGGCATTCGCATCATGAGGGGCCACCGCGCTTCGCATGTGCCGCGTGCGGCAATACTCGTGGTAAAAAGTCAGGCAATTCCCCCGAAGAATCCGGAAATTGTTGCGGCGCGCGCGAATGGCATTCCCATACTCTCGTATCCAGAAATGCTCGGCCGCATCACTGAGATGTCACGCACGCTTGCCGTCGCCGGAGCGCACGGCAAAAGCACGACCACCGCTCTCGCCGCACTCATGCTCATTGCAGGGAAGAAAAATCCGACGGTTATTGTGGGAACGAACCTCAAAGAACTCGGCAGCAGGAACTTTCGCTCAGGTTCCGATTCTCTCCTCGTGCTCGAAGCGGACGAATACGGCCGCGCATTTCTCCGCTACTCCCCTTCCGTTGCGATTGTGACGAACATCGACCGGGAACATCTCGATACATATCCGTCGCTCCGCGATGTCCAAAAGGCATTCATGCAATTCCTCGCCCGAGTAGCGCACGGCGGGAAGCTTATATTGAACCGCGACAACGCTCCGCTTGCTTCGTGCGCACCTCATATCCGTCGGCTCGCAGAGCGCCGCAATCTCTCGGTATACTGGTATTCGCTTCAGAATAAACTCGCGCGAGACGTGCGCCGCGTAATCCGTATCCCCGGAGAACATAACGTCTCAAACGCCATTGGCGCGCTCACCGCTGTAACAAAGGCATTCAAGGTTCCTCTCCGAACGGCACTCCGCGCGCTTGCCGCCTACCGCGGCGCATGGCGAAGAATGGAATACCGAGGCAGGTTTGAGGTTTTAGGTGTTAGGTTGAAGAATGACTCCCTAAAACCTATAACCTATAACCTAAAAACTAATGTATACGACGACTACGCCCATCACCCGACGGAGATAAAAGCCACTCTCGCCGCATTCCGGGAAAAGTTTTCCCGTTCCCCTCTCATTTGCGTCTTTCAACCTCACCAGGCCCTTCGACTCCAGAAGCTCTTCTCCGATTTTGTAGCCGCATTCACCGATGCGGATATGCTCATTCTCCTCCCCACATACCAGGTCGCCGGCCGAGACCGCATCAATCCGCGATTTACATCGGAAACTCTCGCCAAGACGATTCAAAAAAAATATCCGAAGAAGCTTACGTTTTATCTCGCAAACCCCAAAAAACTGAAGTCCGCGCTTATTTCTCTTATCTCACCACTACAACCTAAAACCTACAACCTAAAACCTGTTATTGTCATGATGGGCGCCGGAAACATTGTCCAGCTCACTGATGAGCTGTTACAATAGTTCTATTCGCGTTATTTACTTTAATTTGCGTTGTTCGCGATTACTCCATGTTCGATTTCTATAAAGACGAAGAGAGCTTCAAAGAAGCGAGCGGCTACACCATCGACAACGTTTGGTATCCGCGGGTCACAAAAATTGTTTCCATCAAAGCAAAGCCGGCGCTCTATCGCTTCTATGGCGAAGCCGAGAGCTTCAAGGCTGCAGCGGCGATTACCGAGAAGTCTGCCGAGGAAGGGACGCTTATTCATGAAACAGTGGAAGGAATTTTGCTCGGAAAAAATTCCGAGATTCCCGAGTCCGTGCGGCCGGCAGTAAACGCCTTTACGAACTTTCTTGAAACCAAAAACATCCAAGTGTCGCCGGAGCTTGTCGAGCGCCGCGTGGTGCACTACGGCGAGCGCTACGCCGGCACCGTAGACGCCTTGGCGCTCATCGACGGGAAATTCGGCGTCCTCGACATAAAAACCTCGCAGGCAATCTATCGCGATTATAATCTCCAAACAAGCGCCTATATGGATGCACTTAAAAACGGGTTTTCAAATCTTCAGACGAGATGGATATTGAGAATTGACCAGATTCAAACCTGCTCCGTTTGTAGCGCAATCCGTCGCATAAAAGGCGGGCGGGAAAAAATCAAGATGCCGAACGGGAGCAATGGATTCCCCGTGCGCGCGACCTCGATCGCGGAACACGACCACGAGTGGTTGCCGCTCAAGGGCGATATTGAACTCAAAGAATTCCCCTACTGGAAGGATGATTTTGAAGCATTCCTCGGCGCAAAACGCCTTTGGGAATGGGAAAATGAATTTTGGCTGAAACGGGTAAGATACCTCACATAGGTTCAATGGACTATAAAACTTTTTCCCTGGAACTTGCCAAGGAGGCCGGAAAAATTATAGCGGCCAATTTTTCACTTGGCATGAAAAAAGAATGGAAGGCGGACAACACTCCCCTTACGCAAACCGATTTGAAGATTAATCAGCTCGTTATTGACTCGGTGAAGAAAGAATTCCCTGGGCACAGCATTATTGCGGAAGAAGGCAGTGATTTCTCTGACAAAAGCGAGTATGTATGGGTGTGCGACCCTGTGGACGGCACCATCCCCTTCTCGCATGGTATCCCCACTTGCGTATTTTCGTTGGCACTTGTGCGAAAAGGAGAAAGTATTTTGGGTGTGGTATACGACCCGTTCCTTCAGCGTATGTTCTTTGCGGAGAAGAGCAAAGGAGCGACGATGAATGGAGCAAAAATATCCGTTTCACGTGCAACTTCACTGCAAAACGCGCTTGTCGGCTTTGTCTGGTGGAAAAGCGAAAAAATGAATCTCTCAAAAACAGACGAGATACTTTCCGATAGAGGAGCGATACTTATAGACGTGAAGTCTATCGTGTATATGGATATGCTTGTCGCAAACGGCGAACTTGCTGCCACTCTTTTCCCGGGCACCAAGCCTCACGACACTGCAGCCACAAAAATTGTCGTTGAAGAAGCCGGCGGCAAAGTTACGGATATCTACGGCAACGAACAGCGCTACGATCGCGACATCAAAGGGCACATCGCCTCAAATGGCATCCTGCACGAGGAACTGGTCCGCATCGTAAAAGAAAATCTGTAGCATGCGTATAATCATTCTTGCATCCGCCTCCGCCACAAGGAAGGTATTGATGAAGCGGCTCAATCTTCCATTCCGGGTGATCGCGAGCGATTATGAGGAAAATATGAGATTGCCCCACTCCCCTTCCGCAGCGAAAAAGATGCTCCGGATGATCAGTAATGGGCATGGCACCGCAATCACCGGATTCACTATCATCAACACACGAACAGGGAAACAAATCTCGAAGGCGGTGAAGACGGAAGTGTTTTTCCGTGCGCTTTCACGGGAGGAAATTGATGCGTATGTGAAAACCGGCGAACCGCTCGACAAGGCGGAGGCGTTTGCAATCCTCGAACGGGGGGCTTTGTTTATCAAAAAAATCGAGGGCGATTACACCAATGTCTCCGGATTACCACTTCCAACGCTCGTCGTGGAACTGCGGAAATTCGGGGTGAAGGTTTGACCACACCGCCATATCGCAGCTAGAATGGGAGTAATGAATGCCGAGGGAATCTCGATAAAAAGAAGCCCGATTGTGGTCATCCGGACGCTTGTTGCAATTGAACTTTGCGCATTCCTTGCCTACTACCTCGCGGCGACTTTGGGAAACTCGAAGTACGA
>Ga0209514_10002260_pt1 | contig 30320 bp, 18 predicted proteins | sample Subgrocontami58m_FD_187452 | JGI IMG/M metagenome (GOLD analysis project Ga0209514, IMG submission 187452) | Subsurface groundwater microbial communities from S. Glens Falls, New York, USA - GMW37 contaminated, 5.8 m (SPAdes) (version 3) | ecosystem: Environmental > Aquatic > Deep subsurface >...
CGATCAGCGCCTGGATAGCAAACTCCGGCCGGTCGGGAAAAGGGGGAAATATCTTGGGAAGGATGCTCATCTGGATGTCATGGGCAATCTTGAGTTCGCTCTCGATCCTTTCCTTGGCGGCCGTGGTCTCGGTCAGTTGTCCGATGTAGGTCTTTAAGGACTCCTTCATGGCCTGAAAGGCCTCGGTAAGCCTTCCCACTTCATCGCCCGAGGTCACGGCGGGCAGGGCAATGTCCAGATTTCCCGTGGCAATTGTTTTCGTCGCTTCGGCCATGGCCTTAAGCGGCCTGGTGATGGAACGGGCAATGAAGGCCACGGCCAGGGAAAGGAGCAGCAGGCCGGCGATCCCCAGCAGGATGATCATCCGGCTTAAGCTGTTAACATCAGCGGTAAACTCCTTCTGCGGGAAGAGGACGGCCAGCGCCCAGCCGTTCGCGGTGATGGGCGCATAATACATCCAGCAAGGCTCTTCAGTCATGAGGCTGCGGAAGGGGACTAACCCTGATTCGCCCCGGATCATCCTCCGACCGATTTCCCGGAGATGCACGTCCTTGCGCGCTTCAGCGACGCCGAAGAGGGTTTCGTTCATAATCAGCTCTTTGACGGGATGGGTCAGGAGCGTCCCATTACGGGAGATCAAGAAGCCGTAGCCCGTTTGCAGCACCTTAATCGACGAGACGACCTCTTGCAGCTTCTCCAGATTAACATCGGCCGTGACGACTCCCCTAAAGCGCCGCTGCCCGTCAACCTTCCGGTAAAAAGGCACCGCATAGGTGGCCATGAGGATATTGCCGCCGCCTTCGTCATAGTAAGGTTCGCTCCAGTCCGGCCGGTTGATTTCTTTAGGGATCTGGTACCAATCCCCGTGGGAATAGCCGTATGAGCCCTGCCCCAGGTCGGCAAATTTGACCACTCCCCCGGTCCGGTAGTAATAAGGGGCATAATGAAGCGTTTTCCCGTCCAACCCGTAAGGTTCAAAGGCCACCGCGGCGCCGTAAATTTCCCCGTTATTTTCCACAAGGGCGGAGAGCTGCTGCTGCAACTCCGCCCGGTCGTAAACGCCGTTTTCGAGAAAGCTGGCCATGGTTTCCGGCACTTTCTGAATAGCCAGGAGGAGGGACTCGATGCTGTTTACCTTGGCTTGGGCGAGGTCTTGGGCGTTTTCCGCCATCTTCTTTTCCATCATGATCCGGGAATAGCGGTAATTGAAGCCGAAAAGAAGCGACAAAATAAGCCCGCTGCTGAGGGTAAAAAAGAGGATCAATTTGAAGGCCAGGCCCCTGTTTTTCAGCACGGTCGTTTCACCTGAAGAAGAAATTCTGATACGGGGGTGTTGTTTTTAGGGTGTCGCTTTCCCGGAGCGTTTGGGCGACTCGCTCATAATCGGCCGCCTGCAGGATCCCGAAAGGCCGGTCTTTATCCCCGGGCGCCATGAGGTCTTGCATGCGGGCCAGCATCCATCTCTGGTGGACCCTGTTGGCGGGAATCTTGGCCCGGGCGATGTATTGAAGGACGATGTCCAGCGCCGCCTCGGGCTGGGAAAAGGCGTAACGCCATCCTTCCAGGGAGGCCTGCACAAAGGCCCGGCAGAGGGCAGGATCTTTCCGGTAGGTTTCTGCCAGGGTGTAGATCCCGTCTTCCGGAAAATTCAATCCCTCTTCGGGGAAGAAAAAAGTGCTCAGTTCTCCGGGATCAAGGCCGGCATTGAGGATCGTGTGATATTCGTTGTACCACATGGCCGAGGCGACATCCACACCGCCCCGCAGAAAGAGGTTGACGGAAAAGGACTGGGGAACAACCTGCACGTGCAGGTTGTGTTTCCGGAAGAAGGCCTGCGGCTGGATCTGAAAATCTCCCGGCCAGAGGCCTACCTTCTTGCCGTTCATATCTTGCGGAGAGACGATACCGCTGGATTTCTTGGCCACGAGCATCAGGGCCGAACGCTGGATGAGCTGTCCGATGTTGATGAGCTTGACCCCGCCCGCGGATCTTTGGATCGCCGCCGTAAGCCACGTACTGACAAAGTCCGCCTTCTTTTTTTCCAGATACTCAATGGGGGGCTGGCCGGGACCTCCCTGGATGATGGTCAGAGCGAGGCCCTGTTGTCGATAAAAGCCCTTCTCGTAGGCCACATAATAGCCGGCGAATTGCGCCTGGGGGCTCCAGTGGGGGAGAAAAGACGCCTTCTTGAGGACCGTCTCGGCACTGAGCGGTGAAACTCCCAAAAAGAATGTGAGGCAGAGAATCAGGATCGTTCGTATCATTGATCTCTTTCTATCGGGACCGGACTTTACCGATAATGTAAAGTTACCCGTACTGGGCGGGCGCATGATCGTGAAGAATTTGTAGCTGGCTTAGAACGGTAATGAAAAATGATACCCCTGTCAAGGGAATGGTGCAAACTGTGTACATCTTTGGCCCTTGCTTGACCTGACCAATGGCAAGTTTCGGCAATGCCTCACACCGCCCCGCATATTTATACCCTTGACGCGGGGTGTTCTTTTTTCTATATTACACGCCTCTGGTAGAGAATTCACGGGATTAGAAGTGAATGCCGTGCCATGCCCATTTCCATATTTTTCTCTGCCCCCCACGGGCGCTGCCGGTTTAATGGGAAGACCTGTTGATGCAAGAATACTGCAAAGACCCAACCGGTCAACGCATTTTTACCACCTTTGACTCCGAAGAGGCCGCCCTCAAGACGATGGCCTGAGATGGGATAGAATGGAAACTTTGCTCTCTACGGTGCTCCCCGCCAGCCTGGAGCATTTGGAAGAACTGATGAAGGCGGTGTCGGACTGTGCACGATCCCAGGGGTTTGACCCGGAGAGGATTGGCGAGATCGAACTCGCCGTCGAGGAGGCCTTTGTCAATATCTGTAGCTACTCTTACCCGGGAAAGGCAGGGAACGTGGCCTTTGCCTGCCGGCTCGACAACAAGCGCTTCATTATTGAAATGACCGATTCCGGCCTCCCCTTTGACCTCACGCAATTATCCGATCCCGATCTGGCGGCCCCTCCGGAGGAGCGGGAAATTGGCGGATTGGGGATTTTCCTGATGAAGAAGCTGATGGATGGGGTAACCTACCGCCGGGAAGGGGACCGGAATATCCTTAATTTGATCGTCCTTAAAGAATGAGAACGGCCACCCGCGGGAACCCGGACATCGATCTGTCCGCAGGCAATCTACCTGAGCTCGGCGATAGTTTCGAAGCCGGCAATCTTCAGCACCTTCCGCACCGCCGGCATAATATTGATGATGGCAAGCTTACCCTTGCCTGCTTTCGAGGCAAGGACACAGAAGCGCAGAAAGGAGGAAGCGATGTAATCGACTTTCCCCAAGTCAAAGACGATTCTTCTTTCCGATACAGATGCCAATTGTTCCCTTAATGCTTTTTCAACTTTTACCGTGGCCGGGGTATCCATACGGTTTAAAAAAACGCAGGTCAGTTCCTCGGCACTTTCCTTAAAATCAATAAGTTTTTCTTCCTGTTCCATGCGTTCCCTTCCTCCATCCATGAATTCTCATCAATAGTTCATGTAATAGGCTTTTTCGATGGCCGCGGCAGCAATGTTTTCGTCGAAGAGCATTTTTTCTGCGAGCTGCCCCGTGCGTTCGTTGACGCGCCGGCGGCAGATCCGTTGAATGTTGAGGAGATGTCGGGCCGTGACATTGTCCGTGGTTATGTTCTTCCCTCCCGTACCGCAACCGAGCGTAAACGACGTGGGCAAGGTGTTGAATAGGCCGCCGACGGCGCCCTGAGAGGAGGGCATGTTGACGAGAACCCGCCCGGCATTCATCAAGAGAGCGAATTGTTTGATTTTCTCGTCATCGTTGGAGAAGATGCTGGCCGTATGGCCGATGCCGCCATGATAATTGATATCGATGCAGAGATTGACGGCATTGTTCAGTGAATCGGCCTCGTAATAGGCAAGGATGGGGGCGAGGATTTCCGAGGAAAGAGGGATCTTGTCCCCGATGCCGTCCAGCTCCGCAAGGAGAATGCTCGCATCAGGGGATATTGTCGTAAGTCCCGCCATTGCGGCAATTTTCCCCACGGACTGTCCGATAATATCGGCGTTCATCACCTGTCTTTCCCGGTCATAGGCAACGGTTTCCAGGAGCCTGATCTCGTCGGGGGTAAGGAAATGGGCTTTCCGTTTTAGCAATTCCTCCCGCACGGGCCGGGAAATCTCGCTGTCGACAACCAGGGCCTGCTCACTGGCACAGACGGTGCCGTTATCAAAGGTCTTGGAGAGCAGGATCTGGTCAATGGCAAAGGGAATGTCGGCAGTTCTTTCGATGAATACGGGGACATTGCCGGCGCCAACGCCGATTGCCGGAGTGCTGGAACTGTACGCGGCCTTGACAACGCTTTCCCCGCCCGTGGCAAGGATCAGAGCCAGCCGCCGGTCGGACATGAGTTCCCGTGTTTCTTCGCGCGAGCCCCGATCGAAAAATTGGATGCAATCCTCCGGAGCGTCTTCCCGGAGGGCGGCTTCGTAACAGATCCGGACTGCTTCGCGGCAGCATCCTGTCGCCCGATGATGGCCACTGATGATGATGGGATTCCGTGTTTTAAGGGCAATAAGAATCTTAAACAAAGTGGTGGATGTCGGGTTGGTTACCGGTATGATGGCCAGGATCGGTCCGAGCGGTTGGGCGATCTCGGTAATCCCGGAAACGGGATCTTCGGCGATGATGCCGACGGTTTTCACGTCCTTGATATCATCGTACACATACAGAGTGGCCAGGACATTCTTCCATACCTTGTCCTGCCATTTGCCGAGGCCGGTTTCTTCGCAGGCCATGCGGGCCAGCCTGACCCTTTGCGAGAGACCGGCCAAAAATACTGCCCGGACGATCCGGTCGACTTGTGCCTGATCAAACTGGGTAAAGACTGCCGCCGCCCCGCAGGCCTTGGCCAAGGTTTCATCGACGATAGGTGATACTTCCATCCTGACGCTCCTCCCTGCCATATTCCGTTAGTAAGTTGGAAGTTAAAGCACTTCGCGCGTTTACCGGGACAAAATTGTCATGCCGCTCTCATATCAGCTATATACCACATTTATCGCCGCTTGAGCGTTTTTTTCTGTCCCGCTTCAGAAATGTAACGAGCGCTTGTTGAGGCCCCTCCGGCGCGTGAACAAAGACGATGCCGCAAGGAGGGACCATCCCGATCTATCCGGCCCGGCTTCTCCTGGTGTTCGACAGCCTTATAACGCCACTGCATTAGCCGGCTGCATTCGTGACGCTCCCTTCCTTCTCAAAGGAGAAGGCGCAGGGCAACATGAATACTTCAGTCTTGATCTTTTTGGGATCCATGCCGGCGGCACGCCGGAAGTCACCAGTTTCATTGTCAAAGAGGTTTACGTGACCAGCCATCCAGTTTTTTCATGGCCTGTCTGACTTTCAAGATATTGGCTCTGCTGACCGCCGGATTCATGCCCCGGGCGTTGCCTTCAAGAGCTCGGTCCGAATAGCCACCCCGATCTTTTCCATGAGGTAGGGCTTCCGGACATATGACCCCGCTCCCAGCTCCAGGGCCTTCTTCACCCGCTCCGTCTCCGAAAAACCGCTGACAATGATCGCTTTCTGCTGAGGGTTCACCTGCAGAATCCGCTGATAGGTTTCCAAACCATCGATTCCCGGATCCATACTCATATCCAGAACCAGCAGGTCTGCTTTACGCGTTTTGAGGTAGTCCACCGCCTCTTCACCCCCGGAAACCACCTGAACCTCGTACCCCAACCGTGTCAGGATCCGGGCGGCGATATCCCTTTGTTCAGCGATGTCATCCACCACCAGGATTGATTCACCCCGGCCCTGATACTGTTCAAGGGGTATCTTCTGCAGTCCGTCAACTGCCTCTTCCCGCGTCACAGGGAAGTAGAGCGTGAAGGTGGCCCCTTTTCCGTATTCGCTCTCCACATCGATATACCCGTTATGATCTTTCACCGTTCCCCAGACAATCGCCAGCCCCAGGCCCGTCCCGCTCCTGCCCATGGCCTTCTTCGTGTAGAACGGTTCAAAGATCTTTCCGAGATCAACCGGCCGAATACCGCCGCCGGTGTCGGACACTGTCAGTACCACATAATCCCCCTCATCAACCTTGTCATAACTCCGAATCGCCCGGTCGATATAACGGTTCTCCGTCCGGATGAACACTTCTCCCTGTCCGGAAACAGCCTCGGTGGCGTTTGTTACCAGGTTCATCAACGTTTTTTCCAGATGAATGGGTGAGCCTTTGATATTTAACAGGTTCTGGTCCAGCTCTGTCCGAAAGGCGACCCGGGGATGATAGGCCTGGAGTTGTTCAAACACCGGACTCTTAAGGAAATTGGAGACAATGACGTTGAGATTGATTACCTCCGCGACCGTTACACCCCTCCTGGCCAGGGTGAGGAGATCCTGGATGATGGCGGCCCCCTTCTCGGTGGACTTGAGAATGTTACTGGCATAGATTCTCAGGGTATTGCCCTGCGGGATCTTCTCGATCAGCAGTTCCGAGTAGCCCATGAGCACGCCGAGGATGTTATTGAGGTCATGGGCGACACCGCCCGCCAGGCTGCCCAGCGCCTCCATTTTCTCCGCCCGGTGCAAACGCTCCTCCAGGGCTCGACGCTCTTCTTCTATCAGTTTGTTCTTACTGATATCCTTGTGAAAGGCCAAAAAGTATTGTTGACCGCCGATATCGATGGCGCTGCTCAAAACTTCCAACAAAATGATATGTCCATCCTTGTGATAATGCTGAACCTCAAAATGCAGCCATTCGCCGGTCAGAATACGACGTCGCAATTCAGCATGTTCTTCCAGCGTTTTTTCCTGCAGCACGTCCAATTTAGAGATATCCAACTGTGCCAGTTCCGCGCTCGTATAGCCATGCATATCGGCAAAAGATTCGTTGAATTCTGCCAGCTTGCCCTCGGCGGTCATCAACAGGATCCCGTCCCGGGCCTTGTCGAAGAGGGTCCGATAGAGATTCTCGCTTTCCTTCCGGGACTCTTCAATGTACTTGGCATTGTTGAAGAGTTGGCGATACTTTATTTCACTCTCCCGGAGGGTTTCTTTCTCCTCGCGCAACAGCTTTTCACTATTCCTCAAGCTGGACATGGTGGCGGCGACGATCAGGGAAACTGCGCTCAACATGATGAGATATCCCTGCGTCTGGATCAGGCGGTGCGGCAGCGTCGTCTCTCCCCAGGGAAATACTCCTAAATGATTCATAGAGTTGGCAAGGAAAACGTATGATATGCAGAGCATGAGGGCGGCGGCGCCGGGCGCCTCAAAACGGATCGCCATCCAGATGATCACGGGGAAAAGAGTATAGGGCCGATTGGCAATCGGGATAACCACCGGCAGGATCCCGAAGATGTTCAGGCTTACTGCCAGGGTCAGGAGCAGGATGACCGCGCCCTCGATGAGGCGAGGCAGCGTCAGGAGCGGTAGGACCTTTCTTTTCCAGGCCGTCCAGGAAATGATCAACGGGGTGACGATGAGCATCCCCAGACCGTTGGCAACCCACCAGAGTTCCCACATTGCCAGGTACGGAGCTCCAAAGGCGAGAGCGGGAACAGCGGCGCCCAGAAACGCAGTCAGGGCGTTCGCACAAATAGCGGCGGCGCCCAGCCCCCATATCTCTTTGATGGTGCTGAAATCCTCAGAGCGACCCGCTATCCGGTTAAAGGCCCAACAGCCCAGAACGGGCTCGGCAGTGTTGGCGGCGGCAAAGGCCAGGGCGGTGTAGATGGTATGACCATTGGTAATATTGGCCAGAAAATTAGCGGCCAGGATGGCCGCTACATACTGGTAGCGTTCCTTATCCCCGACCCGTAAAAGAGTCGCCAGCGCCAAACCGCTTACTGGCCAGATGGATGCTATTCCCTCGGGTTGCAGGACAAAATACCAACCCAGCTGCGCTATTAACCAGTAAAATAAAGCAAAGACAATAAGTCGGAACCCTGCCGATGAAGGCAGTCGCCCGGAAGTTTTGTTTGGTACCATATCTTGCCCGACCATTTCGGGGTGTGCAATACAGGGAAAATTAAGTTTCCGGTATGCTTGATGGTTGCGCTGAAGGCGCAGCCTTATCTGCCCCACTCCCGTAATTATCCCTTTTAGTGCGGTTGGCCGATATAGGCCACCGCCCGCTCAATCCTCGCCAGCACCCGCTGTCGGCCAAGGGTGATCATTATCTCGTCCAGGCTGGGGCTGACGTTCTTGCCCGTCAAGGCCACCCGCAGGGCCTGGGCGATGTCCTTCAACTTGGTATTCCGGCTTTCCGCCAGGTCCCGGAGGAATTTCTCGATGCCCTCCTTGGTGTAGTCGGCCGGCGCAGGCAGGGCCGCGGCCATGGCCGCCAGATGGCCGGCAGCTTCGGCGGTCAGAAATTTGGCCGCCGCTTCGTCGAAAGTAACCTGCTCCTGAAAGTAGAAAACGCTCGAGGCCGCCAGATCGGCCAGGGTCCTGGCGCGGGTGCGAAGATCGCGGACCGCCTGCGCGGTATAGGCGCGGTCGGGGAGGTGAATCCCCAGCTTCTCCAGAAAAGGTTCCAGTTCCGCCACCAAACGGTCAATGGGGCTTTCTCTCAGATAATGCTGGTTCAACCAGATCAGTTTATCGGGATTGAAAACGGCCGGCGATTTACCCACCGCCCCCAGATCGAATACCCCGATCAGTTCCTCCGAAGAAAATATCTCCTGATCGCCATGCGACCACCCCAGCCGGACCAGATAATTGATCAGGGCTTCCGGCAGATAACCCATTTCCTGGTAGGCCATTACCGAAGTGGCGCCATGCCTTTTCGAAAGCCGGGTCTTGTCGGCGCCCAGAATCATGGGCACATGCCCGAAGCGGGGCAAGGAAAACCCCAGGGCCTCATAAAGGAGCATCTGGCGCGGCGTGTTGTTCAGATGGTCGTCCCCGCGGATGACATGGGTGATCTCCATCAGGGCATCATCGACGACCACGGCAAAGTTGTAGGTCGGATAGCCGTCGGCCCTTTCAATGACCAGGTCATCCAGCTCTTCATTCCGGAAGGTCACCATCCCCTTGATCAAATCATGGACGACGGTGGTTCCCTCCTGGGGGCAGCGAAACCGGACGACGGAATGGGGCGCCTTGTCCAGGCTGCGGTCGCAGCAGGTCCGGTCGTACTTGGGCTTGCGCCCCTCGGCCAGGGCCCTTTTGCGCTTTTCCTCCAGCTCACCGGGCGTGCAGACGCAATAATAGGCCTTCCCTTCCCGGATCAGCTTGTCCACCATTTCCCGGTGCAGCGCTACCCGGTCGGCCTGAAAATAAGGACCTTCATCCCAGTTCAGGCCGAGCCAGGCCATGGCCTCGAGAATCGCCTGCGTCGACTCCTCGGTGGAGCGTTCCTGATCCGTATCCTCGATCCTCAATATAAACTCTCCCTGATGATGCCTGGTAAAGAGCCAGTTAAAAAGGGCCGTCCTGGCGCCCCCGATGTGCAGATAGCCCGTGGGGGACGGCGCAAATCTCGTTCTCACTTTTTTTCCTTCCGTCATAGCATTTCCTTTTTATTACCCCTGTTGCCTTCTCAAGAGGTTATTGAAAAAGTCAGTTTTGCAGGCTGTTCAAAAATGCCCAGATGCAAGGCCGCCGAAATCCTGAGGAGTGCGACGTACCTGCTGGTACGTCGCAGCAAGCCTGCTCCGGCGGAGCCGGGGAAGGATGAGGGAACGCCGCAGACGTCGTCCCCGCGTAGGCGGGGATGGGCGTTTTTCAACAGCCTGCTCAGATCTCCGATATCGTCTCCATGAGCCCGCGGTTAAGCTCCATGATCCGGTCGCGGAGGTCCGTCTGTTCCACCCAGGCCTTGGCTTCCAACTGGGGCCGGCGCGACTGCAACTGGGTGAGTTTGGCTTCCAGGTCGGCCAGGATATAGCCCCAGTCGATCCGGGGGGCCGCTTTTTCGGGATGGGCCACCCGCAAGAGGGCATAGCCGGGCTTTAAGGTCACCTCTTCCAGGTAGTCGGGAATAAGTACCTGAAATTTGAAGCGTTCCCTGATCAGATCGGCAAATACCTGCTGGGCCGACTGTTCTCCATGGACGAGAAAAACCTGCATGTCAGGATTCTGAAAGTGACTCAGCCAATCGAGCAGTTGACTTTGACCGGCATGGGCCGAAAAGCCGTTGATGGTAAATATTTTCGCTTTTACGGCGATCTCCTCCTGAAAGATGCGGACCTTTTCGGCGCCCTCGATAATCTTTCGCCCCGTCGTCCCCTGGGCCTGGAAGCCCACGAAGACGATGCTGGCCCCCGGCCGCCAGAGGTTATGCCGCAAATGGTGCTTGATCCGCCCGGCATCGGCCATACCGCTCGCCGATATGACCACCGCCGGACCGCTCAGTTCATTAATCGCCATCGAGTCCTGGGTGGTCTCCGTAAAATGGAGCTGCGGCAAATCGAGGGGATTCTCACCGCTCGTGAGCAGCGCTTTCGTCTCTTTATCCAGATAATCCTGGAAACGGCGGAATATCCCCGTGGCCTTGATGGCCAGCGGGCTGTCCACAAAGACGGGCATGTCGGCGGGCAGGCGCCCTTCCTTGGAGAGCAGATAAAGGGAATAGATCATTTCCTGCGTCCTTTCCAACGCGAAGGCCGGAATGATCACCTTTTCCCTCTTCTTGTAACTGAAGGCGATGGCCGCCGCCAACTCATCCAGGCTGTCCGTCTCGTTCTTGTGGTCCCGGTTGGCGTAGGTCGATTCCATAAAGAGAAAATCCGCGGTTTTCTGAATGGTGGGATCTTCCATCAACAGTTGCGACGGCCGTCCGATATCGCCGGAAAAAACCAGTTTCGCCTCTTTGCCGTCTTCTTCCACCCATAATTCCACCATGGAAGCCCCCAGGATATGGCCGGCATCCCTGAAGGTTACAGTAAGGCCGCCGGCAGGCGAGAAGGACTTATCATAGGGTACGGCCTGAAGGTGGGGAAAGGTCGCTTCCGCATCCCTCTGGGTATAGAGCGGCTCACAGTTCTTTTCCCCATGGCGGGCCTTTTTCCGGTTTCTCCACTGCATTTCCTGTTCCTGGATATGGGCGCTGTCCAGGAGCAGTATTTCCAGGAGCTCTTTCGTCGGCGGGGTGGTATAGATGGGCCCGTTAAATCCTTTTTTCACCAGGCGCGGCAAAAGGCCGGAATGATCGATGTGGGCATGGGTAACGATAACAAATTCAATCTTGTCCGGTTGATAGGCGGCCATATCCCAGTTGCGCTTGTCGATTTCCGCGTTGCCCTGGTGCATGCCGCAGTCCACCGCAAACCGGTGGTCATCGGTCTCCACTACATAGCACGAGCCCGTCACCGTCCGCGCCGCACCCATAAACTTAATTTTCATGAACAATCCCCCATTTATCAATTATCACTGGTTTGTTCATTGATCATATCGGTTTGAAAATTGCAATTCCTTTATTTATCCGACTCCTTGAGGCTGTGAGCCATTTCATATAGGTGGTGTGTCAGAGAAGATATCAAAATCGGAAAAAGCATGATATGGTCCGGCCAAAGGGAAACAGTCGCGGTTATGGGAGCACAATGGAATACGTCTCCAGCCTATTGAATCTTTTTACCAATCTGACACCGATCTATTTTATCTACCTCTTATACGGCGCCTCTTTTCTCTTCCTGGGCGTATCCATCGCCACCAAGGACATGAAGGGAAGCGATCTGGCCCTGGGGGACGGTCTCTGGCTGCTCGCCGCCTTCGGACTGCTGCACGGGACCCACGAATGGCTCGAACTGGGCACCTGGATCGAAGGAGCCAACCTGTCCGTACAGCAAATTACCGGGCTCAGGCTGGCATCTTTCGTCCTGTTTGTCCTTTCCTTTATGTTCCTCCTGCAATTCGGCCTCTTCCTGCTCAAGATCCAGGACGAAAAATGGCGGCGCTGGTTCAGGGCGCTGCCGGCAGTCCTTCTCCTGGTTTGGTTTCTCTATCTCTTTAAATATGGCTGGCTTATTGAGATGGAGTTCCTGCGCCGGGCCGAGCTTGGAACCCGATACACTTTCGGCTTTGCGGGCGGGGCCCTCACCGCCTACGGCCTGATCACCTATTCGCGCACAACAGGGCCTTTGAGCCCCTCCATGTCACAATACTTATTCTATGCGGGAGTAACCTTCGGTTTTTATGCCCTGTCGGCGGGAATCTTGCCCGCCGGTTACAAAACGCCGCTCCTGCCTCTGCCGATTGAACTGTTTCGCACCGTAGAGGCTGTTCTGATAACCTACTTCATTTCCAAGGCCCTGAACATTTTCGACATTTTGATAAGGAACAAAAACGTCGAGCAGGCCAACCTGCTAGTCCAGGCCGAAAAGCTATCCTCCCTTGGCCAACTGGCGGCCGGCATTGCCCATGAGATTAATAACCCGCTCGCGAATGCCTCCCTGGGCATTCAAACCCTAAAAATGAAATTGAAAAATGATGTCACTTACGACAATCTGGTGTCACGACTGACTGCCGTAGAACAAAATATCGACCGGGCGTCGCTCATCGCCAGGGAACTGCTCCAATTTTCCCGCAAGAGGGAGGAACAATACGTGTCCCTGAATATCAATTTAGTCATTCTCAGTTCGCTTACCCTCCTGCAATATAAACTGCAGGACTTTGAGCTCGCCGAGGATTTGGCGCCGTTGCCGGAGGTCATCGGCGATCCGGTAAAGCTGGAGCAGGTTTTTATCAATATCCTGTCGAATTCCATTGCGGCGACCCCCAAAGGAGGAAAGCTGGGTATTATCTCGCAGCAGAAGAACGGAATGATTGAAGTAAGCATAACTGACACGGGAAGCGGCATTGCCGCCGCCGACCAGTCGCGGGTCTTCGAACCATTCTTTACCACCAAGGACGTGGGGTCGGGCACGGGGCTGGGACTGTTTGTCAGTTATGGCATCATCTGCCAGCACCGTGGACAAATTGAACTCGCCAGTTCCCCGGGAAAGGGGACAACCGTAACCGTTAAACTACCGACCAAGGAGCAATATGAAAAAAATACTAATCGTGGATGACAATGCCGAGTTCCGGTCCCACCTGATGGAAGTGCTCAGCGACAGCGGCTACGGGACGGGCAGCGCCGCTTCGGCAAAAGAGGCCTATGAACAGCTCCGCAGCACACCCTTTGATATTGTCCTGCTCGACTTCATGATGCCGAAGCAAACGGGGATCGAGGCGCTCGCCGAAATGAAGCGACTATGCCCCAAAATAAGAGTGATCATGATCACCGCCTTTGCCTCCATTGAAAATGCCATCGACGCCGTTAGGAAGGGAGTCAGTGATTACATTTCCAAGCCCTTTAAAATCGACGACCTGCTGTTGACGATCCGGCGGGTCCTCGAGGAAGCGACCTTCGAAGCGGGCATGAAAAAACTGGATCTCGACACCACGCTCAGCACTCTGGCCAATCCCATTCGCCGCAAGATCCTGGCGTTGCTGCAAGACCGCGAAGACCTGCATCTCATGGAAATTACCAGGGAACTGGACATAGAAGATCATACGAAGGTCGTCTTTCATCTTAGAATGTTAAAGGAAGCAGGCATCATCACCCAGGGCAAGGGAAAGACTTATTTGCTCTCGACGGAAGGCCTGCGCTTGTTCGAGTGCTTAAAGACACTGGAACGCTATTTGACTGCCTGACCCCCCTTTTGTGAAGTTTCCTTCACAGTTTAGCAAAAAAGTAACAGAAGAATTCTATTGAACCCCCTGCCAATCAGCGTAAGAAGAATGTCAACATCGGCCGGATAAATGAGCCGATGGAAGTGACGGGCTTCTGTCATCGCAAAAAAAGATAATGATCTGATGGGTATTTTAGCGGAAGCCGTCCAAAAGCAGCCAAGGAAACAGACGTCGTGTCCGATCTCTTCGCCAATTTGACGCCGATCTACTTTCTGTACCTCTTGTACGGGGCCTCTTTTCTTTTCCTGGGGGTAACCATCGCCACCAAGGATATGAAGGGAAGCGAGTTAGAAATCGCCGAGGGCCTGTGGCTGCTGGGGGCCTTTGGGTCTTTGCACGGCATGCGCGAATGGCTCGAACTCGGCACCTGGATTGAAGGTCATCATCTGAGCATCCAGCACATCATTGTCGCCCGTGCCGCCGCATCGGCACTGCTTATCGCTTCGTTCCTGTTCCTGCTGCAGTTCGGCCTCTCCCTGCTGCGGGTCCATGAGAGCGTACGGAAATACTTGTCCCGGGCGGTGCCGACCGGCCTTTTTATCTTATGGCTTTTCTACCTTACCAGACACGGATGGCTGATTGAAATAGAGTTATTGCATCGCGCCGATGCGGGGACCAGGTATACTTTCGGCCTGGCCGGCGGCCTTTTGAGCTCCTATGCCCTGATTGCCTACTCGCGGAAGGTGAAGAGCCTGAGCCCGCTGGCGGCCCAAAGGTTGTATTATGCCGGATGCGCTTTTATTGGCTTCGCCCTCTTGGCCGGTATCTTTTCTTCCGGCTACCGGACGCCGTACTTCCCCATTCCGGTGGAGCTCTTCCGCACCCTCGCAGCCGCGGTGATAACCTATTTCATTTCCCGGGCGCTGAACATTTTCGACATGGAAACGAGAAGCAAGACTGTGCAACAGGCCAGCCTGCTCGTCCAGGCCGAGAAGCTATCCTCCCTCGGCCAACTGGCAGCCGGCATTGCCCATGAGATTAACAACCCGCTCACCAATGCCTCCCTGGGAGTACAAACCCTGAAAATTAAATTGAAAAATGACCTTTCCGGCCACAACATTGTGGACAAGTTAAGCGCCATTGAAACGAATATCGACCGGGCAGCGCTGATTGCCAAGGAACTGCTCCAATTTTCCCGCCAGCGGGAAGGGCAATGCATCCCCCTGAATGTGAACGAGGTTATCCGCCGTTCGCTGACTCTTTTGCGGTACCGGCTGCAGGATTTCGAGCTCACTGAGGATTTGGCGCCGCTGCCGGAGATCATGGGCGATCCGGTGCGGTTGGAGCAGGTTTTCATCAATATCCTGTCGAACTCCATCGCGGCGACGCCCAAAGGAGGGAGGCTGAGCATCGTCTCACAGCTCCAGGATGAGATGATTGCCGTCAGCATCAGCGACACGGGCAGCGGCAATGCCGCTGCCGACCAGTCGCGGGTCTTTGAACCCTTCTTTACCACCCAGGATGTAGGAGCGGGCACGGGCCTGGGACTGTTTGTCAGTCATGGCATTGTCCGCCAGCACCATGGGCAAATCGAACTTGCCAGCTCTCCGGGAAAGGGAACAGCAGTAACCGTTAAACTCCCCACGAAAGAGCGATATGAAAAAGAGGCGATGTGAAGAACTCTTCACATCGCCTCTCCTAATTGAGAATAAGAATTCTATTGAATATATGCGTAGTTGGAGTAGAAATAAACCAAATCCCGGGGGGGTCAGAAATTGTTAAGAACCTTTCCTCGCTTCAAATCATTCAGGGGGACAACTGGATAATCAAGTCCGGAAAAATATTATCTTACTAAGGAGGGTTTCAATGAAGGATAAATACCGCAATAAATTTGGCGTTCTGTTTGCGCTGCTGGTGATGGCAGCATTTGCGCTGACCGGTTGCAGCGGCAGCACGGGTCCGGCGGGTCCGGCGGGCTCGCCAGGCGCAAGTGGCGCAGCAAGCACGGTTGTAAGTGTAGTAAATCCCGCGGCCCTGACCCCCGAGCAGGCAGATACGTTCACCATGACGGGCACCGTCACCAGTGTCACTATCGCCAGCCCGCCCGTGGTCAAATTTTGGTTAAAAGATGCCAGCGGCAGCGGCATCATCAACATGGGAACAAAGAACGCCGCCGGTACGGCCCTCAACAACCTGCGCTTCGCCTTGGCCAAACTCGTACCGGGCACCAACGGCAGTCCTGATCAGTGGGTAAGCTATATGGTTACCAACACCGCGAGACCGACCACCGAGAATAACGGCACCCTCGTGGATAACGGCGACGGCAGCTATACTTATACCTTCACCACGGATGTGACAGACCCGACAAAGACCGGCGGCGTGACCTATCAACCTAATCTAACACACCGTTTGGCGATCCAGTGTTCCGGCACCCTTCCCGGCAGCACCAGCACCATTTACAACCCGGCAAACATCATTTATGATTTCATTCCCGCCACCGGCAATCCGGTTGGCGCTGCGGATACCAAGCGGGAAATAGTCTCGATCTCCGCCTGCAACGAGTGCCACGGAAAACTGGCCCTGCACGGCGGCGGCAGAATCGACACGAAATTCTGCGTCGTCTGCCATACGGACCAGCGCCGGATCGGCCGTACGGAAGCCACGACCGATGCCGCCGGGAACTTCCCGGCGCTGACCTACGATGCCACCGGCAGGGTCAACTCCGACCCTGGAACCTATCTGGTAGACGACCGGACCGTAGGAAACTTCGTCAACATGATCCACAAGATCCATATGGGCCACCATCTCACCAAGCAGAACTATAATTTTGCCCGGGTTCTGTTCAACGAGATCACCTTCCCCCAGGATCAGAGAAATTGCCGCAAGTGCCACAAGGGGGACACGGCGGAGCAACTGGCCGTCACGCCCCAGGGCAATAACTGGAAAACCAAGCCCAGCCGCCTCGCTTGCGGGGCCTGCCATGACCAGGTGAATTTTGCCACCGGGGCAAACCACATCGGCGGCGCCAGGGCTGATGATGCTTTTTGCGTCCTCTGCCATGACGCGGCCGATATCGAGTTGAAGCACCTGCCGGTAGACAGGTCTTCCACTGTGCCTAAGGCGTCTTTACAGACTAACCTGCCTGCAGGCGCCAGCAAGATTGCTTACGACATAGACAGCGTCACGGTGGGCGGCACTCCAAAACGCGCAACTGTCAAATTCAGGATATTGAAGGACGGTGCACCTGCCACCTTCAACACCTATGCGGCCGGCACCGAGCTGTTGCCCAATTTCACCGGCGGACCGACTATTTACCTGGCCTATGCCGTGCCTCAGGACGGGATCACCGCTCCAGTGGACTTCAATGTCTCCGTCAATTCCACCCTGAAAAATATCTGGGACGGTACCAAGGGCACCCTCTCCGCACGCGACGCCAATGGCTATTACACCGCCGTCCTCGGCGGCGGCTCCGCTAACTTCGGTGATGCGGACATTCCCGCCTCAGCGGTTATGGTCACCGCCGGAATCGGTTTCGCCGCTTTTACGCAGACTAACGTACCCAACTACCCCAGCGGCCTCGTTCTGCCGGCAACAGTGGTGACAAAGACTGCCGCTAACTACACCGCCCGCCGCGCCATCGTGAGCAACGACAATTGCAACAAGTGCCACGCCACCCTGGGGACGAGCCCGACCTTCCATAGCGGCGTCCGAAACAATGCCACCGTCTGTTCTTTCTGCCACACCCCCAACAGGACCAGCAGCGGGTGGTCGGCGAGAGCCAGTAGTTTTATTCACGGCATCCATGGGGCCAGTAAACATACTGTCCCTTACAATTGGCATTCCATTTCTCTTACTCAGGGCTTCTGGGAAGTGACCTACCCGGGTATCCTGAAGAACTGTGAAACCTGTCACCTCCCCGGCACCTATGACTTCAGCGGCGCCGCCTATACCGACACGTTGATGAATAACCAGTTGTACTCCACTGTAGCCACCAACGGCAGTCGGGTATTCAACACCACAACGAAGATTCCCGGACCTGGAACATATGGGGATGGCACGCCTGCTTTCGGCAACGGTATCGTTACCTACGCTTATGGCGATATCAGCTACAATGCCATCACCGCCGCCGCTCCCCGAGGCCTCTTCGGCAGCGCAACAACCGCCTTGTCACCCTATGTGGTCTCCGGGACTGACTATGGTCCCGGTTTCGCCAATAATCTGAATGCCGCGGATGCGGCAGCGGGCAAAACCGTGAAATTTGAAGCGGCCGGCACGACCCTGGTGACCTCGCCTATCGCCACGGTTTGTTTCTCCTGCCATGACAGCAGTTTGGCCAGGGCCCACATGGAGTCCAACGGCGGATCAGTCTACGCACCGCGGGCCACGGCCCTCGCCAAGGCGGAGCAGTGCCTGTTGTGTCATGGTCCGGGCAGGGTTGCCGACATAAAAGTCATGCATAGTAAATGATGATAGACAGGCAAGCGTGATTAAACTCGGCGATCGGGAAAAGTAACCATCACCGGCGCCCAAGGACGAAAAAGGCGGACCCATCCGGGTCCGCCTTTTCTTTGTCAATCAAATGGTCTTGAGGAATTTCACCAGGAGTACGGCCAACATAAAAATAATATAAAATAGCAGGCCAAACAAGGCAATCTTCGCCGTCTTCGTCATGTGTATGCGCGGCATTCTTCCTCCTTCAAGCGCTGCGGATATCCACACCCTTCATGATATCCGTGTACTTGATGACGCCCAAAAGACGATCTTCGCTGTTTACGACGGGGATCATGCGGTAGTGATATTTGATGAACATTTCTTCCAGGTCATCTTTAACGTCATCTTCCTCGGCCGTTACGACCGGCGCAACCATGATTTTCCCCAGCGTCAGGCGGTCGTCGGCGAGCAGCAGTTCCCGGATATCAACGACGCCGGTAAGGGTCAAACCGTCATCATTGACAATGTAAAGGTACGAAATGCCCCCCGGGTCCAGCTGGGAATGGCGTATCCTTTCCAGCGCCTCGCCGACGGTCGTTCCCTTCTTCAAGGCCAGGAAATCCACCGACATCATACCCCGGGCCGACGCCTCCCGCTCCGACAGAATCGCCTTGACCCGGTCCGCCTGTTCCTGCGGCAACAAAGCCATCAAGGCCGACGCCGTATCGTGGGGCAGGACCGAAAATAGCCCCGCCAGCTGCGGAATGGTCATTTCGGAGAAGATGGTGCGCGCCCTTTCCCGCCGGAGGTTGGCGATGATCTGCCGCTGGGTGCGCGGTTCCGCCTCCGACAAGGTCTCCGCCGCCTTCTCCGAATCCAGGGCGGAAAAAAGGGCCTGCTGCTCTTCTCTGGGCAGCTCTTCCAGCATGTCCGCCAGGTCTTCACTCGGCAACTCCCGGATCTGTTTTCGCGTCACCGACAGCGACACCTTGTCCGTCTTGGCGGCATCCTCCACGGAGAGGGGCTGGACGTACTTCCAGGAAATGAAATCGTCTTTGACCCAGCGGAGCCGGCCCAAGCCCAGCCGTCTCAGGAAACCGCTGAAGGAAATATCCACGTGCACGACCAGCAGCCGGCCCCGGGCCTCCAGGAGATGGACGTCGTTCACTACCTCCACGCGCCGGTCGTCCATATCGACGATCGTGCGGCCCATCAGGTGCTGGTCCAGAAGTATCCAGCCCGGCTGATCGACGAAGGGCGGATAGGCTTCCCCCCTTTCCGGCGGCCGAACGAAGATGGCATCTTCCTCCAGCCGGGTGACCCGCTCCCAGGGAATGAAAGTGGTCGGCTTCCCCCACCCGTGTTCCATATATATTCCTACCACTTCCGGGTACGGTTCCGTCACGGCGAAAACCAGATCGGTCAGCTTCCCGATCCTGCTTTTGATCGTGCCGATGCAAACCGGCCGTTTGAGCAGTTCCGAAAAATAGATGAACCGGTACTTGCCGATCCCCCGGGGCAAATCCTGCACATTGATTTTATAGTTTTCTTCAGCCATTTCTCGATCTCCTCCGATCATTAAAAGAGCTCCGGAAAAAGTGTTCCGAAACAGAGTAAAGACGACATGGCAATGACAAAAAGGACAATACCCCAATTCATGATGTTCTGCCGGCGAGTGTTGGTATACTCTCCCATAAATGATTTATCATTCAGGAGCAGCAGCATGAAGACCAGCGACGCCGGCAGAAGAATGACGGCCACCACCTGGACGAACATGGTAATGGTTACCAGGGGAGCGCCGGGGATCAGCACGACGGCGCCGGAAGTGACCAGCATGATGAGGTAAACGAAATAGAACCAGGGGGCGTCTTTAACATTCTTATTCAGGGTATGCGCCCAGCCGAACACCTCGCCCACGGCCCAGGAAGTGGCCAGGGATATACAGAGCGCACCCAGGAAACCGGCATCGAAAAGCCCAATGGCAAAGAGCTTGCGCGCCCAGGCACCCTCGGCGGCGGGCAGGAGCGGTACTATGGCTTCGGCGGTCTGCTTGGCGTCCTCGATATGGATAGGAGGCTGATGGTAATAAAAGGCCGCCGCCGTGGCAATGATGATAAAGACGGCAACGACACAGGTGAGGAAAGATCCCACCAGGGTTTCCATTTTTCCGTACCGGATGTCATGGATGTCGAGTCCCTTGTCCACGACGGCGCTCTGCTGGAAGTAGAGCATCCAGGGGGTGATCGTGGTGCCGATGTTGGCCAGGATGATGAAGACGAGGTCCATATTGAACCCGCCGAATAGAGGCTGGTAGAATCCCCGGAATACTTCGCTCCAGGCCGGGGCCGTGGGCGTGTCCATTGCCCAGAGGGCGGCGGGGATATAGACCAGGTTAAAACCGCAGAATAAAAGCGCGAGCCTTTCGAAGGTCCAGTACTTGCCTGAAACGACGACGCCAAAAAGGATGAGTGTGACGAAGAGGAAAGTTATCCAGGGGGGCACGCCGAAAAGACTCATGGCCGCCGTCATGCCCACGTACTCCGTCACCAGCGTCAACCAGTTGGCAATCACCAGATTGATAATCGAAAACCACCCCCAGAAGGGGCCGAAGCCTTCAAAAATGGCCTCCGCATGGCCGCGCTTGGTGACAGCCCCCAGACGGACCGTCATTTCCTGGACGTAATAGGCCATGGGGAACAGGATGACGAAGATCCAGAGCAGGGAAAACCCGTACCGGGAACCGGTAAAGGCATAGGTCGAAATGCCGCCGGCGTCGTTGTCGGCCACCGTGACGATGATGCCCGGTCCCAGAACGGAAAGAAAGATGATGAACTGGCGGCGCTGCCGGTTCAAAATGTGGATACTTTTGCTGATCCAGTACATGACTGTTCAACCTCCGTAAACAAGAGAATCCTGCTGGCGGCATCAGGGCTCTTGTCTTAAGCAAGGCAAATTGCGATAAGGTTGATGATAGCGCTGTGAGGCTGGGCAGATAATCCGGTCAAGAGTGATCCGGAAAACTGCCGGCCTAGGGGATCAACTGCCAGGGAGGGAAGGTATTTCCGGAACGGAATTTCTTTTTTTCACCGGACGCCTCGGCCGAGCATTCAACTTCCTACAACAACCGGGGGGTTCCATATAGCTTAAGTTCTCTCCAGAAGGATCTCCATCGCCCGCGGCGATTTCCAACGGGCGATGGGAATTGATTTTAAGTTGGCTTTAAGGAAAAAAATCTGTGCTGTCAAGTATTTTTTGAAAAGGAGTTGCCTGGCCTTTGATAGTCTTAGGGCTGCGAGTGAATTTTTCTGTTAACCTTTCCCTTGACACACATCCTGTTTTCCTTTACGGTTTGCCTGAACGGAAGTGCCTTTCTGTCAATCAAATCAGCACAAGGGGAAATTCTCATGGACCTGCCCGGGATGCACCCAAGACAGCCGGCAAAAGACGCAATGCCGGCATTGCACACGTTTTTTTGGCTTTTAGTAAGAAAGAAATTATCTCCGGCGTTTTTCCGACAAAAGGTAAGTTCGGTAACTTACTTATCCCGCTTATCAGGGTTGGCGGTCATCGCCTTACTGCTTTTTCTTTCCTCCGTCCCCGTCACTTATGCCAACTGGCGGCCGTTGACGGCGCGACTTGCTGCCGACGGGTTCGACGAGGAGAAGTTGCAGCTCCTTTTTACCCGCCCGGAGGTAAAATTTGAGCCACGGGTAATGGCCGGCAAGGTATCGGTCCTTATCGGCAGGGATCAGGACAGTCCCCGTGTTTCGGGAACGCTAACTCACAACAAGGTATACAGGGGATATCTGAACGTCCGAGTCATTACCAAGGCGCGTTCCTTCCTGAGGGAGCACCGGACCCTCTTGAACAAGGCGAGCGCCAGCTATGGTGTGCCGCCGGAAGTGGTCGTGTCGATCCTCCTGGTGGAGACGCGGCTGGGAAAAAGCACCGGCAGTAACCTTGTTTTCAACAGGCTGGCCAGTATGGCATTCAGCTCGGACATCGAGACCATCAGGCCCTATCTCAATGGGACAATTACCTCCGCCAACGAGGACAATGCCCGGGCCTGGTGTCGTAAAAAAGCGGACTGGGCCTACGATGAACTGAAAGCGCTGCTCGACTATGCGGGGATAAACAGTGTTGATCCTCTCAGCATCCGGGGCTCCATTTACGGAGCCATCGGTCTTTGCCAGTTCATGCCCTCCAATATATTCTCCTACGGGGTAGACGCGGATAAAAATGGTCGCATCGATCCCTTTGTCACCCCGGACGCCATTCACAGCATCGCCAACTACCTGCACAAGCATGGCTGGACGCGGGGCATCAGCAATGAAGGACGACGGAAGGTCATTTTCGCCTATAACAACAGCACAACCTATGTGAACACCATCCTGGCCGTAGCCGATAAAATCGGCGGCAGCAAAGGCAAAAGGAGCTAACGTAAGCCGGGCATTCTTATCGTACCCCGCCCCCCCCTCTATCCCCGATAAAGGGGATCAATAAGTTAACAAAATTACTTTCGGCCAGAAAAATACTTTCTTCCTTACTAACCACCATGCCCGGTGGGGCACAAGGTCGCATGAAAATATCAATGTCATGGTGAGCTTGGCCACACCCTTCGACGAGCTCAGGGTGACACTACTTCATCTGAAAATACGGCAGGTCGTCGGGCGGTTGCCTCCCGGACTTCGAGTTAACAACAAATTTCTTAGTTTTGTCGCAGTCCGGCGACTTTCTGCAGGACAAAGATCAACTCTTCCAGACCGATTTTTAAATCGCCGTTGACATCTGCCTGGTTCAGGGCGGAAGAGGAGGCCGCCGGCTGGACCGTCAGGGCCCGTAGCGCCAGAAGAACGTCGGCCAGGTTCACCTGTCCGTCGCCGTTGACGTCGCCGGGAGCAATGGACAACACGTCGATGTTCAGGACATAGCCGGCCTTGTCCTGCCAGGTAGGCGGCAGAGGGGCAGGTACAAACGACTCTCCTAAGGCGGTGCCCGGTTTGAGGACCAGGCTGCTCCCGCTGTATTCCATCCCCCCGGCCCTATCCCAGACCCTGAAATTCAGCGTCCCTGCTATGGAGGGCTTATAGACGGCGATGCTGTATTTTCCTGCAGTGGTAATCCGTGCCGAGCCGCACAGGACACCGGCGGCATCAAAAACGGCCACCTCGTCACCCGCAGGGACCGGCGCTCCCATGATGTTGACATCGCCGATATAGTTACTCGCTTCGGGTGTGAACGTTGGGAATGGGTAATGGGGCGGTAGAGTAGTCTCAATATTCAGGGCATAGCGCTCTTTTTCCTGCCCACGGACGGGCGGAATGGCCGAGGGTGGTACTCCCGGAAGCACGCCTGGCGACAGGATAAGGCTATTGCCGGACAACTCCACCCCGGCAGACGTCTTCCAGACTCTGACTGTCAGGACATCGTCCGCCCTGGCGCTTTCATTGCCGTAGATGTGCACTATGAGGGTGTCCCCTATCACAATGCTCCCGCAAAGCACCCCCTGGGGATCAAAGAATGCCACTTCATCTCCCGGCTGGGCTGGATTGCCATCAATATTGACCGTAGCCAGCAGGTAATCAGCAAAAGGATAATTATACTCAGGAAGGGGAAAATGAGCACCCTGGGCCGCCGCCGGCAATACCGCAAGCAACAAGATCATCAGTGTTATCTTGCTAATGGCAGGATATAATTTTCTGTCGCCTCTTGCTGCCATGGTTTATCTCCTAACCCCGATAAACGGGATAAGTAAGTTAACGAAATTATTTTTTGCCACTCTTTTTAGTACCCCCTTGAGGGGTAGAAAAGCGCAAAAAATAATTTCTTACTTACTAATAAAATCGACCCGCAGTTTCTGCCCGTCTCCCAACCAGCGGAGCTCCTGCTGGGGAACCGGCGCCAGGGAACTGCCGTTCAGACGAAACGTCAGGAGTTCGTTCCGGTCCGCCCCCTCATCCACGGCCGTGCCCTTGTCGTCGCCGTAGACATGCAGAAAACCGTACCGGCCATCCTTATCCGCGACAAACCGGCCGCACAGGACATTCTGCCCATCGTAAACGGTTACTTCATCACCCCGCTGCGCACCTTCGATATACCCGTAAAAATCCATGCTGTTTAACGTGGGCTGCAGGGCCTGCCTTTCCGCCGCCGGCAGGTGGACCGCCGTGACCAGCAGGAAACAGATTATCAAGGGGATTAAATACCCCAGTTTTCCCTTTTCCCTATCCATAGTGGCACCTCCTCCTTGCTAATACGACAGGTCGTCGGGCGTCTTCATCTTGATCCACATCCCGTAGCCCGGCCCGATATACTGCATGTCATTGTACAGGCCCGGCAGGCCCGGATCATAGGTGTGGGAGCCCCCCGGCTGGCCCTGGTCAAAGGACCGCACCACGAAATAATTGCCCGCAATCGCGCTGAATCCCTCGTTCAGGCTGAAAAGCGGCGTGAAGGTCGTGGCATCGGGCGGGAAGTGCACCGTGGGCCGGCTGCCCACGTAGCGCACGTCATGACCCCAGTAACCCACCAGGTTCCAGCCCGTCCGCAGCTCCAGGCTGTCCGTCGGCAAGGCCTTCAAGCCGGTCAATTCCAGATTCCCCGCCGCCTTCATCTTGATCCAGTAGCCGTAACCGCCCGCCAGGTATTTCAAATCACTGAATTGCGGCAACAGCGGATCGAACGTGTGGGCGCCTGCATTGTCAAAACTCCGCACTACCTCGTAAAGACCGTCGATGGATTGCAGAACATCGGCAATACTGTTCACCTTAATGAAATTGATCCCCGTAAGCAGTGGCGCGCCGGGAACGCTATCGCCCACATAATAACAGTTCTTCACCCCAAAGCTGATCAGGTTCCAACCCGCGGCCAGCGGAATGATCTGTTTCCCTCCCGCGTTCAGGTTGATCCGCGCGCTGTCTCCGTTGGACGTCCAGGTCGGGGGGGCGCCCCCCGTAATAACCGTCGCCGTGGCATCGAGCTCCACCCCGGCACCGGCATCCCAGATCCGGAAGATCAGCGGGTTGCCCGGCAAAGCGCCTTCCACCTGCGTCGTACCGGGATCATCACGGTATACATGCATGAACCCATACTCGCCCGCCTTCCCCACCGTATACTGACCGCAAACAACACCCCCGGGGCAGAGCGCCGCGATCTCGTCTCCCGGCTGTACCGCCACCCCATCAATCGCCGCCAGGCCGTAAATGTCCATGGAGTCCGTCGTCGCACCGGCAATGTTAAAATGCCGCCCGTAAACCGGCGAGGTCCCCGACAGGTATTCCTCCAGGTTGGTCTTGCCGTTATTATTGTAGTCTTTCGCCGCATCGGCGGGATCACGGGGATTCAGACCATACTGAATCTCCCATTTATCCGGCATCCCGTCGCCGTCCGTATCCGCCTTCTGCGGATCGGTCCCGAAGGTATATTCCTGCAGATTCGTCAGCCCGTCTGCGTCCCCATCCAGGGCGGCGTCGGCGGGATCCAGAGAATTCAAGCCGTACTTGCCCTCCCAGGCGTCCGGCATCCCGTCACCATCCGTGTCCCCCAGGCTTCCCCCGGCCAGGACCGCATTGGCCGTAAACGCCACCGGCGAACCGGTCAAGCCCATAGCGGTAACCGAAATCGTCGATACGCCCGTGGTGTCCCCCAAGGTGAAGTTGCTCGAGGCCAGACCATCGCTGTTCGTCGTGGCCGTGGCCGGCGTCAGTGTCCCCGTACCCGAGAGCTTGCTGAACGTCACCTCGACACCGACCACCCCGTTGCCCAGAATATCGGTCACCTTCACCACCAGCGGATTGGCCAACACCGTACTGACCGCCCCCACCTGGTTATCCCCCGAAACCTTGCCCACAGCCATCGCCTCACCCGCAGCATAGCCCGTTGCCGCGAAGGTAACGGACTGAACCGGGTTGGTTCCGGGAATCGTCGCTGTAACCGTGTTGGCGCCGGCAGCGGCGCCCAGGGTAAGGATTGTGGCGACCAGCCCATTGGCATCGCTGGTGCCCTCAAGCACGGACAGGCTCCCCCCGCCCCCGGTAACGGCAAAGGCGACCTGAATCCCCGCTTGCGGCCGGCTCGCGGTATCGGTAAGCCTGGCGACGAAAGGATCGGCCAGGGGGTAACCTGTTTGTCCCAGCTGGGTATTACCGGAGATGATTGCAATATTGCTGGGAATCGTTTCATTCTCGCCGATTCTTATACCGTCAAGCGTCCAGCCGGCCAGCCGCTCGGTGCAGTTACCGTTGGCGGACCGGTTGTCTTCCATAACGAACTTGATCCGCACCTCCGGCAAACCCGCCCAGTTCTTCAGATCGATAGTCTGTTTTTCCCAGGCCTTGCTCCCCTTGAAAGAGGCAAGCTGCGTCCAGGTGCCGGGCTGGCCTTTAAGAGTGGAAAGATAGACCCGGGCATAGTCGTATTCGGTTGTATAGCCGCAGTAGGAGGAATAATCCCGGCTGGTGATTTCGTATTTATGCCAAAAAGAAAGTTGCGGGTTCGCGGCTCCCCGCAGGCTCAAAACATTTCCTAAAATAAGCTCGGATTTTACCTCGCTGCCATAACTGCCTGAACTGCTGTCCGTCATACCGTAGGTTCCCGTATGGGCATCGGTCCCCCCTGCCATTGACCAGGAGGAAAAGATCCAGTTAGACAGCGCGGCGGAAGTTTCAAAATCCTCAGTAAAGGGATAGGGAAGTGCGGCAGTCTTGGTTTCCTCGATCCTGACATCGTCGATAAGCCAGCCGTCGGAATTGACGTTGTTAGCATCGGAGACGACACGGAAGCGGATATCGAGCTGTCGGCCCGCATAATTGGCCAGATCAACCTGTGCTTCGATCCAGGAAGGCGATGTCCCGGTAATAAAGTAAAGCCTTTTCCAGGTTGAAGACCCCACCTCCTTCACTTCGATATATCCGTAATCGGCATTAGCCTCAAAGGAGTATTTATTCCAGAAGGAAAGAACAGGCATTTGGGCGGAACCGAGATCTATTGAAAGATGCAGGGAAGAATCAGCCCCGGCGTTATAGGCGCCGCCGGGCGAGTCAGCCCATACTTTGGAGGCCGCGTCGTTTCGGGACTGGCCGGCTTCCAACTGCATAATTCCCCAAGGGGAATCATAAAACCAGGGCGCGATTTCCCCTTCCATGTTGTCGGCAAAGGGATAACCGGCCCGGACGGATTCCTCCTTAATCTGCAAGGCATCCATGTACCAGCCGTCCTGCTGGTTCTGCCCATCGGCAACCAAGCGGAACCGCAAGCCCAGCTTGGCGTTGCCGGTATAAGGCGTTAAATTAACCCGTTCCCGGTTCCAGGCCATCTCCTCGCCGGTATAGGATTTGAGCGTCGCCCAGGTCTGGCCGTTGTTGGTTGACACTTCCAGATAGATGAAATCCTTGCCTGTCTCCAGAGAGTATTTATGCCAAAAGGTAAGAACGGGATTCGTCGAACCGGTAAGATTAAGAAAAGCCGTCAGGCTGGTGTCGGCGTAAGCTGCATAATTGGCACCCGGTGAATCCGTCCAGGAATAGCCGCCGGCCCCTAACTTTTCCACATCCGTAAGACCCCAGGGCGAACCCCAGGACCACCGAGCAGTGCCGGACTCGCCGTTTTCCAGGAAAGGATAAGTGCCTGAGGGCACAGTATAGGTCGCCTGAACCTCGTTGCTGCCCATGGAGACATTGCCGTCCCGGTCCACAACCCAGGCCCGGTAATAGTAGGTTCCCGGCTGAACTATCGCCACAGGATCCGTGTAAGCCGTTCCATCATTGGTTGTTTCGGTCTTGATTAAAGTGGCGCTGCGGGTCACGTTGGGCGAAGGGGAGCGGTAAATTTCATAACGGTCAAAATCCGTATCTCCGTTTCTCGTCCAGTTAAGAACGACGGTGTCCATCGAAGACGAAGCTACGGACAGGGCAACGTCAACGGGGGCGTCCTCAAGGGCCACATCGTCAATGGTCCAGCCGGCCAACCGTTCGGTGCAGTTTCCGTTGGCCGATCGATTGTCTTCCATCACAAACTTGATTCGGATATCGGGCAGGCCCGCCCAGTTGCTGAGATCAATTTGCTCCTTTTTCCAGGCGGACTGGCTGCCCTTGAAAGAGGCCAGCTGCGTCCAGGTGCCGGCCTGCCCCTTGTTTGTGGAAAGATAAACCCGGCCATAGTCATATTCAGTCGTATAACCGCAGTAGGAGGAATAATCACGGCTGGTTATTTCATATTTGTGCCAGAAGGACAGCTGGGGGTGGCTGCCGGCGCTGCCCAGCGTCATTGTATTGGCCATTATAAGTTCGGAGCTGGTTTCCGCCCCGTAATTTCCGGCCGGACTGTCCGTCAAGGCCCATCCTCCCTGATTGCCGCCCGTGACCAGGTCCCAGGAGGAACTATGCCAGTGGTCCAGGGTCTCCAGGGGATCCATAAATGGATAGACTATCGGACCATGTTGCGTCTCGCCAATGGAAAGATCGTCGATGTACCAGCCGTCGGAATTAGTCGGTTGAGCCGCCGTGTCAGTCATTATCCGAAAGCGAATATCCACTTGTTTCTTAGCATAGCTGGAAAGATCGATACTTTCCTTGGACCAGGCTGACAGGACCCCTTCGGCGAAATAAAGCCTTTTCCAGGTACTTGTACCTACTTCTCTCACTTCCACGTAACCATAATCATTGGCTCCGAAGGTGTAACGATGCCAGAAAGAGAGCACCGGCATTACCGCCGTTCCCATATCGATGGATAAGGCGAGAGATGTATCCGCTCCGGATGCGTAAGCACCGGCCGGCGAATCGGTCCATACTTTCGTAAAGTTCTGGTTGGGAGCTGTACTGGGAGGAGTCCAACCGGGATGATAATCGTTAAGGGGTAATTCCGTAACCTGCCAGGGAGCATTGGGCTGCCAGCCGCCCACCGGACCTTCCAGATCGTCGAAGAGAGGATAGGCAAAACGGGCGATGGGCGTCGTACCGGAGGCCTCCTTGTCGCCGGCGGCCAGGTCATTGCCGTTAAAAACATATACCTTATAATAATAGGTGGTGTTGGGAAGCAGATTTTGATCCGTAAATGCCGTGGTGGCCTGATTGGCAATGGTGGCAATAAGAGCGCTCCCCGTGGAGACGCCCGGACTTGTGGACCGGTATATCTTATAGCTGGCAAAGTCCGTTGCCAGGGAAGCGGCCCAGACCAGCTCCAGGGTTGTGGCGGTGGGATTTCGCACCTCGAGCGTCGCCACGGGATTAGGAGGTTCGGCAACGCTCACGTCGTCAATGTACCAGCCATCCCAAACGACGGTTTTATCGGTGACCAGCCGAAACCGGATTTTGACGTTTGCCTGCCCCTGGAAAGAGGTGAGATCAACCTGTTCCCTCTGCCAGCCGGCAACGCCGGTATAAGTGGCCAATCGCACGGGCAGCCAACTGGTCCCGCTGTCAACGGAGATCTCGAGATAACCGAAATCAAAATCCGTTTCGAGCTCGTATTTGTGCCAAAAAACCAGATGAGGTGCAAAGGCGGTCCCGAGATCTACATCCACATTCATCGTCAGGGCCGTATCGGCGTTATTGGCATAGTACCCCGGGCTGTCCGACCAGGCCTTCGTCGTGCTGTGGTAGGCGCCGGGCCCCGTCCCGAGCGCCCAGGGAGAGGAAGCTGTCCAGTTCGTGGCCGTGGTTGCGCTTTCCATATTATCCGAGAAGTACGCCGCTGCACTCACGGTCGGAAAAGACAGCAGCATCGCTACTGCGCCAAGAACTAAAAGCCATGCCCATCCTTGTTTCGTTTTAACGGTGTTCGTCATCACGTTACCCTCCCCCGGCCTGCAACAAGCCGGCTATACAAGGTTTATATTGGGTTAAATGAGCTGTTTGCTATAAAAAACACCACTGACTGTGAGCGGGTGATCAGAGCGTGGTTAGGGTTGAAAAAAATATCGCTAATTCCGGTACCGGGCATATAAATCAACTGGTTGACAGTCTGAGTACGGGAGCAGGACGTTGAATACGGTGTTAAATGTATCACACTTATTTTTTTTTATAAGTCAATGTCAAGAAAATACTTACCTTGCAAGTGTGAAATAGTTCACACAGCCCCGTTCCCGACGAAAAATTAATACCGTTTTCATCGCCGGCAACGTCTGATATAATGTTATCGTTAATCCGGGAGGTAATCGATATGTATCAGAAGGTTTTAGTTCCACTGGACGGCTCGGAACTGGCCGAGTGCACCCTGCCGCAGGTCACAAACCTGGCACGGAGAGGCAATATCGGAGAAGT
>Ga0209514_10002261_pt1 | contig 30312 bp, 30 predicted proteins | sample Subgrocontami58m_FD_187452 | JGI IMG/M metagenome (GOLD analysis project Ga0209514, IMG submission 187452) | Subsurface groundwater microbial communities from S. Glens Falls, New York, USA - GMW37 contaminated, 5.8 m (SPAdes) (version 3) | ecosystem: Environmental > Aquatic > Deep subsurface >...
TAGCCATCTCACCTGTTCCTACGATGAGGACCCGCTCAGGGACCATCCCCCGGCGCCGCAGCAGCGAGTGGAGACTGTACTGAAGCATCCGGATGATCCAGATCAAGAGGATAGATAGAAGCCAGCCCAGGGACAGCATGGCCCGGGAATAATTGAAGTCCGGCGCTATGAAGGATGCGATGGCCATAGCCAGCACGGTCCCGATGGAGACCACGGTAAAGACCCGAGAAAGCTCGTCCAGGCGGGAGGGACTACGGCGAAGGCGATACGCTCCCTGGCCTGCCATGAAGAACAGAAAGAGGACTGAATTCAGGACGGCCAGGCCCGTATAATCGTTGAACTGGTGAAATTCCTGGGCTGGTGGCAGAAGACCGGTACGAAAGCGTGCCAGATAGGCCGCCACGAGGGACAGGTTAGTCATAGCCAGGTCTCCTGCTACCATGGCCATCGAAAGAACGAAGTTGACTGTCCGGCTCACGTCAAGACCCTCTAATCTCCCCGGTCCTCAATAGTTCACGCGCCTGAGTTGGGGAGGCAGAAGCGTGTTCATCAGGTAAGCCAGGCTGCCCCTCAAGTATATCGCTCCCATGATCAACCAGTTCACAGGGGCGATGGTCTGGGGGGCATAGTGCTTCTTATAGAAAATCAGCATGGACCGGTAGAACTCTGCCGTGGCGCGGCGGATATCTCCGGAGCTGCTGCTGGCCTTCCGGTGGAGGACCACCACTCGAGGATTATACATAACCTTCCAACCGGCTCTCTTTATCCGGATGGCCCAGTCCAGGTCTTCTCCATATAGAAAGAACGACTCGTCCAGGAGCCCCACCTGTTCCAGGGCCTGGCGGCGCACCATCATGAATGCCCCCACTACGGAGTCTACCTCCGCCTCCTGGTCGGGGTCCAGGTAGGTAAGGTTGTAGCGACCTAAGCGAGGGCTGCGCGGAAAGCGCTGGCTCAGGCCAACCATGCGGTAAAAAGAGACCGCCGGGGATGGAAAGCTGCGTCTGCAGGCCAAATCCAGGCTACCGTCCTCCCTCACCAGCTTAGGGCCCGCCATGCCCACTTCCGGCCTCCTCTCCATGAACTCGACCATCTCCGCCAGGGCATCGGGCGGCAGGACGGTGTCGGGATTCAGGAGCAGGAGGTAGTCGCCCTGAGCCCTGGCCAGGGCCAGATTGTTGGCGTAGGCGTAACCGCCGTTCTTGGGGCTCTCCAACAGGTACGCCTGGGGGTACTCCCAGGCCACCACGGCGGCGCTTCCGTCGCTCGAGCAATTATCCACCACCCAGACCTCCTGTTCGATGCCTCGGCTGGCATAGACCGACCTGAGGCACCCTCGAAGAAGGTCCACCACGTTGTACGATACGATGATGACGGATACCGTGGGCATCGGCTGGATTATACAGTTAGGGTGTTGCTATTATCAAGCCGTAACCATGCTCTCTGGACGGCTTGTGAGCCGCCTGCTAGAATCCATACATCACCCAGCCAGGAGCACCAGATGATAAGGCCATTCCTCAACCCCCGCGCAGCGTCCAATCGCCATTGGAACGAGTACGTCCAGACCATGCCTCGCGCAAAGCTTGACCAATGGCACCTCCACCGCATTCAGCGGCTCATCAAGTTTGCGTACGATCATACGGCCCTGTATCGCAGGCTTTACGACCAGGCCGGGATAAAGCCGGAGGAGGTCAAAACCTGGGACGACTTCTTTTACAAGGTACCCTATACAGACAAGCCTGATTTCGTTCAGGACCAGCAGGGTACGGGCGGGCAGCAGGGTAGGGGCGGGGTTCAAACCCGCCCCTACTTCGCCGCCCAGGCTCTGGACCAACAGCACATGCTCTATTACTTCCAGACAACCGGCACCACCGGGCAGTTCCTGCGGGAATGCTTCAGCTTTTACGATACGATCAAGGCCGGGGACGAATACTGCTATGGGTTCTGGGACGTGGGAATCCGCCCGGGCGACAGCTTCTACTTCTGCTTCCCCTGGGGACTCTGGGTGGGCCTCTGGCACGTCTACTGGAACTGCAAGAGCCTGGGGTGCACCGTTTACTCCGGCGGTGGCCTATCCACAGAAGACCGTTTGCGGGCCATTCTGGAGCTCCGTCCCACGGTAGTAGCCGGTACCCCTACCTATCTATTGCATATGCTCAACGTTGCCAAGACGCTGGGCCTGGATATGCGCCAGGCAGGAGCCAAGCTTATTACCGGCGGAGGCGAACCCGGGTTCAATGTGCCGGTTACCCGCCAGGCCCTTGAAACGGGCTGGGGCGCCGAGGTCCTGGACTGCTACGGGCTTAGCGAGCCCGTCGTGGGCCATCAAGAATGCGGCATTCACCCGGGCGGGGTCCACGTCATCGAGTCCTGCTTCCACGCCTTCAGCGTCCATCCGGAAACCAGAGAGCCGGTACCCGATGGGGAGATAGGCGAGAACATCGTCACCTCCTATTCCCATACCATGCAGCCGTTCATAAAGTACCGCACCCACGATTTAGTCCGGGGCATTAAGAACCCGGACCACGGCTGCGGTTGGACCTGGGCGTTTCTGAAGGGCGGGGTCCTGGGACGTACTGACTTCATGACGGTCATACGGGGAGTCAACGTCTACCCGACGGCAGTGGAGGAACTTCTAGGCCAGGTCCCTGGCGCCAGCCCCTATTACGAGATACATCTATCGCGGCTGGAGGGGATGGACCACCTGCTGGTCAAAGTTGAGGCCAGGGAGGACGTGGACCCTCAAGCTTATGCTGGGATCACCCAAGAGGCGGAAGCCCTCTATAAGAAACAGATTGGGGTAAAGCTGGAGGTAGAGGTAGTCCCGCCTCAGACCCTGCCCCGGTACGAGCTCAAGACGAGACGCATTTTTGACCACCGTGCCCAGGAGGCGCGGCCACTGGGATGACTCTTGATTTGAGGAGGAGGCATGGATACGGACGAGACACTGGAGCGATTGCTCCGGATCGAGGAAAACATTCGAGCGATAGAGGATTCTACCCCCGTCCCCGCGCTGGCCATGGCCCTGAAGCACATGGAGGCTTACTGCCACCTGGCGCTGGACCATCTGGGGTACGAGCAGGGCGTTTGCCCCGAGGAAGAGTGACCCCGGGGCCAACACCTGGGGCTCTTTCAACGCAGAGAGCACGGAGAATGCAGAGGGCCTCGCCCGGTTGCCTTAGCGTTGTCGGCGTCCATTCCGATATGACCGGGCCTGTGTCGGCGTCCGCGGGATGGCAGCCCAATGCAAGCAGCTCGTACACACACAGCCTACACGCTCTCCGTAGCCGGGGTTGGCCTCAACCCCGGCTACTCGCTTCGGGGACGAAGCCGGCTGGTAGCATTCTACGACGTCCTTCCACGATACCGGTTAGGAGTGTCTCGAGACACAGTGCTCCGGACACTTGTTGTGGCGCCGGGTTTTTGTTAAAATAAGCTTCAGTGGGGCTGTAGCTCAGTTGGGAGAGCACAACGCTGGCAGTGTTGGGGTCGGGAGTTCGAGCCTCCCCAGCTCCACCAAATCGCATACCCAGTCTTCCAGTTCACATTTGCCACCGGTTTTCTCTAAACGTGGGGTTGGGTTAGGGGCAAATCGCAGATTACCATGGGCCCTCTGGGACAGTATTCTACTATAGCAGCATCCGATGAATCCCTTCCTGGCTGACGTGCATAATAAAGCCATGTCACCTGACGGGCTATTTGGCGACCCTGACAAAATGCATGAGGTCCAGACCGCGTTCGGCTTGGATGACGGCGCCGGGCTTCGTGTAGTGGACGCCAGGTTCCTAAACGAGCAGCGGTTCAACTGGGACTTATTCGATGGTTACGATAGCCTGCGAGTGCTAACCTATTCTGCAAGTATCAGCGCCATCGTCAGGATGCTGGATAAGTATTCGTTCACCGATTTTGAATGCATATTCGGCTACGAAGGCGTGCTCCGAGATTTCAAGGACATCCTATCGTTTCAGAAGGTAGTCGTTGGCGACACGCGTGCTGCGATCATGGGACTGAAGGACGACCGGCATGCACACATTCTACAAAGAGTACACGCTGGCCAGGCACGCTTCCACGTCGTCAGAAAGTACATTGCCCATGCAAAGCTGTACCTCCTGTCCAGTACTGACGGATCCACACGGGTCATCATTGGCTCAGCCAACCTTTCTGAGCGCGCTTTTTCAGGAAATCAGTCCGAGACGCTTGTCAAATTTGACAACGATGAGGATGCCTGGCGCCACTACAACCGCATGTTCGATGAGATAAGAGGCGACGCATCTGATCAGATCCCGCTGCCCAAAGACAGGATATCTAAAGCGGAGGTTGAGATCTCGGAAACGCCCGTGATGGCCAACATGTCAGCCGTGCTCGTCATTGATTCTCCGTCTGCTGAGCAAATAGAAGTCACAGCGCCGACGCAGATACTACGTATAGAGAAGGTTGCAGCGGCATTGGGACCGAGTATCTCTGCAGCTATTCCTCCAATTCGCGGCGGTAAGCAAAGAATAACACCTGAAATTAAGAGGGAGATAAGCCGCATACGCCTGGTTAAGTCTGCTGAAGAGGCGGACAGCCGCCACTTTTCCCTGAACAGGGTGAATTGCTCAGCGCTGCTATCGGGTGAGCGGTTTCCTCTGGAATGGGATAACTCGGCGGTCAGCGCAGATGCAGAACTCTTGCTTACGTACTTCAAGAGTTATGAAGAGGCATTTGAGGGCAACGTGCCTCGCCTCCAGCGTGACTACTTTATCCTGATGGCCTGGCTGTACTTTTCGCCGTTCATATGCGACATGCGTTCCCTGGCGCTGTTGCAGGATAGCGATGTAATTCGGTTTCCGTCATTTGCAATAATATTCGGCAAGTCAAACTGTGGAAAAACTAGCTTGGTCGACACGTTGATGACTTCCATGTTCGGCTACGCCCATACGATTGATAAACAAAGCTTTACTGCCTCTAAGCTCCGTGGGCTGCAACAAGCATACAAGAGATTTCCAGTCGTGTTTGACGACATTGGGCGCACCGCCTTCAGCCGTCACGGCAGAGACATGATCAAGGATGAGATGCAGCCTCCTGTCGAAGAGTACCCGGGATTCATACTCTCCATGAACGCGGAGCCCCAGTCGTTCCCCGACGAGGTGGTGAAGCGCAGCATGATGATATACACGACAACGGCCTTGCCACCGCATAACGAGGAGTTGCGTCAGCGGCTGCAAGGCAGGATCCAGGAGATGCGCCGCGGATTAACAGGACATCTCTTCCGTTGTTACTTGGTAGAGGTAATGGACCGCCTCGAAGCTGACCGTCTACCACAAGATTGGCTGGCGCTGTCGTCAGATGTGCTGAGTAGCATCATCTCGGGCGCTACAGGTGGCTCTCCCCCACACTGGTGCCAGTCCGTAACCTGGCTCAACTACGCAGAGAAGCGGTATGACCGGGTGAAAGCCCGCCTCATTAACTTGCTGAGGCCTTCAGCCCATGCCAGGAACGAGGGCGATGTGCCCAACGGCTGGAAGATTGAGGACGATAAGATTATCGTCTGGGAGCAACGGGACGCCTTCGGAAGACGTGGGTTTGAGTGGGAAGATGTGCCCTCTACATTAGTAAACGAGGAGGCCACCGGCGGTGGCAGGACAGTACTGTACCGAGCCAGTCTGGAGGAGTTCCTTGGTCTACGCTTGCGCCAGCGCCGCCAGTGGTGGAAGCCCTGGCCGTCGACTTAACCACTATGTGCCGCCTGAGCAGCGCTGGTCCCTCTCGTTCACACTTTTTTATACCTACATATCTTCGCGTCACATCTAAGCGTTCAGGTGAGCCCTTACCTCCTCCCAGGGGACGGTCCTCCCCTCCTTAACTTCCCGGATGCTGTGGCGGAGCTGCTCCATGGCCTCCTCGTCGCTGAGGACATCGAGCGTCTCCAGGATGGCCTCGTAGTCCTCCCAGGTCATGATTGCCAGTACCGGCTTCCCCCTCCGGGTAACTGCCACGTCACGCCCACTAGGTAAACTAAGACTCTGCGCTGCTCCTCATCAATCTGGTACACCACCCGATAGCGTTGTCCGGCTCTTCGTCTCTTCAAGGGAAGGCACCCGGGCATTCGCTAGCGAATGACCCGCCAACCGTCCCTGGACAGGGTCACCAATCCATTGGCGCAGCCGGGAAAACCATGGAGCAGGCGCGCGCCCAATCGGTCTGGTCGTATTCCCTTACGTGCCGGCGGCCCCAAAGGGCACCCAGTGGGATGGTAGCCTTCTAGTCACGTAATCTCTCTCAAGTCAAACTTGCCGTTGGGCCTCCGCCCCCGTATTTGCGGCGCCACGGTCCTTGTGCTATCATTAGCCCACCGTGCTGGCTATCCTCTTCGCTTTGGGTACTGCCGTCTCCTGGGGCATCAACCCCCTCTTCGCCCGTCGTGCCATGCTCAAGGTGGACGTAGTCACTACTAATTTCTATGGCATCATCGCCGGCCTCATCGCCATAAGCGCGTTTTCCTTCTTCGCTGGAGACCTGGAATCCCTGCCGGGCATACGCCCCGAGCAGTTTCTAACCTTCGCCGTGGTGGGCATCTTGACCATAGCCTTGGGGCGCACCATGTACTACGTGAGTATCACCAGGGTAGGGGCCGGGCGCAGCATTTCGATCGTCGCTTCCTCCGTCCTGGTAGCCTCCGTAGTTGCCATCTTCGCCCTGAACGAAGCGGTGGACTTCAAAACCGCCCTGGGCATTGTGCTGGTCTTCGCCGGGGTCTGCTTAATAGCCAGGAGGGAAGAGTGAGCCGGTACTCTTTTGCCCTGGCAGGCGCTCTTTTCTACGGGATCGCGCCGGTTATCGCCAAGTGGGGACTTATCGGCGGCATGTCCCAGGCCCTGGGTACCGTCATCATGACCGCGGCAGTGGTGCCCATATACTACGGATTGTTGGTGACCAGGCAGAAGAGCTTCGCGCTCCCCAGGCTGGACCCCAGAACCATGGTATTCGTGGTCCTGGCCGGAGTTACTCATACCGGAGGCACCCTCTTCCAATTCGCCGCCCTGAAGATGGAGCAGGTGTCCGTAGTCCTTCCCGTGGTAAACCTCTACCCCCTGGTGACGGTGGCCTTCCTCCTCTTTCTGGGCACCGAGAAAGTCACCCGCAACCTGGTAATTGGCACGCTACTGGTGGCAGCCGGGTCCATTCTGGTGGTAATACGCTAAGGGTTTAGGATTCAGGCCCCCGGCCGGTGTACCCGATACCCCCGTCTTGGACGAGCGCCTCTTTACAGGACACCCGAGATTTGATAATTTTAGTCATAGGGTGTTTGGGTGGAAATCGAGTTCGCCACGAACCGGCTGGCAGCGGCTGGCCTGAGCCTTTCGGAAGGCACACGGCTCTTCGGCGTTCCCATCGGCCGGAAGTACATCCAAACGCCTGGCCATCCTACGGGCTGTTGACAAGTTCGAGCAGTTGTACGGACATCGCTCGCTGCGGCTGCATGCATCAAGAGGTGACCGCACCGGACAATATGCGGTGACTCTGACCGCCAATTATCGGCTCATCATCGAGAAGGCCAGCGAGGATGCAGTCCGCATTCTGGGCGTGGAGGACTACCATGGTGACTAAGACGAACGTTTACCCTGACGTCGCCATTCCCCCTGGAGAATACCTCGCGGAGGAGATCGAAGCGCGAGGCATCTCCCAGAAAGAGTTGGCCGGGCGCATGGGGCGGCCTCTGAACCGCCGTTAACGAGATCATCAACGGCAAGAAGACCATCACTGCGGAGACAGCCTTACAGCTCGAGGCGGTCATGCCCCAAATACCGGCCCGCTTCTGGCTGAATCTGGAAACCGACTACCAGCTTGCGAAAGCGCTGATCAGGCGGAGCCAGAGAGGTCAGTCAGGTTAGGGGGCGGTCCCGCCGCCTCGAGCGCCGCTACTACTTCCTCGATGACCCAGTCCGGGGTAGAGGTCCCGGCGGTTACCCCAACCCTGCCCTTGCCGGCCAGCCAGACTGTCTCGATCTCGGACGCGGTCTCGATGTGGTGCGTCTCAACCCCGGCCCTGGCGCAGGTCTCGGCCAGGTGGCGAGTGTTGGCGCTGGTCCGGCCCCCGACTACCAGCACCAGGTCCACCCCTCGCGCCATCTCCCGGGCGGCCCCCTTCTGGGCATCGGTGACACCGCAGATGGTGTTGATAATGCGCACCTCCCGTGCACGACCCAGAGTGGACTCCAGCACCTTGGCTATGAAGTTCCTGTAGTCTTCCTCTCCCTGGGTCGTCTGGCTGAGGATAGCGATCTTGCGAAGGGAGAGCCCATGGCCTGAAGGGGGAGGCCAGTCCCGGGTTGCCGTTACGCCCAGGCCGACAAAGTCAGATATCCCCCGCACCTCCTGGTTGCTGGTTCTTGTTCCTTGTTCCTTGCTCCTTGTTCCTCGTTCGGCCCAATCGGCTATGCCCCGGACCTCTTGATGGTGGGGATCGCCGAAGATAATGATGTCATATTCTGCCTGGGCCAGGTCGCGGGCGACCAGGTGCACCTTCTTCACGATCGGGCAGGTGGCGTCCACCAGCCGCAGGCCGCGGCTCTTGGCCTCTTCCGGTATCCGGGGCCCCATGCCGTGGGCGGTGATGGCCACTGTCCCGCCCCTCACCTCCTCAAGGGACCCGGCTACGTTCACCCCCTTGGCGGCCAGGCGCGCTACTACCTGGGGGTTGTGGACGATGGCCCCCAGGGTCTCGATAGGACCTTCCTCCCGGGCAAAGCGTTCCATCATCTCCACCGCCCGGCGCACGCCGGCACAGAAGCCCTTCTTCCGGGAAACAATTATCTCCAATTAGCCGCCTCTAGCCTACCATAAGCTCCCCGGTACGGCTCTGGAAGCAGCGCGGCAATCTCCCCCATGATGACCTGGGTTGCCGGCGCAAGGTGCGCGCTGCGCTTCCCTGGAGGCAAGGGCGGAAGGTGAAAGGGCTGGCCGATACTGACCCGGATGCGCGGCCGCGCCAGGACATCGCCCACTGTCCGGATGGTCTCCGTCCCCCATATGGCCACGGGAAGTATAGCTGCCCTGGACTCCAGGGCAATCCAGGCGGTACCCAACTGCGCCTCCTGAAGCTGTCCGTTGTGGCTGCGGGTCCCCTCCGGGAACAGGCCCAGGACCAGGCCCTCCTCCACCGCCTTCAACGCCTGTTTGAGAGCGCGTCGGTCTACCTCGCCCCGATGCACCGGAAAGGCCCCAAAGCTCCGGGCGAGGAAACCGGAGAGGTTACGACCGTAGTAGAGCTCTTCTTTGGCCATGAAGACAATGCGTCGGGGCAGGGAGGCGCTGAGAACCGGGGGGTCCACGTTATTCAGGTGGTTGCTCACCAGGATAAGACCCCCCTTTCTGGGCACGTTATGACGCCCATCGACCTGCCAGCGGGTAAGCGTTACCAGAAGCACCCTGGTCAGAAAGGTGGCAACGTAGTAAAAGGGATACACTAATCGCGTTCGAGGAGCCTCTCGATTTCCTCTACAACCTCTTCGATGGTACGGTTTTCTGTGTCAACGATGCAGGCGTCCTCTGCAGGGCGGAGGGGAGAGTGCGCCCGCTCACTATCTATTTTATCACGGCGGGCCATTTCATCATGGAGCGCCTGCCAATCCACCTCTTCACCACGGTCCCGTAGCTCTCGGAAGCGCCTCAGGGCGCGCTCTTCTGGAGTGGCCGTTAGATAGACCTTTAGCCCCGCCTCGGGTAGGACGACGGTGCCGATGTCCCTGCCAACCATGACCACCCCACCGGCCAGGGCCATCAGACGCTGCTGGGCCACCAGGGCTTCCCGCACCCCCGGCACCAGCGAGACCAGGGAAACCAGGACCTCTACCTCCGGGCTTCTGATCTCCCACGTGACTTCCTGGCCCTGTACGAAGACGGAATAGGGGCGGCCGTCGTCCTTGGTTGGCTTGGTGATGAGGATCCGGGTCTCCCGGGCCAGGCGGGTAAGGGCCTCTTCGCCGGCGGGGTCTGTGCCGCGCTGTATAGCCAGCCAGGTCAACGCCCGGTACATAGCCCCCGTGTCCACGAAGACGTAACCCAGGCGCTGCGCCACTGACCGTCCTACAACACTCTTGCCGACGCCGGAGGGCCCATCTATGGCAATGGCTGGGGGCCTGGGGATAGCTTACCTCACGACCACAGGGATGTCGGCCAGAGTCCTCTGCGGGTTCCAAAAGCTGACCAATCCCGCAGGGTTGCCCGGCTGAAGCTCGGCCCCGCCATCCAGCTTCAGGATTGAAACGAAGCGCCGGTTCTCCCAATTTGCCATATACTCGAAACGGCGTTCCTTCAGGGCGATGGGCCGCGCCTTACCGTTCCCATCGCTCACGACCATGTATGGGGGCAAGGTCAGCTCTACCCACTGGAAGCTGGCGAAGGCGTAGTTGAAGAGCTTGATGGCCTCCGCCGTGCGGTCCGCTGTGTCCAGGGCCACAACGATAACACGACGGCCATCCCGAGTGGCCGAGGCTACGATGGAGTCCCCGGCATCATCGGTAAAGCCCGTCTTTATGCCATCGGCCCCGATAGACTCATTTTGGGGACGCAACAGGAAGTTGGAGTTCATCAGGTAGAAGGTCCGGGAGGCCCGGATAGTCCAGCTCCGCGTCCCAACCATCTTGGCAAATACGGGGTTCTCCATCGCCTTGCGGGCCGTTACCGCCAGGTCGTAGGCGGTGCTATAGTGGCCGTCTTCGTCGAGGCCGTGAGGATTGACGAAATGGGTGTCCTTCAGGCCCAGCTCCGCAGCCTTCTGGTTCATCAGCTTAACGAAGTTCTCTATGGACCCCCCGCCCACGTGGTGCGCGATAACCGTCGCCGCGTCGTTGCCGGAAGGCAGGAGGAGGCCCCAGAGAAGGTCCTCCAGCGTCAAAACATCGCCCCAGAGCAGGCCCATGCTCGCTTCCTCGGGAAGGGGAATCCTGGGCACCGTCACCTTGTCCGTGAGCTTGCCCTTTTCCATGGCCACCAGTGCGGTCGTGATCTTGGTCAGGCTGGCCATAGCGCGGCGCTGATGGCCCTGCCTCTCGAAGACGACCTTGCCGGTAGCGGCGTCCATGATGAGGGCCGCCTCGGCTGTTAGCGGTGGCGGAGGCTGGACCCGCTGCATCCGCTGCAGGTCAGACGGATACAGAGGGGCCAGGGCGGAATCGGATTCGGTGATGCCTGGAGGGCCAAAGGCCAGCAGGAGCGGCGTCAGAAGAAGTAGCAGCAGCCCTAGCAAGCGGCCGGGGGCCGACAGGGTAAGAGGGCGGCCGGCGCGTCTAGGAACGGAGCGTAGCACTGCGACCTGCGGGCATCCTGGCCTGTAATATAGCGCATTTGGGCGAGGGTGGCAAGCCCGGGTTCCCTTCTCATCGCAGCGCCTGCCGGGACAGCAGTACTGGCAGGTACTCTCGCGGGTCCAAACGTGGCCCAGGTGCTGGGGAGCCGGGCCGTGGCGTGGGCGTTACGGTCGCGTTGGGCGCCGGCGCGGCTGTGCCGGTAGGCGTCGGGTCCGGCGCGGCGTTGGCCTGGCCGGGCGTGGGCCTCGACGAAGAGTCCCACGCACTGAATGACAAAGGCGCCCCTTGACCCTCCAGCCTGGCCAGGGCGCTCCCTGGCGAAGGCGCTGAAAGGCCTGGATCCCAAAGGGCGCTATGGTAATTGGGCCAGGAGGCCTGAGGGCTACCCCAGTTCACCGAATCCACAACCTCGCCCGACGGATTCCTGAGGACAACCATATCAGACCCATTCGAAAGGCCGTTCCCGATGCGCCCGCCAGGGCTCCCAACGACGGAGCCGGTAAAGCCGGGCTGAGCTGCCCGAAAAAGGTCTACGCTTCCCGCCACAACCAGATACGATCTGGGGCCAGCGGTCACTCGAGGTATGGCCTTCACGCTGTAGTTATCGGCGAGGCCCCAGCCGTCCAGGTCTACTGCTTGGTCTGTGGCGTTGTAGAGCTCCACCCACTCGTCTCCAGCCTCTGGGACCTGTGCCGGGTCCACCATTACCTCGGTCAATAAAATGAGGCCTGGCCCGGCGCCGGGGGTTTCCGGGGTGGCGCTAGGGGACGGGTTCGCTGAGGGCGCCGGACTCACTGTGGGTGTTGCGTAAGGCGCTTTCGTGGCCATAGCTGTGGGCGTGGGACTGGGGCCGGGAGCGGTAGGCGTCGGGCTTGGCGAACGCGTGGCCGTCGGGGAAGGGGCCGGCGTTGCAGTGGGACTAAGAGTCACGGTTGGTGTTGGAGTCGGCGTGGAGGTAGGCGCGGCGGAGGACGTGGGGGTTGGTGCAAGAGTCGGCGTGGCGGAGGGCGTGGCGGTTGGTGTAAGGGTCGGCGCGGGAGCAGGCGTGGCGGAGGGCGTAGGGGTTGGTGTAGGAGTCGGCGTGGAGGTGAGCGTGGCGGAGGGCGTGGGTGTGGGAGATGGTGTCGGCGTAGGTGTGAACACCTCGCCTTCCAAAGAGAAATCGTCGAAGTACACTGTAGCCTCAGACGTGGACAGGGGCTGCAGCACGCCTATCACCCGGGCCGAGTGGGCCGCGGCAGGGGCTGTGACCGGGCCCACAGACAGCGGTTGAAAGTTGGGGTCATCCGTAGTGAGCTCGCTTGACCGTGTGTCGGAGAGCGCCGAGCCCGTGCCGTCGGTACTTGCGTAGAAGGCCAGCTCCAGGTAAGCGGAGGTTACCTGGGGATCGTTCTTGAGAACATAGCCGCTCAGACTGTAAGGATTGCCCGCGGTGACCGCCACCGTCTGGTAGATCGACTTAACGTTTGTCAGGCCGATGCTGGTGAGTGCAGCGCTGGAGATCCCGGTCCTGGCCGGCGAGGAGACCCGGGCCAGGGTACCGCCATTGTTCTGCCACTGACTTGGGGCTGCGCCGCCCTCTTCGAAGCCGCCATTTAGCAGGAGCTGGGAGGCCAGAGTGGGGCGATAGGCGTGCAGTCCGAGGATGCATAACGCAATCGCAGAAGAGGCTATTATCCACCAGGGTTTCTCCAAGAGGCTCACTGATATGCCTGCGCCTTTGGGCAAATGCTATTATTATGACTTGAAATCAACCGTTGTCAACCTACCCTGCCAGCGCTGCTTTGCAAGTAAACGGAGCCTGGCCTATAATGGCGTGAGAATAAGAAGGACGTTCGCACATGCGCAAAGCGCTGACCCTATTCGTCGTGGCTCTGTGGGCCCTCTTCCTGGCAGCCTCCCTGGCGGCCCAAGCGGCTGCCCCGCAGGTTGACGTTATTACGGTTAAAGGGGTCATCAACCCCGTCGTTGCCGGATACGTGGCCCGGGGCATTCACAACGCAGAGTCCGATGGCGCCGTAGCCCTCATCGTCCGTATGGATACGCCGGGAGGCCTGGACACTTCGATGCGGGAGATTATCCAGGGCATCCTGGACGCTAAGGTCCCCGTAGTGGTATACGTCTGGCCCCAGGGAGGCAGGGCGGCCTCCGCGGGGGTCTTCATCACCATAGCTTCCCATGTGGCCGCCATGGCCCCCAACACTAATATCGGCGCGGCTCACCCCGTATCGATGGGAGGCTCCCCGCTCGGGGGAGAACAACAGCAACAGCCAGACCAGACCATGACGGAGAAGGTAACCAATGACGCGGTGGCCTACATCAAGGGAATAGCCATCGGGCGCGGCCGCAACGCCGAGTGGGCGGAAAAGGCCGTGCGCGAGAGCGTCTCCGTGACTGCGGCCGAGGCCAAGAAGCTGGGAGTGATCGACCTGGTGGCTTCGGACCTCCCCGACCTCCTCGCCCAACTCGATGGCCGGCAAGTAACCTTAACCAGCGGCACGGTGACGCTGAGTACGGCCGGAGCCGGCGTCCGCCTGATGGACATGGGGCCCATCGAGCAGTTCCTGCTCAATATCAGTGACCCCAACATCGCCTTTCTGCTCCTTAGCCTTTCGGTCACGGCGCTGCTGATCGAGCTTACCAATCCCGGCGCGATCCTGCCGGGGGTGATAGGAGGCATCAGCCTTTTCCTGGCCCTCTTCTCCCTGGGGATGCTGCCGGTAAATTACGCGGCTCTGGGCCTGATCTTCCTGGCCTTCATCCTCTTCATCCTGGAGATAAAGATAGTGAGTTTCGGCTTGCTGTCGGTAGGGGGTGTCGTCTCCATGACTCTGGGAGCGCTCCTGCTGATCAACAGCGCCTCGCCGGACTTGCAGGTCTCCCGCCCATTGATAGGGATAGTGGTCCTGGGCACGGCCGGCGCCTTCTTCTTCATCCTGAGGGCCGTCCGTCGAGCCCAGCGGCGCCGGCCCACGACCGGCCGGGAGGGCCTGCCAGGCCAGTTGGCCGTAGCGCGCTCTCCCCTGGACCCGGAGGGTTATGTCTTCGTGGAGGGTGAGCGCTGGTCGGCCGTATCCGAGGACGGACCCATATCCGAGGGTGAGCCGGTGATCGTAGTCCGGAAAGACGGGTTCAAGCTGCGCGTCAAGAGGAAGCAGTAGATCTTCCTAAAACCCCTTGTTGGAACACAGATGATATAATCTATGGAATCTGCGTAATCTGCGGATAGGAATAAAAAAAGGAGGTTGTATGGAAGCGTTAGCCGGCCTGATAGTGATAGTCATCATTATCGTCTTGATGTTGCTCGGCGCGGCCATCAAGATCGTCCAGGAGTACGAACGGGGGGTCATCTTCCGCCTGGGGAGGCTGATAGGGGCCTGGGGGCCAGGCCTCTTCGTCATCATCCCCTTCGTCGATCGCATAGTCAAGGTGGACTTGCGGGTAGTCCCCATGGAGGTGCCCCCCCAGGAGGTCATCACCAAGGACAACGTGACCATCAAAGTAACCGCGGTGTTGTACTTCCGGGTGGTGGACCCGGAGAACGCCATCGTCAAGGTCTCCGACTTCGTGCGGGCCACCTTCCAGATCGCCCAGACCACGCTGCGGAGCGTCCTCGGCCAGTCGGACATGGACGAGCTCCTGGCCCATCGGGAGGCCATCAACCAGCGCCTCCAGAAGATCATTGATGATCAGACGGAGCCCTGGGGCATCAAGGTCAGCGCGGTGGAGGTCAAGGACGTGGAGCTGCCCCAGACCATGCAGAGAGCGATGGCGCGTCAGGCCGAAGCAGAGAGGGAGAAGCGGGCCAAGATCATCCACGCCGAGGGCGAGCTCCAGGCTAGCCGGGCCCTGGCCGATGCCGCCAAGGTCATCGGGTCCGAGCCCGCGACCCTCCAGCTTCGATACCTGCAAACCTTGACGGAGATAGCCGCCGAGAAGAACAGCACCATCGTCTTCCCCATCCCGATAGACCTGATCTCCACCTTCCTGGACCGGGCGTTGCCGGCGAAGAAGGAGAACCCCGAGGGGGGGATCGACCTGGCTGCAGTGGCCGACGCTATCAACCGGGCGTTGCCGGCGAAGAAGGAGGAGCCCGAGGGGGGCACTTAAGCGGGCCTGAGAGCCGGAACATTGGCATAGCTTTTTGAGATGTTGCGGCTGGCCGAGAACGGCCAGCCGCAACATCGATGTAGCTTACTGGAAGTGCGGGCCAGGTGAGGCCAGGGAGCTACGCTTGGGTTATCTAGTACCGCAAGCTCACATCCCCCTCGGATAGCGCCACCAGGCTCCCGTCGGCGTGCCTCAGGAGCAGGCGGCCCAACTCGTCTACGTCCTCGGCCCGGCCCTCCTCTATCAACCCCACACTGGTGGCCACCTTGACCCAGCGACCCAGGGTCTCCAGGCGAGCCCGCCATTCCGGCAGAATCGCAGCACCCGCCTTCAGCGCCGTATAGGCCACTTCCAGCTCATCCAACAGTGCCAGGAGGAGGGCCTGGCGGGGGAATTCGTGTTTCAGCTCCAGTGCGATACTGGTGGCCGTCTCCGGGATCTCCGGCGCCGTCCGCACGTCGAAGTTGACGTTCAGGCCGATCCCCACCACAGCGAAGCGCGGCATTTCGCCGGAAAGCTGCCCCTCTATCAGGATGCCCCCGACCTTCTTGCCCGCAACGAGCACGTCGTTGGGCCACTTGATGCTGGCGGCGAGGCCAGTGGAACCCTCGATAGCGCGCGTCGCGGCCAGAGACGCCATCATGGTCAGGTTGGTTAGAATGGATAATCGTGGGCGCAGCACCACCGAGAGGAGGATGCTGGCGCCGGGGGGCGACGTCCACGTCCTCCCCAGCCGTCCCTTACCGGCGGACTGCTCATCCGCCAGCACGATCGTGCCTTCGGGGGCCCGCCTCCCGGCCAGCTCCTTGGCCGTCTCATTCGTGGACACGGTCTGGTCCAGCCAAACGACACGCCGGCCAATGAGCTTGCCCGCACGGGCGGATTTGATGGCGGTGACGGAGATCAGGTCCAATGTTTGCGATACCAGACAAGATTCACAACGGATAGCGGATGGCGGGAACGGATAACGGATGAGCCACATGACTCATCCAGCAACCGTCACACAGAGGGATCAGGTTTCTCCGCGGTCTCTGTGATCTCTGCGATAAAACAAATAGCGCCTCTGGACTTGTACTAGGGCAATACCTCCGTCGCCGGAGGCGTGAGCCATGGGATGCCCAGGTCCTTATAGGGCTGGCGGCGCTCCTGGACCTCTTTGAATTTGGCCTGGAAGGTTGGCCCGGTGGACTTGATCCAGCCGATCAAGTGCTCGGCCTTAGCCGCCGGGGTGAAGCGATGTTCGGCCAGGCCCTGCTGGTCGAACTGGAGGGCAGTCGTGCCATTCTTCATCACGATCCGCCCCCTGGCACTGCACATGGTGCAGACCACCTCCGTGGCCGACACGATCTCGAAATGGGTGCTGCAACATACCGGACACTGCGTATACGTCCCGGGGGCCGGCGCTACGGGCTCCTGCGTGCGCAAGGCCTGCACTAGACGGCGGCCCAGCTCGTGCACGTCGTCAACAGCAGTCTGGCTGAGCAGTATCTCTCCCGGCCCGGGTGATATCCCCGCATAACTGCCAACCAGGCCGTACCCGGCCATCATGGCGAGGCAGTTGAGCTGTGGCAGGGCGTAGGGCATCCACTCCCTGCGGCCGGCAGTGGCAATGGTCAGAGCCCGTTTGTCCTGCCACTGGTCAGGCTTCATTACCAGGAAGCGGTCCAAGAGGACCTTGACCACTCCGGCCGGGCCGTAGATATAGGTGGGAGCCCCCAGGACCATCCCCTCGGAGGCCTCCATCTGCTGCATCAGGAAGTAGAAGTCATCCTTCAGGCCGCATTTGGCGTCCCGCATGACGCAGGCCATGCAGCCGTTGCACTCCTCCAGACACAGGTCGGTCAGGCGGACCAGCGTCACCTCCGCTCCTTCTTCCCGCGCCCCAAGCAGGGCCTCCTTGACCAGGATCTCTGTGTTCCCCATTCGTCGGCGTGAGCCGACGATGCCCAGTATTCTCATATCTTGCCTCCGCCTTAATCAAGTAATTGCGTGAGTAGGCTAACGAGTTGCCGCTAAGCCGCTCCACGGGCGGCGGCTCCGGCGGCCGGTTAGGCGGCCTCCACCTCGACAAATTCACCCTCAGAGCTTGGCTTTGGTACCGGGAGCCCTTCCATCTTCAAACTATCAATGTGGAGGACGATCGCCTCCCCAATCAAGCTGATCACCTCATCTCGCGTCTCTCCGACAGCGACACAGCCGGGGAGATCAGGAACGTGACCCCCCCAACTTGACTCTCCACGCTCAACGACCACCATGTATCTGATCACTTTCGCTATTTTGCCTTTAATGGATACCTTTCAGGGTGCTCAATTATGTCCACCGTGAGATCAACATCCAGGTCTGGCCAGTGGAAATGCCCCGAGTGAGGTTCCTCCACGTTAATGATTTTCGCAACCGCAACGTTCTTAAACCAGGGGAAATCCGCATAGGAAAGGAACAGCTCTTTGTCCCCAGCCAGAATCCACACCCCGTTGCTGGAAATGTGCGCGACCTCAACCGCCGAAATGTTTTTTCCAAGCGCTCTTGAGTTCGTCATAGTGAACCTCAATCAAACTTTCAATTTCGTTCAATTGAGCCAGTGACAGGCTATAGTTGTTAGCCAGCTCGGTGTCGGGCTCAAGCCAGTACTTCACTTCTCCGTCAGAGCATGTGGCATGAACGTACATGCGGGATTCCTCGCGGGAGAAGAAAAGGAAAGAATAGCCTTTCTCGCGCAGAATTGTCGGGCTCATTCCTTTGCCAGCGCATTGGGACTGCGACCAGGAGCCGCCGGATATGCGCGAACCGGCCACGGCGGCGACAGCCCAATGTGCAAGACCGCTATATCACAAATTAATTAGGTAATCGCCAATCACCCCGTCTTCAGAGCCGCCTTGGTGCGCCTCCGCTCCATCAGGTCTATGAATGCCTCGATGCGGGTAATCAAGCCCGCCCTGGCCATTTGCTCGTCGAAGACGATAGTCAGTACGGGGATCGAGTGGTCCTTGATGACGCGCGGGTAAATGTTCTCAGCGATTATCTCCGGCATGCAGGTGAAGGGGTAAAGGTGCAGGATGCCGTCGAAGCCTTCCTCCTTGTGGAGGATAGTCTCGCCCAGGGCCTGAATGGCGTCCCCGGAGACATCCCGGCTTAGATAGGGCAGGGCGGCCTTCTTTACCTTGCGCCCGTGGCCCAGGCCGACCCATTCCAGGAAGAGCCAGGCCTTTACCCACTCCGTAAGCCAGGCGGAACGGGTCACCTCCACGCCTCGCTTGCCCAGCTCCTCCTCCAGGTCCATATTGCAGAAGGGATTGAGGATGACGTAAAACTCCCCCAAGATGCTGACCCGGAGTGGCCGGACGGTAGGGTCCGTAGGAATCGCACCTAGCGCACCCAGGAGCTCCTCCCGCGCCTTCTTCAGGGCCGCCGTACTATGGGCGGCGCAGACGCGGTCCCCAGCCATCCGCCAGATGCGGGTGGCTTCTCCCTTCTTCAGCTCCCTTGGCCGGATGTATTGGGCCTTGCGCTCTACCTCTTCCATGAGAGAGAGCTGCTGGATGGCGAACTTGAGCTCGCCCAGAGTCGCCCGCCAGGAAGGTTTCCCTGGCAGCAGCTCCTTGATGAACTTGGCCAGGGCAATAATGGCGTCTGCCTGCCAGTCGAAAGCCCTGATAGTGAACTTGAAGCCCATATCCCGCAGGGCATCCTCGTGAAGCTTGGCGTAATAGCCTAGCCGGCAGAGGCCCGGCCCGCGCACGTCTATCACCGTATCGGCGCCCTGCTCCAGTCCCTCGATCAGATTTCCCAGAAGCACCTTATAGGGAAGGCACATCCACTCCGGGGAATATTTCACGCCCAGAGACATGGTGTGCTTGCTGAACATGGGGGGTACCACGGATTCGATGCCGTGTTTGTCCAGTAGGGTCTTGAACGGGACCCAGACGGACCCCATATGGGGGAAGGTTACCTTCAATGGGGCCTCCTCTCGCCTCTTAGCTCCACACTGTTGTTCAATACGATGCGAATAACCAAACGTGACTGGTTTGCCGAACGTCTCCGGCATCCTCCTGGATACTGCACAATCAATTGTGCGGTATCCAGCGACCCCGGCCAGGAATTCTGGCGGAACTCGGCAAACGTGCCCGCCAAATCGGCACGTTTGGCGTCTAGCGACCCCCGGCCAGGAGTTCTAGCGCAACCTGCTTGTCGCTCCAGGGGATGCGCCTGTCCGCGTAGATAATGCAGTCTTCGTGGCCCTTTCCCGCCAGGAGGACTACGTCTCCGGTCCTCGCTCGGCCCAGGGCCTCGGCCAGCGCCTCCCGGCGGTCCGGGAGCACCAGGTAGTCCCGGCCTTCCCTCCTGCTCGAGGCCTTTACCCCCGCCTCGATCTCGCGGATGATGTCCGACGGGTCCTCGGAACGGGGTTCGTCGGTGGTAAGGATAGTAAGATCAGCCAGGCGCGCCGCCACTTCGCCCATTCGGGGGCGCTTGGTCCGGTCCCGCTCGCCGGGGCAGCCAAAAACTAGAATGAGCCGGCCCCGGCAATGAGGGCGAAGCGCCTCCAGGGCCTTCTCCAGCGCCCCGGCCGTGTGGGCAAAGTCCACCATCACGGTGAATTCTTGCCCGGCGTCCACCCGCTCCATGCGCCCGGACACCCCAGTAAACCCTTCCAGGGCCTCCACGATACAGGCCAGCTCCAGCCCTTGAGAAAGGCCCAGGGCCGCTGCTGCCAGGGCGTTGTAGACGTTGAAGCGCCCGATCAGAGGCAGCCTTACTTGTGTCTCGCCCCGGTTAGTGCTCAGGGTAAAGGTTGTGCCCCAGCCCGCCGCGGACAGGCCCTGGGCCCGGACCTCCGCCTGGGCCTCTATCCCATATGTCAGGGACCGGACCGGCGAAAGGCGCGCCAGGTAGTCGCTGGCCGGATCATCGGCGTTCAGGATGGACGCCTTGGGGATGCCCTTGCCGGCAGCCTCGCCCAGAGAGGCGAACAGCCTGGCCTTCTGGGCCAGGTAGTCTTCCCGGCTCGTGTGGAAGTCCATGTGGTCGCTGGTCAGGTTGGTAAAAACGGCTGCGTCGTAATGGCATTGGTCCACCCGGTTGAGGGCCAGGCCATGGGAGGTGGTCTCAATAATCGCGTAATCCGCCCCGGCCTCGACCATCTCCGCCAGGGCCCGTTGTATCTCCGGGGCCTCCGGGGTGGTCTGATGGTAAGGATTGGGCAGCAGCCGGTCCCCTACCTTCAGGTAAACGGTGCCAATAATACCCGTGCGGTAGCCGCCCTTTTCCAGCACCGCGCTGATGAGATGAGACGTAGTAGTCTTACCATCTGTGCCGGTGACCCCCACCACTCGCAGCTTAAGCGCCGGATACCCGTAGAAGGCGGCTGCCAGCCGCGCCAGAGCCGCTCGCGCTGATGGGACTGTGATAAGCGAGCCCAGGTCTTGCGGGGCAGTCCCTCCAGCGCCCTCCTCCGCCACCACGGCAACGGCCCCCCGGCCCAGGGCGTCCGGGATGAAGCGTCGCCCGTCGGTGTGGAAGCCGGGCACGGCGACGAAAAGATCGCCGGGGGCTGCCCGCCGGGAGTCATAGGAGATGCCAGTGACCTGGGGGTCGGAGCCCAGGGGGCCGCTGATCCCCGCATCTTTCAAAAGCTCAGATAGACGCACTATTCTCCTTGGGCAGGAAACTGCGGCTATTATACCATGATCCGCAGCGGGGCCATTCTTGGCCGTGAGCCCCCTAATACTCCGTCGCCGAAACGAAATTCCACCGGGGCAGCTTGAGCGCCGGGACTCGGTTGTAGGTGAAGTTGCCCCCTTCCAGCCGGGCCGACCGGCCGATCAGGTCCACCTCCTTCAGAGCGTCCACGTAGCTCTGGGTGAAGCGGAGATTCTTGATGGGCCGGGTTATCTCCCCCTTCTCTACCAAAAAGGTGCCGTCCCGGGTCATGCCCGTCACCGCCACAGTCAGTGGATGCAGGTGGCGAGTGTAATGGAAGCGGGTCACCCAGATGCCCCGGTCCATGCCGGCTAGCATCTCCTCCTTGGTAGCGGTTCCGAGCCCCATGAACTGGTTCATGGGCAGGGGTCCGAAGGTGTTAGGGGCAGGCAACGCATGGCCTGTGGAACGCTTCCCCTCCTTAAAGGCCGTATAACTGTCATAACAGACGCCTTTGGCTACGCCCTTGGAGATGAAGTCCACTTTCTCCTTGGGCACCCCCTCAAAATCGAAGGGCATCGGTATGGTCCCTTCGCCCAAACCGTCGTCCCAGATGCTGACCTTGGGGTCCATGATCTGCTGGCCAAAGTGCCCGCCCATGAAGCTGCGGCCCTCCTGAACGGCCGTGGCGCTGAATCCCAGGTAGCCAAGAAAATCCAGGATGTCGTTAACCGCATACTCCTCCAGGATGACCGGGTACTCTCCGGGCTCCAGGCCCACTGGATTCTGGCTGCGCAGCGCCTTATCTACGGCCTCCCGGGCCAGGGCCTCCGCGTCTATCTGGGAGGCATCCAGGCCAAAGAAGTCGGCATACCCGGAACTGGAATCGGCCATTACCACGGTATTGATATCGGCCATGGCCTGGGGGTGGTAGGCGAAGACGCCCAGGGAATTCGCCACCGCTACCTCCGTGACGGCTACCTGCAGCGCCCCGGAGGCTACTAGGCCCTTCTCCCTGGCGCGCCGGCACAGCACTCCCACTACGTCCGCCCGCCTTTCCGGCCCGAACGCCAGCGTGGCTGGAACCACTGCCGCTACGCTGCGGACTGGGAACGGCTCCGGCAGCGAGACGAAATCCGGGTTCTCTACCTGATAGCGGGCGATGAGCTCGGCGCGTTCCACCACGCGTCTCAGTCCCGCCTCAGTGATGTCGTTGCCGGAGGCTACACCGATGCGCTTGCCCAACACGGCCCGTAAGGTGACGGCGGCCTGTCTCTCCGTTACGTTCTGGTGAATGATGTTGTTGGCGAAACGGGTAAGGGCCGAGTCGGTGGACCAGAAAATGACCTCAGTCTGGTCTGCCTTGCTCAGGGCCAGAACTTTCTCCAGGAGGCGCCGGACCGCTCCTTCACCCATGAGGTTTCCGTCTTTCATCATATCACCCCCACCCGGACGTTCCGGAAGCGGGCCGGAGCAGTGCCATGGCCCACTCCGGCGGTCTGGGATGGCTGACCCTTGCCGCAGTTGGGTGTGCCCCACAGGTTCCAGTGGTCCCTATTACAGATTGCGTCGCAGCTCCCCCAGAACTGGGGGGTTATTCCCGTATATGTAGCGTTCTTTATCATGTCCCCCAGCTTGCCTCCCTTGATCTCCCAGGCGATCTCCGTGCCAAACTGGAAGTTGAGGCGCTTGTCATCGATGCTCCAGCTCTTGTTGGTCTGCATGTAGATGCCTTCGTCCGTATCGGCGAGGAGGTTGTCAAAGGTCCATTCGCCCGGTTCCAGGTTTACATTGGTCATGCGTATGAGTGGGATGCGGTTCCAGCCGTCGGCCCGCATGGCGCCGTTGCTGGCCTGGCCCAGCGTTCGGGCGGTCTCCCGGGAGGTCAAGTAGCCCAAGAAGATGCCCTCCCGAACAATGGGTGTCCGCTGGGCCGGGATGCCTTCGTCGTCGAAGCCGAAGGTGCCCAGTCCGCCCTCCAGTGTGGCGTCGGCGGTGATATTCACCTGCTTCGAGCCGTAGCGGAACGCCCCGAGTTTCTCGGTTGTCAGGAAGCTCGTACCGGCGTAAGATGCCTCGTACCCCAGCACCCGGTCCAGCTCGATGGGGTGCCCGCAGCTTTCGTGTAGCTGAAGAGCAAGCTGCGTAGCATCCAGGATCAGGGTAGTGTTTCCGCTCGAGCAAGGCTTGGCCGTCAGCAGAGCAACCGCCTCTTCTGCTATGCGCTGAGCGTTGCCCGGCAGGTCCTGGGCCTGGATGAACTCGTAGCCCCCGCTGCCATGATGCCTTCCCACGCTGTTGGGGTAGCTGCGGTTTTGCACATCGCCCTGGCCTTCAGCCAGGGCTTCGATGCCGCAGCCCAGTCTGGTCATCTCTTGCTCAATGAAGCTGCCTTCGGTGCTGGAGAAGGTCTTATGGTCCCGGAAAACCTCCAGGCCCGACTCTGCCACTCGTATGCCCTTCACCCGGCGCATGGCCTCATCCGCGGCCATCAGAAGGCCGATCTTGTCTTCCAGGGACACAGAGAACGGGTCCACCCGGTATGGGGTCTTGTAGCGGCCCGAGGCCGCAGAAGGAGGGCCGATATCTACGTCGGTGTGCTTGACCCGGGCTGAGGCGCGGGCCGTCCTGACCGCCAGGGCCGCCACCCGGTCGATCTCTCGGGCCGTCAGATGGCCGCTGCTGGCGAAGCCCCAGGCCCCCTCGGCGATGACCCGGATACCGAAGCCCTGGCTTTCTCCCATGGCCAGGGCCTCTACCCGGCCATTCTTGACCGTAATCGATTCCGACCGTGATTGGATCAGGCGGATATCGGCATAGGTAGCGCCGCGGGCCGTGGCGGTGTCTAGGCCTCGGTTAGCTAAGTCTTTCATTATCTTCGCTCCGCATTACCGAATTGGGAGTATAACCATAGCATATCACAGGGAAGCAAGCCCGTTAATGCGAATAGGAAGCTAATTACCTCTCAAGCACCATAAGGCACCATATAGCACCGGTGGAGATATGGAGCGGGGATATCCTAGCCTTCCAGCGTCTCGAAATACGACGCTCTGGGGTCTCTCTCGCATAGCGGGACCAGGGCCAGCAGAGGCTTCTGCCCTTCCGGGCTTCTCCGCAACTGGAGAGCCACGGCGCCGTGGCTCTCCGAGGAGTCCCACCTGGAGTATACGAGATACTGGTCGGGGTCCTCCGGGGAGCGGGCCACCTGGGCTTCCAGACAACCCCGAAACCGCGCCATAAACGCCGCGTGGTCCCGCAGATGCGAGAGGGCTATCCGTCCCTGCCGGGCCTTGAATTTGAAGGTCTCTATGCGTATTATCATATCTCACTAACCAAAATCGTGGTCCATCGCTGCGCGCACACCTTTCTTCACCACATCGGGGTCATTCACCAGATTCTTGGGACTCCCTCCAGCAGGGTTCTCAGGCCAAGGGGGGGGCTGGTTCGGTTATAACAGCATCATTTAGGATCGCCCACAATCCTCGGGCGGAGCACCGCGCCTTCCGGCAAGCCAGACAGGGCCGCGCTTGTCCGCCTCGGGCTGTAGGATCTTGCCCGATGCGCCCCCTCGCTGTGGAGATGTTATCACAGATGTTCGTTACCTTCCAGTGTTTGGGCATTGTTGGGGTAGGGGGGGAGGCGCTCCTTACGCGCTGGGCCATGGGCGGGCCAGCGCAAGGAAATGACGCGGAGGAACTGTACGCGACAGTCGCTGCTAGGGCCAGACCCCAAGAGGCCCACACTAATTACGCCGAGCACGTCCGCCGGAACCGTGATTTGAGCGCGTGGTGGTGGCAGCTAGTACAGGCGGCCGCAAATACGATGCCATACTTACTGATCCCTGCACAGGTTGCTGAATCGCCGACTGGGCCTTCCGTGGTGATGCTGGCACGGCAAGAGGATGCTTGGGAAGCTGGGCAGCCTCGCCCCGGGCTAAAGCCATGGGCTACCCTAGCAAAGCCCGCTGAAGGGGGCTGGATTGTGATACGGCGGGGCTAGCAACATGCCATACTTGAGGCTCTTCTATCACGTGATATGGGCAACCAGGGGCCGACAGCCGTTGATCAAAGATGGTCTCTCGCCATCATTGCACAACTGTATCGCTGGCAAGGCAGTCCAGATGGGCGCCAGAGTCCACGCCGTAGGCGGGGTAGAGGATCACATTCATATGGCCGTCTCGGTCCCTCCCAGCATCGCCCTTTCTGAATTCGTCAGGCAGGTGAAGGGCAGTAGCTCCCATTTCATGAACCACGAGATGGCCGTGCCTGTTCCCTTTGCCTGGCAGGCCGAATATGGCCTCACATCCTTCGACCGCAAACAGCTTGCCGCGGTAGTCGGATACGTGAGAGAGCAGCGGCAGCACCATGAGGGACGCACGACTATTCCGGCCTTGGAACGGGTGGCCTAAGAAAGGTAAGCGACGGTGGCCAGACGGACTGAGGAGGGCCGATAGCAGCCCCTTTCAGTGGGCTTTGCTATTGTAGCCCATGGCTTTAGCCCGGGGCGGGCCTGCGAGATAATCCAGGGCAGATTCTTTAGCCCGGTGTGCAGGGATCACCAGGTTCATGGGCCACATAGGAATATGGAACCGTAATTATGTTCAAGGGACCTCCGGGGGGCGCTGCGCAAACGACCTGATCTGAGGCCGTGCGTTGTCCACGAGGCGGGTGGCCTTGGACGGCGATGCTCTCGAGGGTGGCGAAAGTGACGCATCAAACGGGCACAGAGCAAGGCGACTTCCGGGTGCGCCGGGATTACGTCCGGCATGGCGCGGACCTCTACGATCGCGTCGTCCACGAAAAGAGGGGGCGGGTAGTCTTCTTCGCGAGATCCCCAGGTAGCGGGCGCACAGCTACCATGAACGCCGTTGACAGAGCGCCCATTAACAAGACTGAGGAACGGTGTGGCGAGAAGAGCGAGATTCCGGTCGGTGTGCTTTGCCCAAATCAGGTCAGCCTGCCACGCCTGCTAGAGACCCTGCACGACCACGCAGGCGACCGCATTCCCATTAGGCAGTCTATTCACGATGAGTTCTTTGCGACGCACCCCGCAGGTCAGAGATGGAAGTTATCGGAAAACACGGTTCTCGCCTTACGGGGCGACCACCTGCTAGGTGAAGATGGTGCCACACCAACCGTTCTAGCTGGCGAGCTACTGCAAATGGTAGGCACGCCTCAGTCACTCTACGAACGCTTCTCCAAGAATGTCTTGCATGAACTCAGGGGCATCAATCTCGTAGAAACGCTAATCACAATGCGGAACGCCGGCGAACAGATTAACCTTCTCACGATCGGGAAGCGCCTAGAACAACGTGGCCTGCACGTCCCGCGCGGTGCGGTCCACCTCAGCAGCATGCGCCTTTGGCTGGCGGAGGCCGGTGTGTTCATGACCTGAGCCACTGTTGGGCTCAGGCAGTCGCTAATCGCTACGAATGGGAAAGGGGACTGCGGAGTTAGCCGGAGCTTGCACAGGGAGCGAATTCCCCTCTCCGTTGCGTGTTGACGCCGCTGGCCCTCGGTGATACGATGCCCTCGAAGGTAGCGCCAAAGTCGATCTGAGACTAGACTGAAGCTCTTGGAAGGATGAGCATGGCCGGCGAAGACTTAGCGAGAGCTCATCTGGAGCTGTTGAGGCAAGATGCTCGCGATGAGGTCAAGAAGCGCATTGAACAGCGAGACAAGTATTCTGGGATGGCACCATTAATGTGGATACGCACTATCCGCATAGGGTTGAAGATCTGGAGTTCCTCCCGAGGTCTCTCGATGGTCTTATTCTTTTGGCATCGCTTCCTTTGCACGTCATTGTTGCGTCGAACCAGTCGGGCATAGCGATGGGCTACTATGAACGTGCTGACATGGCTCACTTCAACTCAGCCCTCAGGGCGAAGACAGAGCAGGCTGGCGGGCGCATTGATGCGTTCTATTTCTGTCCTCATCTGGAATCCAAACACTTATCCCCCGATATGACGCCATGCGCATGCTCGAAACCTTCCCCAGGAATGCTGCTGGAGGCGGCGAAGGACTTCGGGTTGGATTTGACTGGCTGTTTCGTTGTCGGTGACAAGACATCAGATTTGGCCGCAGGCGAAAGCGTGGACTGCATTACTATTCTCGTCGAGACAGGAAGAGCGGGAAGAGAAGAAGGTGCACTGTCGCTGCAACCGATGTATGTGGCAGAAGACCTTCTTGATGCCGCCATCGTAGTGCGGGACTGTCTTGCACGCGATGTTAAAGTTAGGCATGACGCGGCCTGACTGTCTCTTCTTCTTGGAACGTTCCTTACTCCCCAGGCGCGCAAACCCCAAGACGAATACCTCATGACCCCGACCCGAGAGATCTTTTGGAACGTCGGCGCCCTGGGCCACTGGGCGCCCTACATACTCATGGTGCTCATGCTGGCGGCGGTGGGGTGCGGGATCCGGCGGCGCTGGCGCCTCTGGGGCCTGGGCCGGGGTGGGCCGGCGTTCGACCGGCCCTGGGAGCGCATACGCGGCTTCCTGGTCTACGGCCCCGGCCACGGACGCCTCCTGGTGCAGCGTTTCGGGGGCATCATGCACCTGCTGGTCTTCTGGGGGTTCGTGGCCCTCTTCATCGGCACCACCCTGGTCTTCATCCATGAGGACCTGCGCATCCGCCTGCTTCAGGGGCCCTTTTACCTGTACTACTCCTTCGTCCTGGATGTCTTCGGCCTGGGAGCCATCGCCGGCATTCTCATGGCCGCCGGGCGACGTTACCTCCAGCGGCCGGACAAGCTGGATAACCAGCGGGACAACGCGGTCACCCTCTCCCTCATCTTCACGGTCCTGGTCACCGGCTACCTGGTGGAGTCCTTCCGCCTGGCTGCCACGGAGCTGGTCCAGCACCCGGACTGGGGCCTCTGGTCGCCCGTGGGATATGCGCTGGCCAACGTTTTCTATGGCTGGAGCCCCCAGGAAGCCGCCCTCAGTATGGGCCATACGGTATCCTGGTGGGTCCACCTGCTCGCTTCTTACGGCCTTCAGGCTTACGTGGGGTGGTTCTTCCTTTCGCACATCGTCTACTCCGGCCTGAGCATCTTCTTCCGGGACCTGGAGCCCCAGGGCGCCCTGGCTCCCATCACCGACTTCAAGGTTAAGGAGAAGCTGGGAGCCGGGCGCATCGTGGACCTCGGCTGGAAGGACCTGCTGGACCTGGATGCCTGCACCCGCTGTGGCCGCTGCCAGGAGGCCTGCCCCGCCTATGCCAGCGCCAAGCCTCTCTCGCCCAAGAAGGTGGTCCAGGACCTGAAGGCCCACCTCACGGCTTACGGCCCCCGCTGGCTCTCCGGCCAGGTCCCCAGCGAGGATAGCGTCCCCATCCTGGGCGGCGGCGCCGTCTCCTACGACGAAGTCTGGGCTTGCACCACCTGCGGTAACTGCCACCAGCAGTGCCCCGTTTTTATCCAGCCCATGGGCAAGATCATGGAGCTGCGGCGCCACCTGGCCCTGGTGCAGGGAAAACTTGACAACACCGCCCAGGCGGCCCTGCAGAGCATCCAGAAGCGGGCCCATCCCTGGGCCGGCGCCCAGGCCACCCGCCTGGACTGGGCCCAGGGCCTGGACCTTCCGGAGTACTCCCAGGGGGTCGAGGCGGAGTACCTCCTCTGGGTCGGCTGCACCAGCGCCCTGGTGGAGCTGAACGCCAAAGCAGCGGCGGCTACGGCCAGGCTGCTCAAAGTGGGCGGAATAAGCTTCGCCATACTGGGGGATGAAGAGGCCTGCACCGGAGACCCGGCCCGTCGCATGGGCAACGAGTACCTCTTCCAGCTTATGGCCCGCCGGAACATCAAGACCTTTCAGAAGTACGAGATCGGCAAGATCATCACCCTCTGCCCGCACTGCTACAACACCCTCAAGAACGAGTACCCCCAGTTCGGCGGACAGTACCAGGTCTTCCACTATAGCCAGGTCCTGTCCCAACTCCTGGGAAATGGGCGTCTGAAAGCAACCGGCTCTCTGGACGGCGTGTTCACCTACCACGATGCCTGCTATCTCGGCCGCTTTAACGGCCTCTACCGGCCCCCCCGAGAGGTGCTTAAACATGTCCCCGGCCTCAAGCTGGCGGAGATGCCTCTTTCCCGGGAGCGCAGCTTCTGCTGCGGGGCAGGCGGGGGCCACGTCTGGATGGAGGAGAAGATCGGGCGCCGCATCAACGAGATGCGGGTGCAGCAGGCCGCCGGAACCGGCGCTGCCACCATCGCTACAGCCTGTCCCTTCTGTCTTCAGATGATGGATGCGGGCATCAGAGACCAGCAACTGGAGGGGCGCCTGCGGGCGGTGGACCTGTCGCAGGTGGTGGAGGAATCGGTTGACGGCTAGAGTTGATTCCCAATAGAGCTACAGCCTGATACGCTTGAAAGGCCGGACACGGGGCCTGCGGTATCTCCCCCAAGCCACCGGCGCGGGCATTATCCGGCCCCTCTGCCATGAATAACCGCCGGTATGGTCTTCAGCAGTATCCAGATATCGAAGAATAATGATCTCTTATTAATATACGTCAGGTCGAGCTGGACCATTTGGTCAAACGAAGCACGGCCCCTGGCCGTCGCCTGCCACAGGCCGGTTATGCCAGGCTTCACCTGGAGGCGGCTAAAGTGCCAGTCTTTATACTCCTCGACCTCGTAAGGGATGGCCGGCCGTGGCCCCACGAGGCTGAGGTCTCCTTTCAGGACGTTGACCAGTTGGGGCAGCTCATCGAGGCTGCTCTTGCGCAATGCTCGCCCCAATCTGGTCACGCGGTGGTCATCAACCATCTTGGCGATGGCACACCCCGACCCTTCCCCCTTGATAAGACTTCGCACGTACCGCTCATGGACCGTGGTGTCCGCCCTGTCGTGCATGGTTCGCAATTTGTAGATGATGAACCTCTTTCCACCCCGGCCCAGGCGCTCCTGTCGGAAAAGAACAGGACCAGGAGAATCCAGCTTGATAAGTAGAGCGATAACCCCCATGAGCGGTGAAAGGAGCGCCAGAAGGAAGAGAGCGCCAAATATGTCCATACAAGACTTCCCCACGCCGTAGATGCGCCCCGCCCTGGGGTTTCCGGTAGCGATATCGTCTCCTAAATGTCTCCCCTTCTCCTGATGCACCAACACCAACCTCGGAAAGATCTGCGGAGATGGGTCAGTAGGCAACCCCTAAGCCGGCCAGGTCCACCTCTCGGAGGTCATGCCAGGCGACCTTGAACGCCTCATCTAACGCCCCCCGCCGGGCGGGCTGGCCCAATCGCTCGGACTCGTGCCTCGAATTGCTGCAAGT
>Ga0209514_10002262_pt1 | contig 30301 bp, 32 predicted proteins | sample Subgrocontami58m_FD_187452 | JGI IMG/M metagenome (GOLD analysis project Ga0209514, IMG submission 187452) | Subsurface groundwater microbial communities from S. Glens Falls, New York, USA - GMW37 contaminated, 5.8 m (SPAdes) (version 3) | ecosystem: Environmental > Aquatic > Deep subsurface >...
GGGGTCAGTGGAAAGTCCCCCTCGGCTTTTCCCTGGTTTTTGGAGGACTGGCTGCCCTCTCCTTCCTGGTTCAGCCCGGGTGGGCGGCAGACTGGCTTGCCGTACTTCGGCAGCCCCCTGCCGCGTTGCAGCCACAGTGGGAGCAGTTTGGCCCAACGGGCTTCTATTTCCTCCGTCTCATCGTTGGTGAGCAGGCCGCGCGGGTTCTGGCAATTTCTCTGGCGATAGGGTTAGGAGGAGCGATGCTCTGCTGGCTGTGGCGATCGCGACCGATCCCAGATGTGGCGCGTGTGCTCACTCTGGCGATACCAATCCTGTTTTTCATCACACCGTATGCCCAGGGCTACGACCTCTCGCTCCTATACCTTCCTCTGGCAGTCTTCGGAGCGATGCGCTTGCAGCGACGCGTTGTGTTACGTCCCTGGCAGATTGCCGCCACCGGCGCAGTGTACCTGTTTCCCTGGGTGATGCCCTTCATGGGCTGGCCACAGCCTGTGTTCGTCATTTTGCCCGTGCTCTGTCTGGCCCTCTGGCCCTCTTATGACTGGCCGCAACCGCCAGAGGAGCGCTAGATGGACGGTGAACCCATCCTGCATATCCTGCGCCGCTGGCCGAAGAAGCGCTCCCTGGTAGGTTTGCTGCTGCTTGCGGCGGGCCTGGGGATCATGATTTACGGGCTGTACCTCTACCTGCCGGTTGGGTTCGATTTCTATCACTGGTATCGGCCCATCCCACGGGCATGGCTGGCCGGCGAGACGCACCTCTATGACAAGACCAGTGCGGAGTTCTATAGTCCCCCCTGGGTAGCATGGTTGCTGCTCCCCTTTGCGCTCTTGGATATGCAGTGGGGCATGGTTGCTCTGACCATCACGTCTGCGGCCATGATAGGAGGAGTGGCCCATAGCTACGCCCAACAAGCAGGGGCGCGGTATCCGTCTCTCCTGGCGCTATTGGCCGTGGCGTGCCCTTACAGCCTACAGGTGCTTTTTGTGGGCACGCTGGACGCGTGGTCTTTGCTGGGGGTCTATCTAGCATATGGGGCAGCGCGAAGCCGCAACGGCTGGCTGCTAGGGTTCGCTCTCCTCCTCGCCGCGGCCAAGCCGCAGAACGTGGTGCTCACCGGGCCTGTATTGCTTATCGCGGCGCGCGCCTGGCCTCTCCCGACCCTTGCTCGTGTGGCCCTGCCTCCCGGAGCAGTGCTAGCGGCAACATTCGTAGGATTTGGACTTGATTGGCCCTTGCGAGCGCTACAGCATTACCAAAGCTTTCCGCCCGGGGTGACTGCTGGATATCTGGTGACTAGCACGTATGACGCTACCAGCTTTGTGGGCATTCCATTGTCCCTCGTCATCCCTGCTCTGTTCATAGGCGTCTGTCTCCTTGTCCGGCATGTTTGGCGCAAGGGGCTCACGCTGGACGTCCTTGACCTGGCGGTCACCATGAACGCCATCGTCAGCCCGTACATGCTGAGCCAGAGCTACCTGCTGCTCCTTGCGCTTCCCTGGGCACGACTCGCAGCTCGCAGGCCGCTTTTAGCAGCCGTGCCCTACCTCATGAGCATTCCGCTCCTGTTCAGAGCACAGGGATTGTGGGACAACATTGGCTTGCTCGATGTGACGTTCCCCATCATCCTGCTGGTGGTCCTGCTTGTCGAACGACGAATGGGGAGAAGGGGCGGGTCTGTCTCTTGAGCCTACTGCATCGCCCGCAGGCCCGCGGCAGGGTTTCTGAAAGGGTGGGTGCAGCGGGTGACGGGATCAGTAGGGCGAAAGCTCGCTCAGCATAGCAGGCCGTTGCCCGCGCAGAGAGCGCATGCGGCCAAGCCGCTCCAGCCCCAGCCGGGTGTCACTCGCCACCTTTGCCGGGTCCTGATGTTCCAGGCGGTACTTGAAGCACCAGTAGAGGAACTCCCGCGACTCTGTGAAAGAAATCTGTTCCGTGACCGCGAGTTTCCGCTCATTCTGGAACTCGGTGAGCAGATCCGGTAATGCGGCTCCGTACACCCACTGGTAACCCGATTCTGCGGCGACGCCGCTCGGCGTGTAGCCCAGGGCATGACGCGATTTGGAAATCCGCTCTTCCGCGGACAACAGCAGCGCTTCCTCCACCAGAACGCCGTACCAGTAGTTGAGGTGAGCACGGTACTTTGTCCGCCCGATGAGTTGCTGGAACTCCCAGGGCCCCATCTCGGTGGGGAACACTCCGTAGAAGAGGAGTTGTTCCTTCTCCTCCGCCGGCACGATCTCCTTCAACTCGTCACAGAGACGTTCGGCCAGCAGCAGCCAGTCGAAGGCCTCGCCGCCGATGAGGTAGCAGTAGTGCCGTCCGTTCCAATCCTCTTCTGCCAGGCGCCAGATGGCGATGGCTTCCAGAACCGCGACGAACCAGTGCTTGCCCTCGGCTATGGCCACGCGCATGTGGCCAATCGCCTCGGGGTCGCCCGAAGTAGTGACTAGAGGTTCCTGTATCTCGACGTTCATAGCTCTGTAGATGTCTAGCCTAGTCTACGCGGCCAAGATAGGCAAGGAGATCGGGCAAAGGGCGGGTATTGAGGACGTGTACGGGCTCAGCCCAGCCACGGCGCGCGGTCGCGACGCCATAGGGCATCTGCGCAAGCTGGTCAGGATGGTGGGAGTCGGTGGAGATCACCAGCATAACGCCAAGCTCCACGGCCCGCCTGACGTGGATATCTTTCAGGTCGAGCCTGCTGGGCGAGGCGTTGACTTCCAGGGCGGTCCGTGTGGATTTGGCTGCGGCAAAGACGGCTTCCATGTCAACCTGAATGGGGTCTCGCTGCCCGATGAGGCGGGTAGTGGGGTGGCCGAAGATGTCCATGTGTGGGCTTTCCATAGCCCGAATGATCCGGTCGGTCATCTTGACCGCGTCCTGTCCCATGGCCGAGTGCACCGATGCGACCACCACGTCCAGCTCCGCCAGCACCTCGTCTGGGAAGTCCAGGGCGCCGTCCGCCTTTATATTCACCTCGCTGCCGGTGAGGATCCTGAAGCCGTCCGTGAAAGTCCTGTTCATCTCATGGATGATCCGCAACTGCTCCAGGAGCCGGTCGGGAGTCAGCCCCCGGGCGATGCCGAGGCCGGGCGAGTGGTCGGTGATAGCCAGGTACTGGTAGCCGCGGGCGCGGGCCGCCGCCACCATCACTTCGATGGGTGTGTGGCCGTCAGACCACTCCGTGTGGGCGTGCAGGTCGCCCTTCAGATCGGCTATCTCGACAAGCCTTGGGATAAGCCCCTTTTCTGCGCGCTGGATTTCATCGCCGCCCTCCCGAAGCTCCGGAGGTATGAACTGGAGCCCAAGCCGTTTGTAGATGGCCTCTTCCGTGGCGAAGGTTTCAAGGTTGCCGGTGGCGGTATCGGTGATGCCGTACTCGCTGACGCTCAGTCCCATGCGCTGCGCGCGCTCACGGAGGAGCACGTTGTGCTCCTTGCTGCCGGTGAAATGCTGGAGGAGAGAGGCAAAGGATGCCTCTGGTTTCAGGAGCAGGTCGGCCTGGAGGCCATTGCGAAGCCGCACGCTGGCCCGCTGGGGACCGTGGCTGATGACCTCAGCCACTTCTGGCAGGGCGACGAACGCGTCGGTCACCTTCTGCGGCTCATCGGACGCGCCAATGATGTCGATGTCCTTCACGGTCTCCCGCCAGCGCCGGATGCTTCCGGCCAGGGTGACGTGTGTGACCTCCGGGGTCTTGCTCAAAGCATCGGCCAGAGCCAGCGCCACCGGCCGGACGTCGCCAAGGGGGAGCCGCTCGCTCTTGCGGCCGCGCCAGGCCTCCAGTTGATGGAGCACATTCTCCGCGGTTTTGGCGCCCATGCGCGGCAGGGTGGCCACCCGGCCGTCCCGCAGCGCCGCCTCCATCCCGGTAACGTCCGTGACGCCCAGTTCTTTCCAGAGGCGAGTCGCCATCTTTGGCCCCACGCTCGGGACCGACATTATCTCGATGAGGCCGGGGGGAAACTCCTGGAGCAACTGCTCGTAGAACGCCAGCTTCCCCGTTTCCAGGAGCTCCAGTATCTTCTTCTCGATCTCGTCGCCCACGCCCTGGATGGAGCGTAGCCTGCCCTCTTCTGCCAGGGCGGTAACGTCCACGGGAAGGTGGTCTATCTCCCTGGCGACCCGCTGGTACGCGCGTATCTTGAAGGAGCTGTCGCCCTTCACCTCCAGCAGCTTCCCGATGTTCTCAAAGACCTCCGCGACGGCAGCGTTGTTCATGCAGTGAAATCAAAAGCCAGAAAGGCACGTCTTTAGGAAATTCAGGATGCTATTTTTCATCTCCCCAGTTGTTCCGCAAGTACAGGCATCCTTGTTCTCCCAGTTGTTAAACATGACTTTCGAGTCGGTCTACTTCCTGCGACGTCGGGAATACGACCGTGACGACAGGAGCAGGCAGCGTGTGCTTCTCTTGCCAAGAGAAGAGAGGCATTACGAGGTCCTCGACTTGCTGCGCGATTTGCCACTCCAGCACTGCGTTTTGACAACGCGAACATACGCGCACAGCAGGAATACCAGCCACTGTTACTACCGTGTCTGCGCGTCGGTACACCTGAGTAGCGTAGCCTTTCTCAACGGTAGGTCCACCGCATAGCGTACATTTCACCGTTTTCATCAACGTCGTCCCTTTCTTCGGGTGAACCCTTCCCACTGCCGAGGGTCTGGTACATAAGCGGTTACGATGACCACTTCGCGTGCCGCGTCCTCAATTATCACATGCACTGGAAGCTTCCTGTCCTGGCTCTGGCTGTAAAGAAGCAGACGCGCTTCGTTCTGGTACGTTTCTATCACATCTCCCTGCTCAAAAGCATAGAGCAGATCGGCGAGCAGAAGACCATCTTTGAAAGCCTCGGTCTGCGCATGAGTGGTAATCCATAGCGGTCGAACCCCATCCTTTACCTCCGCGCGAATGCTCGCAACGTCCACCGGACCCTACCCGCCGGCCGCCTTCAGGGCATCCAGGTGTCCGCGCCAGTGCCTGGCGATGGTCTCAAGGCGCTGGCGGACAGAGACCAGATTGCCCTCAGCGCTACGGAAGGCCGGCGCATCGAGGTCCTGTGCGCTCCTGCCCGCTCTGAGCAGGTGCTCCTGGGCAAACCGGAGCTGCGCGATGAGCTGAGGGAAACTCTCCCCTTGATGTAGCGTGAGGGTTACTGCGTTGATGCCGTCTGCATTCATGGGCAGCGGCCAGGGCGGCCCGCCCGTGGCAGCGGAGGCGATGCCCCAGGCGGTGGCGTGATGGTAGTAGATGAAATGAGCAAGGATATCCCAGGAACCCCACCGATCGACGCGGGCTTTGGTGGATTGGCCGTGCCCCTCAAAGTAAGCGAGGGTCTCCTTCACCGTATTTTCGACGTCGGCAATAAGCTGCTCTTTGCTAGGCATCGTGCTCATAATAACCTCTCTTGCTAAGTCGGTATCTTAAATGCGACTCGATCTAGGGCCATTATAGAGCAATCGGGCAGTGCGCTCATCTCCCGCGAAGCAGGCGTCAGATCGGCTACCGGCGGGCCGAGCCTGCAGGCAGTGGGTATCCTCTCTACGGAGCGCTTGCAGGCCGCTCCCAGGGCGGCAGCTTCCGAAGCTCCTTCCTCAGGACGAAGCGAATGCCGTACTCGTCGTCTGTGAAGGTCACCGTTTTGTTGTCCACCAGCCCCGTCGGCAGGACCTGCGCCAGAACATCGTCGAAGTATATTTTGGGGCCTCGCGTGATGGCAACGGGTTTCTTGGGGATGACCGCCCAGACTGCGCCGTCCGGCGTGATGCGATCCCGCAGGTCCTTGAAGGCGGATGGGAGGTTAATACTTTCGTCAAGCCAGAACAGGACGATATCAGGATGGTCGTTGTCGTCCAGGTCTGTCTCGAAACGTGTTTCGGGGGGAACAAGCATCCGGAAAATACCCTTCATGAACGGCGGCGCATTCAGGACAGCGACAAAATGTCCCGGCTTGATGCCCAGTTTGCGTACGAGTTCCTGCCCCTGGACGCTCAACGCCTCCGTCGGTTGCACTGGACGTTCCTTACGCGCTACGCGCCGTGGCAGCGCTTGTACTTCTTGCCGCTGCCACACCAGCAAGGGTCATTCCTGCCAACCTTTCTTCCTGCTGCCACCGGCTGCGGGCCGGGCGCTCTGAGCAACCCAGCGCCTTCGCCCCGGTTCGTCTGGACGTGGCGCACCAGCGGGGCCGACACGGGCTGCCGCACGACGTTCACCCTCAGGATGGAGCGTGCCACGGTGCGCTGAATATTCTCTTCAAACTGTTGAAACATGCTAAAGGCTTCCCGCTTGTAGGCCACCAGCGGGTCGGTTTGCGCGTATGCCTGCAGAGAGATCCATTGCCGCAGATCATCCATAGCCGTCAGGTGTTGTATCCAGAGCACGTCGATGATCTGGATCATCACCTTGCGCTCCAGCGCGCGCATGAGCTCTTCTCCCAACTCCTGCTCTCTGGCCTCGTACAGGTCATTGGCGTAGTCCAAGAGCGCCTCTTCCACCTCATCCTTGGTCATGAGCGCGGCGTTTTCCGGCGTCAGGTCCGGGGGCGCGGGGAAGAGACCGCTCAGCTCCAGGAAGAGACCATCAACGTCCCATTCTTCGCTGTTTCTGCTTTGCAGGTGGGACTCAACCAAACCAGAGATTTCGTCGTTGAGCATACCCACAACGTTTGCTTTCAGGTCTGCTCCTTCCAGAACCTTTCTTCGCTCGGCATAGATAGTAGCGCGATGCGTGTTCATCACGTCGTCGTAGTCCACCAGGTGCTTGCGGAAGTCAAAGTTCATCGCCTCCACTTTGACCTGGGCATTCTCGAGAGACTTGGCCACCAGGTTATTCTCGATGGGCACGTCGTCTTCGATGCCTGCCCACTCCATGAACCCCTTAATGCGCTCTCCGCCAAAGCGACGCAGTATCTCGTCTTCCAGAGATACGTAAAAGCGGGACGCCCCGGGATCACCCTGGCGGCCCGCGCGGCCCCGGAGCTGGTTATCGATACGGCGGGACTCGTGACGCTCGGTCCCAACTATGAAGAGCCCGCCGAGCTGCACCACCTTCTCATGGTCTGCCGCGCACTGCACGCGTATTTTCTCCAGGATGGTCTGATACTCCTCCGGTTGCTGCTCAGGGTCTACGCCGTTTCGAACGGCTTCCTCAAAGGACATGGCATCGGGGTTGCCGCCCAGGAGGATGTCGGTGCCGCGGCCGGCCATATTGGTGGCTATGGTCACGGCGCCGAGGCGGCCGGCCTGTGCCACAATGCTGGCTTCACGCTCATGGAACTTGGCGTTCAGGATATCGTGGGGCACGCCGCGGCGCTTGAGGAGCTGGCTCAGAACCTCTGATTTTTCGATGGTGACAGTGCCCACCAGGACGGGACGGCCCTGCGCATGCAGCTCTTCGAGTTCCTCCACCACCGCCTGGAACTTTGCCATCTCGGTCTTATAGACCAGATCGGTAAAATCCTGGCGGACCATGGGTTTGTTGGTGGGAATGACCACCACATCCAGCTTGTAGATCTTGTTGAACTCCTCAGCTTCCGTGACCGCAGTGCCGGTCATGCCTGCCAGCTTTCGATACATGCGGAAGTAGTTCTGCAGGGTGACGGTGGCTATGGTGAGGGTCTCGCGCTGAATTTTCAGCCCCTCTTTGGCCTCCACGGCCTGATGAATGCCGTCCGACCAGCGGCGGCCGGGCATCTGCCTGCCGGTGAACTCGTCGACGATGATGACCTCGCCGTCCTTGACCATGTACTCCTTGTCCCGGTGGTACAGCACAAGAGCTTTCAGGGCTGCCTCAACATGGTGGGTCAACTGATAGTATTCGGGATCATAGAGATTGGGGACGTTGAGCGCCTTCTCCAGCCGTTCGATGCCGCTCTCAGTGAGGGTGACTGAGCGCAGCTTCTCGTCCATGGTGTAGTCCTCTTCCCGGTGGAGCTGCGGCACCAGTTTTGCAAGCTGGTAATACAGGTCCGCGGACTCCTCGGCGGGGCCACTGATAATGAGGGGAGTGCGGGCTTCATCGATGAGGATGTTGTCCACCTCGTCAATGATGGCGTAGTTCAAGTCCCTCTGGGAAAGCTCAGAGATATCGTCCCGGGCGTTGTCACGCAGATAGTCGAAGCCGAATTCGCTGTTGGTCCCGTAGAGGATGTCGGCCTCGTAGCCTTCTCGGCGGGAGATTGGCCGCAGGTGGGCCATGCGTGGGTCATCGCTCACGAAGGTGGGATCGTAAAGGAAAGTTGCATCATGCTGAATGCACGCTACGGAGAGCCCAAGAAGGTCGTAGATGGGGCCCATCCACTGCGTATCACGCTTTGCAAGGTAATCATTCACCGTGACCACGTGGACGCCCTCCCCGGCCAGCGCATTGAGGGACACTGACAGCGTAGCCACCAGGGTCTTGCCTTCGCCGGTCTTCATCTCGGCGATCTTGCCCTCATGCAGGACCATGCCGCCGATAAGCTGGACGTCGTAGTGCCGCTGGCCGATGGTGCGCAAAGAGGCTTCTCGCACGGCAGCAAACACTTCCGGGAGGACATCGTCCAGCTCCGCCTCACCCTCGGCAAGTTGGCTCCGGAAAGAACCCATGAGGCTGCGGATTTCTTGGTTGGATTTCGCCTTGAACTCAGGCTCCAGCGCGTTGATCTCCGCCACGAGCGGCCTGAGCTTTTTGATCTCTTTTTCGTTGGAATCTATGAGCCTATTCAACCACTTTAACATCGGTCGTTCTTCTTCTGAAACCTAAACATCTATGTGGAAGAGGCCGGATTTCGTTCCTGGCGAGCACCTGGAAGAGCAAAACCCGCGGGCTTCAAGCTGGGATATTCCCTTTTACTAAGAGGGGTTGATTCCTCTCACCTCTTAGTACTAGCTTACCACGGGTTTGGTAACGTGTTGAGGAGATTACCCTTCAAACATCGCGCCAACAGAACGGCCGGTGTGTATACGCTGAATTGCCTCACCTATGAGTGGAGCAATGGTCAACGTCTGGATCTGAGGCATCTGGTGCTTTTGTGGCAGGGGGACGGAATCAGTGACAACCACTTGCTTAATGCTGCTGGCGGCAAGGCGCTCGATGGCCTGGCCGGAGAAGATACCGTGAGTGGCACAAGCGTAGATTTCTGATACGCCATGGGTTTCCAAGACGTGGACGGCTTCCAGTATGGTGCCGCCCGTCGCGATCTCATCGTCGACGATGATGGCGGACTTGCCGGCAACCTCTCCAATGACGTTCAACGCCTCGGATGCGTCGTTGTTGTGCACGCGCCGTTTTTCTATGATGGCAAAGGGGGCGTTCAGCCGCTCTGCGAAGTTTCGCGCTTTCTTCGCGCCGCCAATATCCGCGGCAACCACCACCGGGTCTTTGAGGTTAAGCTCGCGGAAATAGCGGGTCAAAATGAAGAGGGCAGTGAGTTCGTCCACGGGGACTTTGAAAAAGCCCTGGATCTGGCCGGCATGCAAGTCAACGGTGAGGATACGGTTTGCGCCTGCCACCTCAAGCATGTCCGCTATCAATCTGGCAGTGATGGGCACCCTTGGCTGGTCCTTCTTGTCTGTCCTGCCGTAGCCGTAATAAGGGATAACTGCGGTGATACGCCCCGCTGAAGCCCGCTTCACCGCATCGATCATGATCAGCAACTCCATGATCCCTTTGTTCACGGGCGAAGACGTTGGCTGAATGATATAGACATCGTGCTGACGCACGTTCTCTTCTATTTTGACAAAGATATTTTCGTTGCTGAACTCAAAGACTTTTGCGCAGCCCAGCGGCATGCCAATGTAGTCGCAGACCGCCTGCGCAAGAGCAGGGTGCGTGTTGCCCGTGAACACCGTGAGAGATGACTGCTGGAACACCGAGAACCCCCCGGACGAAGATTTGGCGAGCCAGCGCGCGATAGCGTCGACTGGAATAGCACTGGTCAGTGTAGCATAAAGCTTACAGCGCGTGACAGCTAAAATGACGCTGAGTTGTGTATCAATTTGCGTCTGCAGACGTCTGTCAACCGCTCATCTCTTGCAGAGCTCATCGAGTTCATCGAGCCTGAAGGCTCTTCAGAACCTGAACGGCTCATCGAGTCTGAGGACTCTTCAGAGTCTGAACGACCTGAGACTCTCAGAGTCGAATGACCTGGAACGGCCTGAGCGTGTCGAAGGAGAGCGCTCATGGTTCCCTTCGGCTCTGCTCAGGGTAAACTCTCAGCTCACCATGAGCGGTGAATCTGAAACATTATCCGGCGCTGAGGAACTGTCCATGCGTGCAATCTGGGTGGCAGTGGGGAGTCCAATGCCATGTCGAGGGGGTTGTGAAGGAACGCCCAAGCTGTCTTTGCGAGGCCCGCCCTCAGCGGGCCGACGACAGTGTCGCCTCTGGCGAGTGGCAATCTGGGTGGGGTGGCTAGGCCTGTGCGCCCAGACGCCTACCTACCGACAGGATCAGGGCGCTCTCATGGTAATGTGTCCTGATGCAGCTCATCAGTGGTGAAGATTACCTGGTCGCTCGGACGGCTCGCATCTGGTGGACAAAACGCATTTCGGATGCGGTCGACTACCAGGCAGGAGAGATTTTCACGGAATGAGGTCGTGCGGCTTGTTGTCCGGCCCCGGAATACCGCCCACCCATTGGGGCGATTCGATCTTATCGGAGAGCCAGTAGCGTAACTCCTGGTTAAGCCACACACCGTCCACATACACGTCCGCCAGGATGCTTTCATTGTCCCAGTGGATGTGGCCGCTGGGCAGGTATTGGACTTCTTTGCCCAGCACCATTGCCCTGTTTTTTTCCAGCAGCGCGTGTCCCACCGGCGTGTCAAGGGTTGGCGCCCACACGTTTATGTAACGCAGCTTTGGATAGCCGCCGTCCAGGGTGATGGTGTCCCCGCTAAGGACATCGGTGCAGACGCCTGCTCGCACTGTTGGCGCACCTCGTGACTCGTGAGTAGTAGTCTCATCTTAGCGGACTTCATCAGGTTCCGCCAATGCGTGGGTAAGAGAGTATCTACTAAGCCCGTTGGTCGAGCCTGGTCGAGACCTCGCCCGCCTTCTCGACCAGGCTCGAAGAACACCCTGCTACCCACTCTCGGGGTAAAACTCTCATCGCAATGAGCGAAAGCAGGCTCGCAATGATGGCGGCTCAAAAGCTATACTTGGCGCATGGACGTCGTTCGGTCGGTGTTTCTCTTCATCGTGGCTGGCATCCTCGAGATCGGGGGCGGCTATCTTGTCTGGCAGTGGCTCCGTGAGGGGCGCGGGATTGCCCTTGGCGTCATGGGCGCTCTCGTGTTGGCGCTGTACGGCGTGGTGCCCACGCTGCAACAGGAGCCTGCCTTTGGCAGGGTGTACGCCGCATACGGGGGGATGTTCATTGTGCTGGCCCTGGTGTGGGGGGTAGTGGTGGACAACTGGCATCCCGACCGCTGGGATATTGCAGGCGCGGGCATCGCCCTGCTGGGAATGAGCATCATCATGTGGGCGCCACGCGGCTGACGCTCGCGTCACGCCGCGCCTAACGTCGCGCCCGACGCATCAAGGAGACCCATTATGGCAGAGCAGTGGAGCAGCGCAGCGCAGGAGCAGTTCGGCAGACAGGCGGCCTATTATGTCCGCAGCCAGACCCACGCCACCGGAGACACGCTGCAAACATTGGTGGAATGGGCGCAGCCGAAGGGCACGGAGAGAGCCCTTGACGTTGGGACAGGCACAGGCTTCACCGCCTTCGCGTTTGCCCCTCACGTGGCGTCCGCGGCGGCCTACGACCTTACCTCGCAGATGCTCCAGGAAGCCGTCGCCATCGCCCGCCAGCGAGGGCTCAGCAACGTCGCCTACGTGCAGGGCGCGGCCGAGCGCCTGCCCTTCCCCGACGACACCTTTGACATCCACACCTGCCGCACCGCTGCCCATCACTTTCAGTCGGTCGCGGACTACCTGGCCGAGGCGCGGCGAGTGCTGAAACCGGGCGGCCAGATCCTCATGGTGGACACGGTGACCACGGAGGACGCGGAGGTGGACCGCTGGCACAACCACGTGGAGCTGCTCAGGGACCCCTCGCACGTCAGGGACTACTCGCCCTCTGAATGGATGGGGTTCTTCCGGGCGGCCGGGTTGCGGGTGACCCGCTCCAACACCACCTTCTGGACCGGGCTCACCTTCCTGGATTGGGTGGAGCGCTCCGGCACGCCGCCGGACGCGGCCCAGGAGCTGCGCCGGCTGTTTGCCGCGGCAATGCCGACCGTGGCCCGCGCCCTGGAGATCATCCCCCGGGGCGACGACTTCTCCTTCTCCTGGCCGGTGCTGGTGGTTCAGGCGGTGAAGCCGTAGGCGGCCGCAGGTCGATGGTGATCCTAGTAGAGCTACCAGTACAACTAGCAAGGAACCTGATCAAGGACAATTCACGGGCTCTCGCGGAAGCTCCTGTTCAGGAAAGATAGTTCGGGGATCGGTCCCGTGAGCCCAGATCGCGGGGTATGTGTTCATTCCTTCGACACGTACCCAAAAGTATTGGGTATTGGGGAGATCGGCAGACCTGGGCACCCGAATATCGTTAAAATCCCACACAGGGAATATCATGCCGCCTTCAGATACAATTCGCTTTTCTCCGGGGTCGGAACCCTGAAACTCCATGGTGTTATTAAAAGAACGATGAAGACTTACCTGGCCATCCCAATCGGGCGGCACTGATTGCTCCGTCCCCTTCACCAGTACCATTGCAGAAATGTTGACTAGTTCCCCCGTTTCGACCGTCTGAGGATTCCCCCCATCACCGTGCGGCCAGACGATACGTATTACAGTATCCACTTCTTTCTCTGGCATGGACAAACCCTTAGGAACAGGAGCTTGCGGTTGATAGGTGCGCGCATCAGCGCCGTGGGTCCAGACACTCGAGTATGTATGGATGCTCTCCCATGTTGTGCCAGCAAACTGAACAGGCCCCTCCACAGTCACAAAGAAGTGTACCTTGTTCCCCGAGGCTTGGGCAGGAGAAACATTTACATCATTAAAATCCCATACCGGGTACGTCGATGGAATCATGCGGAGAGGGGGAAAGCGGCTGGGAACATCAGCCCGTGCTATTCTTTTTATCCCTCGTGCAACCTGTCGGGCTGGGGTATTGTTAACCGCTGCCCACAACCACACCGTTGCATCAAACGCGCACGGGACAAGACCAGCTGGCATGCCAGGAGGATTTCCAAGGACTGTAGTAATGTTAACAGCTAAGGCCTGCTCGGCTGGCACATTAGCACCCTTCCCATCGTGTGGCCAGACAATCTGTATGCTGGCCCCAATTCTTGCGACATTCGGTTGCGAAGCCCAGACAAACCAGGGCGTTGGCCAGAGCAAACATACACCTAGTGCCGATGCAAACAGCTTCATGTCATGATGCCAGTAGACGTGACACTGTTCTTAAAATCAGTGCGGGCTTGTTGGAGCTTTGGCTTTAATGGATCGGTGTTCGAAAGAGCATAATCTTCCCACTCTGGAGTGCTACGAGGGTCATCAACAAACCAGGCCAGCGCCAAGACTCTCGGATATTGGGAACGTGTCGGATTCGTCTCTGAGTTGAAGTTATATATCTCTTGATAAGCCGTCTGCATCCAGCCGGTGATGTAGCTGCTGGACGGAACCCCGCCGTTCGGCTGTGTATCTGCCGAATATCCCTTGGTGTTCATCTCCGTAAGATAAACCGGCTTCGCCGCCCATTTGGCCCTAATGAGATCAATGTAGTCTCTAAAGCGCCGGAAACTCGCGTCGCCTGTGAGACCTCCGGGATCGGGATTGCATGAAATCGGGCATACTGTCGTCGCAGTGCTACAAAGAGCCGAACAGGGTGTTCCGCCGCTTTCTGCATATTGCAGATACGGGCTTCCATAGGCGTGCAGCGCCCATCCATCTAAGTTCGTAATTGCATCGGAAGCATTCTGGAGCCATACAGTATCCAACTCGCTGCCGAAAAAAGACCACACAGCTGGGCCAGTTGCAAGGTAAAGTGTGTTTGCTACCTTCGTAGGAAAGAGATTATTGAACGCGGCAGCGTACTGGCTGGCGGTCATGCCGGGCTCCACGGTTGGTTCATTACCTACAACGAAAATCTCGGCCACATCCCTAAGGTTTTCTACCGCCAGGTTGAAGTTCGTTCTCCAACTGGTGTACTGAGCGGAATTGGTAGGAACGGCTCTTAAACTCTTCCACTCGAGGCGTACAATGTTCACCAGCCCATAGTTTCGGGCATTGATGCAGTAGCTGCGGGCTTCCTGCACTGCGGGTTCATTATAGCCATCGATCTCAGTCGACACCCCAATCACCGTTTCCACGTTCCAGCCAACGTGTGGGAAATCATTCATGCCGCTCTTGAACCAATGCACGCCCCGCAGGTCGCCCCACGTCTCGTAGTGGTTGAACCAGCGCCGCACGTCGTTGATGTCAGAGGCTCGGATAGGCGTTGCAGTGGTGCTCAAACTGGGACCACCCGGCTCTGCCCCGCTGGTCCACCGCGGGATCAACCCCAAGCCCCTGTCCCGCCACAACGTTTGAATAGTGTCTCTGATCTCGGTGAAATGCCTTGCGCGGATCGGCGTAGTGTTGGAGACTGTGGCCCCATCCGTCCAATTGGGCGTGAAACCAAGGGCAGTATTAATGGCCGCTCGCACTTCGTTAATGTGGAGCGCTTTTGCAGGAGTGGTGGAAGTCGCTGGGTAATCTGTCCACGAGGTTGGCATTATGGTTCCCCTTAGGCATACATGGCATACCCGCTGGCGTTGATTGCTACCCGGGTCTCTCCAAAATACAGGCTGCCACCGTATATCTTGACGTCCCCTCCGGGAGTCACGGCGAAACGCTCGAACTCAGTTCCTCCACTCTGAACGACCACGCGTAATCTGCCCTGGAAGTTGTCGATGTAGCAGAAGGGATTGCTCCCTGCGCCCTCCAACCTCAATTGTCCCCCTTCATCTCCAGTGTCAGCAGCTTCAATAATGAACTCGCCCTTTGCGCCCGCGCTGGCCACCCTGATATCTGCCTTATTCACGCCGCCCACTTGCGCGTCCAGCAGGCGGTTGTTGGCGGGCGGCGTGGCCGGATTGATCACCGCGCCGCCGCTCAGGTTGAAGCTGCCCGCCGTCAGCTTGCCAGCTACAGTCACATCTCCCGGCTGCGTTGGGCTTCCCGGGGAAACAGTCAAGGCAACCTGACCGTCCCTGTTGGAAATAGTGAAAGTGCCGTCCCAGTTCGTGACAAGATTGATGGCCCGCACGTTCTGCGGGTTCGTATCGCTTTCCCGGGATTGCAGGGTAAGCGTCGCTTTGCCCTGCCCGGCCGCATCGAGGAAAACCGTGGGGCTGTTTGCGGCCACGTAGAGCTGATACCCGTAGGTAGTCCCACTGCCGATAACCAGGCGCTTCCCGGAGGGAAGGAGTACTTCTGCGCCTGAGGGCGTGATAGTCAGGTTACCGCTGGCGTCCACGGAAAAATCCGCAGTATCGGTATCGCTGACCGGGGTAAGGCGAAGCGTTCCCTTCACCTCCAGCTTTGCGCCCGGACTGGCCGTCCCAATGCCCACGTCTCCGTATTGCAGTATCGTGACGGGAGTGTTTGCGCCGGCGCCCACGCGGGCAATCTGGAAGATCCCTCCGGCGTCACTTGCGAAAAGCGTCCAGGCGTCGGTGGCGTTATCTTGTTCAAGCCTCAGTTGCGCCACATTGGTCGCAGGTTTCAGAGTCAGGAGATTGGCTGGGCTGGGCGTTCCTATCCCCACGTTCCCTGCCGTGTTGATGCGGAGCCGCTCAAGTGGCGCGGCGTTCGCCCCCGCGCCATTCGGCGTCGCCAGGGCAAACTGGCCGGGCGCGGGCGAGAAAATCTGCGCCGACGCGGGGCCGGTCTCGTCAGAGTCGTTGTAGAGGGAGGCGGCAACGCTGCGGCTGAACAGGACCGGTTCGTACGCCCTCACGTACCCGCTGCCGGGGTTCACATTGCCCCGTATCTGGAGTCGCACCGGAACCGCATCAAAACCCGGCCTTGGCGTGGAAAGCTCAATGGAGCCGCGGCCCTCAGGCCCCGCCCATGTCGTCCCGAATAACTGCACCCACCCCGCCTGGGTGCTGGAGTCCTGCTGGGTGCCGCCCGCCAGCCGCAGAAACTCGTTGTCAACGTCCCGGCGCACGTGCACGCCCGACGCCGCGGTGGCTACTACCACGTCAGTTATCGTAGGCATGGGATGGTCCTCCGAACTGGGAATGGGGTGTCATTTGTCGGGAGCAAACACAATGTAGTAGCGGTCATCGCCGGGCAGGGGGCCAAAAACAACGATGGGCGCAGGCACGAAAACCCGCAGCACCTCCATAAGTTGAACCTTTGTGACCACCACGCCGCTCACGTTCAACGTCGGCAACGGCTGCCCCTGCGCCTCTGCGCCCAAGTTCAGTTGCTCTGGTGTGCCTGCCGCTGGCTGCATGGCTGCGTCCTCGCTCATCTTGACCCACAACACATGTTAGTAAAACATAAGTATTAGAATTACACCCCACAAAGTACCTATGCTGTCAAGCCCTTACACAAGAGGATAGTGTATCAATATGCGTCTGCCGACTTCATTCTCCCGCTCATCCTGAGTCTGTCGAAGGAGAGCGCTCATGGTTCGACAAGCTCACCACGAGCGATGAATCTGAAATTGATACACTACCCACGAGAGGATTTTATACAAAAAGTGTGCAAGGTCGCCCGCATTGCCACCTACCTGAACCCCGTGGCATAGAGCGCATCTAGCTGCGCCAGCTCTTCCTCGCTGAAGGGCGGCATCTCCAGCGTCGCCACGGCCTCCTCCACCTCAGCGGCGTTCTTGAAGCCGGGCACCTGGGTGTGGATGGACTCCTGCATCCGCACAAAAAGCATGGCCGCCTGCTGCAGGGTCTGCGCGGGGCCGCGCGCCAGGAAGCGCAGCCCAAAGTGCGCCTTGCGGACATCACCCGCCAGCTCGGAGTCCTCCGGATACGGACGGTCCACCGCGTCCGTGAGCGCGCCGGCCGCCAGAGAGCGGATGCCGATGACCCCCATCTCGAAGGACGCGGCCAGGGGCAGCATTCCCATGGGCTGCGGCCACTCCGTCTGCACGAAGGGTTTTGTGCCCAGCGAGTTCTGGTGGATGAGGTTGTAGTGTATCTGGACGGTGTCGAACCAGCCGTGCTCCACCACGTGGGTCAGCGCCTCGATGTCGCCGTAACCGGTGAGGCCGAAGAACCGCACCTTCCCTTCGTCCCTGAGCTGCTGGAACACGTCCTGGACGCCGCCGCGCCGGACCACATCCTCGGGCTCCAGCGAGTTATCGGACGCCAACCGCTGGTTGCGCACGCGGTTGTGAAGCTGGAGCAGGTCGACATGGTCCGTCTGCAGCAGCCGTAAGCTCCGTTCTACAGACACGCGGATGGCCGCCGGCGCATCCGCCACCTCCGGGCTATGGCGCAGCCGCACCTTGGTGGCCACATAGACCTCCTGCCGCCTGCCCCGGAGTCCCACGCCCAGGTTCTCCTCGGCTTTGCCGTTCCCATAGCCGGGCGCCACATCAAAGAAGTTTATGCCCAGGTCACATGCCTTTTGCACGGCCCGGACGCACTCGTCATCCGTGGTGGCGCCCCAGACGCCGCCGATCCCGCCGCCGCCGAAGCCCATGACCGAGACCTGAAGGCCGGTGCGTCCTAATGTGCGGTATTCCATGTATGCGCCTCGTGGGTTGAGTATCCGGCAGGGTTATCCTGGAGCCGTCTTCCAGGGACAATATTCCGGGGGTTTCCCCCGCGGGACAGCCGGTTGCGTCCCGTAGGAAGTATAGAGCAGGCGAATGGATTTGTCGTAGATAGTTGTCACATCATGGGTTACAATGCAGTGCAGCGCCGAAATCGCGCTGTCCCCGCTACGATCGGAACAGGAGGAACTTCCCAATGGAATTTAGCTGGACCCCTGAAGACGACGCCTTCCGCAGCGATCTCCGTGCTTTCATCAAAGAGAACCTGCCGCCGGATTGGGATGAGACGCCCCGATTTGGCACGGACGAGAACTATGCGCACGGGCGCGCAAACGCCAAAAAGCTAGCGGATAAGAAGTGGCTGACCCTTGCGTGGCCGAAGCAATACGGCGGCATGGGGGCCACCCACTGGCAGCAGGCCATCTTTAACTGGGAGATCACCTACTGGCGGTTTCCGGTGATTGTGGGCCAGGGAGTCAGCCTGGCCGGTCCCACCATCATGATCTACGGCACCGATGCACAAAAAGCCCACTGGCTGCCGCGCATCGCTGCCGCGGATGGGATGTGGTGCCAGCTCTTCACCGAGCCGGGGGCAGGCTCTGACCTGGCCGCGCTGCAAACCCGCGCGGTGCGTGATGGAGACGACTACGTGATATCAGGCCAGAAGCTGTTCACCAGCTTCGGCCACCACGCCGACCTGGGCTGGGCGGGCTTCCGCACCGACCCTAACGCGCCCAAGCACAGAGGCATATCCACCTTCATTGTGCCCATGCATTCGCCGGGGATCACCATCCGCCCCATGATCAACATGGCGGGCGTCCATGAGGTCAACGAGATCTTCTTTGACGAGGTACGGGTTCCCAAAGACAACCTCATCGGTGAGGAGAACCGCGGGTGGTACCAGATGATGGCGACCCTGGATTTTGAGCGCTCCGGCGTGCAGCGGTACGCATCGGCAACACGCACCCTGGAAGAACTGGTTGCGTTTGCCAAAGAAGCCCAGCGTAACGGCCACGCCCTGGCAAAAGAGCCCCAGGTGCGGAACAAACTTGCCCAGATGCACATTGAGCTGGAGGTGGGCAAGTACATTGGGTTCCGCACCATCTCCATGCAGGAGCACGGGCAGGTGCCCAACAAAGAGGCCTCGGCGTCCAAGGTGTTTGGCGCCGAGCTGGATCAGCACATGGCGAACGCGGGGATGAACATCCTCAACCTGTACGGCCAGCTGCAGCGCGGTTCCAAGTGGGCCAAGCTGCACGGACGCATCGGCTACGATTATCTGGATACCGTGGTGGGCACCATCCTGGCCGGTAGTTCCGAGATCAACCGCAACATCATTGCAAACCGGGGCCTGGGCTTGCCGCGCTAGTCGCCCTTTCTCAGTCGCCCCGCGTCCTGAGGAAGCATCGACGGCAATCCTGCGAAGGAACTGTCATAAAGCTACTGTATTGTTCGTACGATAATCATGGCTTATACTTATGCCACTTATGAGTATTTCGCATGCCTGTCCTGAGGGGCGGCGGTTGCCCGTTCGGCCTGAGTTTGTTGGCTGAACGTGAAGATGATGACCGGAAGGACGTGCGAGGAGTCCAAGTAGGGGGTAAGAAATTATGAACAAGCTACGCGGTCAAGCTTGCATCGTCGGCATCGGCGAGACGCCTCACCGGCGTGTGTGGCCTGGTCGGAGCATGTGGGGTCTCTGTGCTGAGGCAGCGGCTATGGCAATCAAGGACGCTGGTCTGCGGAGAGACGACATCGACGGCCTCATTGGGTTCGGCCCCATTCCGTCTGCTCCCCTTGCGGAGTACATCGGCATCCGCCCGGTCCATTATGGATTGGGCTCCAACTTCGCCGGCAGCAGCAGCGGTAACGCGCTGGCGGTTGCCTCAGCGATGGTTTCCTACGGCGTCGCCAACTATATTATGTTCGTTGGCGGAGGCGCACGCGACCCCGGCAATCCTGACGCATCCATCTACATGGGCGGCGGCGGCCCGGCGGCCCCCAGCGTTGGCTCCGAGTGGATGAACCCGTACGGCCCCGCGGTGGCTGCCAACAACAACTACGGCATGCTCTACACCCGCCATATGTACGAGTTTGGCACCAAGCACGAGCAGATCGCCCAGCAGGCGGTCCGCCAGCGCTTCAATACCCAGGCCAACCCCAACTCCGCCTTCCTGGGTCAGACCATCACTCTTGAAGACGTGATGAACTCCCGCTACATCAATTACCCGCTCCATATCCTGGAGAGCGTGATGCCGGTGGCAGGGGCCATCTCCTTCATCGTCACGACGCCGGAACGGGCAAAGGCCCTCCAGAAGCCGCCGGTATACGTCCTGGGTTTGGGTATCTCGCAAGGCTACTCCAACAGCTTCTGGAAGCCCAACCAGGTGGTGGTGCCCTCCCGCTATTCGGCTCCCGCCGCTTACAATATGTCCGGCTACGGGCCGAAAGATGTTCAGTTTGCCAACTTCTATGACTGATACACCATCCTGGAGGCCGTGAGCCTCGAGGATGCAGGCGTATGCCCCAAGGGTGAGATTGGCAACTGGCTAGACAGCCACGATACCACCTACAAAGGCGATTTCCCAGTAAACACAGACGGCGGGCAGCTTGCCTCGGGCCAACTGAACCCGGCCGGCGCCAGCGGCACCCAGCAGATCGTTGAGACCACTCGCCAGATCCGCGGCGAAGCGGGCCAGCGTCAAGTCCCCAGGCACGACATCGGCCTGGCAAACACCTGAGGAGGCTCACCGTCACAGTTTGTGACGATGGTCCTCGGCAGCGCAGCAGCACTTTAAAAGATCTTTTAAAGGTGATGAAGATGGCAGAGTATAAGAAACCGCTTCCCAGGCCGGAGAACATTGAGTTGACCAAGCCCTTCTGGGCGGCCACAAAGCGCCACGAGTTGGTGATCCAGCGCTGCAAGAAGTGCGCCAACTGGATCCACTATCCCCGTGAGCAGTGTCCCAACTGCTTCTCCCAGGACCTGGAATACCAGAAGGTCAGCGGGCGCGGCTTCGTCCACTCCTACACCACGGTGTACCAGCCGGGCCACCCTGCGTTCAACGACGATGCGCCCTATGTGTTCGCCTCAGTGCAGTTGGATTGCGGGGTGCGCATCCCGTCAAATATCGTGGGAGTAACGCACGAGCAGGTGCACATTGATATGGCGGTGGAGGCCGTGTTTGAGGATGTGACCCCTGAGTGGACCCTGGTCAAGTTTAAGCCGGCGTAGCCCTGGCTAAAGTCCCAAAAGACAGAAAAACCCCCTCACCTTTGGTGAGGGGGTTTATTTCTAGCGGTTCTGCTGCGCCTGAGCTTCCTGTGCAGCCCGGACCTTATCCTGATAGGCTTGAATCTTTGCCTTGGGGTCGTCGATACCAGAGAGCGCGTCCATGAGCGCTTGCAGCTTGCTGCCCGGTATGGCGATGAGCCCAAGCTCGCCGGGGATCTGGGTGTAGGCCCGCATGCCGACACAGCCGAGGGAATAAGAGTTCTGCTGGGTGTTCATCGCAACCGCCAGCACACCACAGGCGGGACGCCCAAAGTATGCGCCCTGGGAGTTGCCCTTCCATACCAGAGGCTGGGTCACGTCCTGGAGGATTGCGGCCTGGAACATGCTCGCCCAAAAAATGACCAGGTCAGGATCAGAGGGGAACTGCCAGAGGGGACCGTAGAGGATCCCTTTTGATTGCTTGTTGACCCGCGGCACGTCTTCAACATTATCCAGAGGGACAGACTCGTCGCTGCACATTTCTTCAAGGAGGCCTTGCACTTCGCCAAGCTGCTCCTGGGTCATGGGGAAACCGCTGACCATCCCACCAATCAAGCACCCAAGGTGCTGGTCGGCCTTCGCATAAAAAGTCGACCGTTCGCCCCAGCGCCAGAAGGTGCAGAAGGACGGGGATTCCTTTCCCATCACAGTGACTCCCGGCGGCGGCTCGTCGGCAAAAGCCAGCGCCACCGGCGGCAGCTCAAGCAGGAGTTTTTCCTGCAATAGTTCAGTCAATCGGTAAAAATCCATAGTGTTGCTCCAATGGACCAGGGTAAATGAAGGCTCACTGAATCATTCTACTCGCTAATGCAAGTGCAGGCATCGCAAAGGGCGCGTCACACGCCTGTGCTACAATGAATCTCAAGAAGATTTCAGAGGAAGTTTCCCCATGGACAAGAGGCAAGAGATACTGGTCCGAGGCGTGCCCAACGCCTTTTGAACGGGCTGATTTGTAGAGCTTACCCGTGAGGTAAAAAAGCTCTCCGGCGTTATCGACGCTAAGACTGATCGGAAAATCAAAGAAATCACCGTGACCTACAACCCGGATGACATCAATGTTGCCGAGATCGTCAATGTCATCGACGCTCAAAACGAGAAGATGAAGAGCGAGGGGGAGGTGCCACCCGGCCCCAACCCACTGTCCGTCATGTGATTGAGGGCATGGAAATAACCATGCGTCCCATCGGCTGGGTGCGCAACAGGGTGAAAGAGCCGCGGCCTGACGGATGGGAATCGGTTGAGTCTGTCATTGAGCTAGAGCAGGAAATGGCTCCGGCGCTGGCTGGCCTAGATGGTTTTTCACACATTATTTTGCTCTTCTGGATGCACCAAATTCCGGAGGAGCTCCGCGTCCCTGGCCAGCGCCATCCCGGTAGCCGGCAGGATCTGCCCCTTGTGGGCGCCTTTGCCACGCGCACGCAGCTACGGCCCAATCCCGTCGGTTTTGCCATCGTCCCACTGTTGCGGGTTGATGGCCCGAGACTCCACGTGCGGGGACTGGACGCCATCGATGGCACTCCCATCATAGATATCAAGCCCTATCTACCTCCCTATGATTCGCCAAAGGACGCCCGCGTGCCCTCCTGGGTCTGGGGCTAAATGAATCAAATCCACAGGGTGCTTCACCGTGGTCGCATCCTTTGGTAACAGTTTAGACTTGGGGGTCGGTGACATGCGGAGCAGGCCGAAGGCGCAGAGGACGACAGCCCTTTGCCAGGGGGTGTGGGGAGTGTCCCCCCGCCTCTAAAGCTCTCCCTGGGGTGGGGGTGGGCAACCAATAGCTCTTGGCATCGGCAGCAGGCCGAAGGCGCTGCGTCCCCCCAATTCTGAATAGATTCATCCTGTGTGCCTGATTGACTGCGCGACTGAACCTCGCCAGACGTTGATAATGCGCGACCTATCACAAGGGAATTATAACCTTCACAAACCTACAAGCCTGTTCTAAAATCATATTGGCGGAGTACCGTTCTCATGGTATGATATTGTACTCCGGAAGGCTCTGAACTCTTGACACTTATCATCATAAGCAGTAGTATACTGGTTCTAGTGACTATCCCAGAAGGATAGTTGTAACAGGTGCTTGCATCAGGCAGCGCGAGGGAGAGAGGATGGAGAAATGGCATCGTATATCATAGTGTCGTCGTATGCTGAGCCAGAAGAGGATGGAAGGTATTCTGCCTTCTGTGAAGAGTTGGGTATTGCTACTTGCGCTGCGACAGAAGGAGCAGCACTGGAAAGGCTCGGTAGTGCTATTGAGCATTTACTTTCTGAGGCGACCAAAAGGGGTGATGTTCTAGCTTTGCTCGCGAGCAGATCTGTTCTCCTGCATTCTATGGAGGCACCGCAACTTAAGTCACTTCCGTATGCGTCATATGCTTCTTCTTGGGTGCCGTTTCCAGGACAGATGCTTATTGGGTCGAATCGGCATAGTGGATATGTGTCTTCGGCACCTAGTTTGCAGCCAGCGTAGAGAGACCGCTTTGAATGGTGGACTATGCTGCGGCTGCGAAGCTCCTTGAGGACAACAATTATTTGGTGATCAGCCAAAATCAAAATGGTGATGTCGTGTTCTGCCTGCCGGGGTTGCTCGGAAGACATCCCCAATACACAATCCTTCCGATCAACGTCGATCCAATTCCCGACAGCGTAGTGATTTACAATCTTCGAGACCGAGTGCCGGACGCTGATTTGGAAAAACTGTTGGGTCATCCACTTCCTCCGAAATAGGAGCCTTGACCTGATGACTGAGAAAGATAAGGTAAGTGAAGTAAAGCGTGGTCTCACTCTATATCCGCTCACGGTAGAACAAGCCCTCGAAAAGATGTTACAAGTTAAGCCCCCTACCAGGGAGCCACGTCCTAAGTCCGAGAAAGACAACAAGGACAATCCTTCGTAGCCAGTCACCGTAGCATCAGCCTCTTTCCTTCGGCTCCCTGAATCGCCTTTACCGTCCTCACCCCGTCCTCCACCTTGCGCTCGTTGTAGCGGAAGTCAAACTCTGCTAGGTAGCGGTGTAGGTGCTTTTCGCTCACATGATGGTACACACCCTCAATCCCGCGCTGAAGGATGCTGAAGTAGCTCTCCACGGTATTCGTACTGACGATCCCGCGTACATATTCGCCTGCGCTGTGGTCTACCGTCAGATGGTCGGCAAACTCTTGATTCAAGCCGTGATAGGCCGGGAAGCCATCCGTCATGATGATGGTATCTATAGCAACTTCCTTGCGGATGATGGCCTTCAGGTTCTTTCCTGTCACGTTAGCTATGGTGGTGGACCGGGCGCGCCCATTGCGCTCGACAATCGTTAAGACGGGTGTTTTGCCGACTGGCCCCCGACCCCGTTTGAGTCGCTTGTTCGCGTGCTTGTTCTTCTCTTCACCACCGATATAGACCTCATCAGCTTCGACAATTCCCTGTAGTTGATCTCCGCTTGGTTGACCCATTGCGTACCGAATCCGGTGCGTCATGAACCATGCGCTTTTATAAGACACTTTCAGCATCCGGTGGAGTTGGTGCGAACTCATGCCCTTCTTTGAGGAACAGAGTAGGTAGAAGGCCAGGAGCCATTTGTGGAGTGGGATATGGCTATCCTCGAAGATTGTTCCGACCGTGACCGTGAATTGCCCCTTGCAGTCGCCGCATTTCCAGAGCTTCAGGGACTTCCGGCTCTTTGCGCTTCCCTCTTTTGGCGTTATCGCGTACACTTTCAATGAGCCGCAATGGACGCACCCAATGTTGTTAGGCCAGCGGATTTTCTCGAAGAATGCTTGCGCCGCTTCTTCGTCCGAGTAATGACTGGCGATGTTACTGAGGTCTAGTTCTTCGTCCATTGTTGTGCTCCGAAACTTTATCTAGTTTCAGGATACATCTAATCATTGGGTTTGTCAAGTACATAATTCCCTATCACAAGCTCTCTCTGACATCCACCAACGTCTGACAGACCATTACGGCCTGCTGCGCTGGTGGCCTGCCGACGGCCCCTTCGAGGTCATTGTGGGGGCAGTGCTGACACAGAACACGGCCTGGGGCAACGTTGCGAAGGCGCTAGCCAACCTGAAGAGGGCGGGTCTCATGAAGCCTGCCTCCCTGCGCGCCCTGCCACTGGACGACCTGGCCCAGCACATACGTCCCTCGGGCACGTTCAGGGTGAAGGCGCGCCGTTTGCAGGCGCTCCTGACGTGGCTGGGGGATGATTGGGAAGCAAAGCTCGCGGGTGAACTGGCTGCGGTCAGGAGCGAGTTGTTGACGGTGCCGGGCGTCGGCCCGGAGACCGCCGACGCCATCCTCCTGTACGCCGCGGGCCGGCCCACCTTCGTCATCGACGCCTACACCCGCCGCATACTCGACCGCGTGGGCATCGAGCCGGAGCAGCGCAGCTACCAGGGCTACCGGCGTCTCTTCATGGACAACATCCCCGCCGATGCCGCGCTCTTCAACGAGTACCACGCCCAACTCGTGCAGCTCGGCAAGGACTTCTGCCGCCCGACGCCGAAGTGCCCGGGGTGTCCCCTGCGCCAGGTGTGCGCGACGGGCCTGGGTAGGGGGGCCTAGCACGTTCGTTTTCAGGGCTCACCCATGCTACTATGTGCACAGAATGGGGCAGATGCCACGGTAAGGGAGCTCAGATGGCGGAAGAAAAGCGGGCCGTTATTCTTTTTGCGGATATCCAGAAGTCGACCGAGTTTGGCTTTACCCAGCCCGTTGAGCGCTACAACGCGATGCTGAGAGAGTTCCACGCGCTTGCCAGACGCGTGGTGGATACGTACGCAGGGGCAAACGGCTTTGACGACACCCGTCTGATGAAGGGTGTAAAGGGCGATGAATGCTGCCTGTTCTTCCTGGGCGGGAAGCCCGGACAAGATGAGATCCACGCCATCAATCTGGTCGTCCGCCTCAAAGAGGAGTGGAAGGTGTCTGACTTCTCCAAACGCACCCGGGCGGCCGCCGAAGCGAATCTCTATCCCCTGGTAGTTCTGCGTATCGGCATCGGCGCAGGGCACATTGTGATGCAATACGACGATTGGGCTGGGCGCGACACTCCAGAGGGCATCGCCATCAGCGAGGCCAAGCGGATCGAGGGCATGGCCGATCAGGCTGAGAACACCCTCATCATGGTCAACTGGGAGGTCCACCAGGCATGCACCAAGGCGATCCCGGACATAGCCTTCGGGGATGGTATAAAGCTCGCAGGCAAAGGCATTCCGGAGGGCTTGAACACGCCGGTGTATCCCGTCAAGACCTACCCCCCATGGAGCCAGATCCAGCAGACGGTCACCCCTGAGCCTGCGACAGCCTGGGAGCTCTTTGACCGCGCGCTGGCGCTGCAAAACAGCGGTGACGTTGACGGCGCTATTGAACAATACAACAAGGCTGTCCAACAGAAACCCGACTTCCACGAGGCCTGGGACAACATGGGGGTCACCTACTGGCACAAGGGAGAACACGACCGGGCCATCAAGTGCCACCAGAAGGCCTTGGCCATCAAGCCGGACTACGGCAGCACTTGGTTTAATCTTGCCTGTGCCTGCTCTCTGACAGGGAACGCGCGTCTCGCGGTTGAACACCTTGCCAGGGCCATTGAGCTAGATGGGGGCTACCGCGAAAAAGCCAAGACCGACTCCGACTTCGACCCCATCCGCAACGATCCCGCCTTCCGCAAGCTGGTTTACGGTGAGGAGCAGCCATGACTATCCTCCCCGATCGCGCGCTGCCCAGCGACCCGAACAACCACGAGGCCTGGAACAACATGGGGGTCGCCTACGGCCAGCAGGGAGAGTATGAGCGGGCAATCGAATGCTTCCTGAAGGCGCTGGCCATCAGGCCCGATCAGGACGAGACTTGGTACAACATGGGTGTTGCCTACGGCCGCCAGGGAGAGCAGGAGCGGGCCATCGAGTGCTATGTGAAGGCGGTGGCCATCAAGCCGGACAAGGACGAGGCCTGGAACAACATGGGCGTCGCCTACGACGAAAACGGAGAGCAGGAGCGGGCCATCGAGTGCTACCGGAAAGCGGTGGACATCAGGCCGGACAACCACGAGGCCTGGTATAACATTGGGGTCGCCTACGGCCAGCAAGGAGACTACGACCAGGCCATCGAGTGCTACCGAAAAGCGGTGGCCATCAGGCCGGACAAGGACAAGGCCTGGTACAACATGGGCGTCGCCCACGGCCAGCAGGGAGAGCAGGAACGGGCCATCGAGTGCTACCAGAAGGCGGTGGAGATCGAGCCGGACTTGCACGAGGCCTGGTACAACATGGGCTGGGCCTACGGCCACCAGGGGGACTACGAGCGCGCCATCGAGTGCTACCAGAGGGCGGTGGCCATCAAGCCGGACAAGGACGAGGCCTGGGTTAATCTTGGCTGTGCCTTCTCTCTGACGGGGAACGCGCGTCTCGCGGTTGAACACCTTGCCAGGGCCATTGAGCTAGATGGGGGCTACCGCGAGCAAGCCCAAACCGATCCCGACTTTGACCCCATCCGCAACGACCCCGCTTTCCGCAAGCTAGTCTACGGAGAAGAGCCATGACCGCCTCACCCTACCGCGCGCTGCCGAGACCGCTGAATAGGGAGCCAGAACAGGTTGGAAATCTTTCGCTCATGGTGAGCTCATCGAGTCTGAGACTCTCAGAGTCGAACGACTTGTCGAACCATAAGCGGGTCACCCTTCGACTTGCTCAGGGTGAGCGGTGTCGTTCAGCGGTCCCCTGCCCTCGGACGGCCAGCCGCTGGTGGAACTCGTCGCAGCTGGGGGTATATGATAGGTGAAAGTGATGAAACAATTCCTGGTTGTCATTGAGCAGGGTCAGGGTAATCATTCGGCCTACGTTCCCGATTTGCCGGGTTGCGTGGCTACTGGCCGAACACCGGAGGAGACACTTCAGGCCATGCGTGAGGCCATCACGCTGCACCTCCAGGGCATGAGAGAAGATGGCTTACCCATCCCTGAGCCGTGCTCTAGAGCGGAGTATGTTCTTGCGCCCGAGCCTGTTTAGGCTATCCTGACATGCCCTACAATAAATTGCCCCGCATGCCCCAAGAGACCGCTAAGGAACTCATGACCGCACAGACCACATCCGCCTCAACACAGAAAGCCGGCACGCCGCCGTGGATCCTCATCACAACGTTGGTGGCGGGACATGCGGTGAAGCACGTCTACAACGCCGGCTTCTTTGTTATCCTCCCTGAGATCAGCCGCTTCTTCGGCTTCTCCAACACCGCCATCGGCACCATCTCCACGGCTCGAAGCGTCACCGGCAGCGTCACCAACCTGCCCGCCGGGTTCCTGGCCGACCGCTTCAGCGGCCACTGGGGGATCATCCTGGGGCTGTGCATGACGGTGGTGGGCGTCTTCAGCTTTCTCATGGGGAACGCTGAGGGCTACTGGATGCTCATGGTCACTGCGGCCGTGGTGAGCGGGGCCATCTCCTTCTGGCATCCCTCCGCCATCGCTGCCCTCTCACAGCGTTTTCCGGCGCGACGCGGGTTCGTCATCGCCCTGCACGGCACCGGCGGCAGCATCGGTGAGGCCGTCGGCCCGATATTGGTCGGCAGTCTGCTCCTCATCATCGGCTGGCAGACCGTGCTCCATCTGAGCATCGGGCCCGCCCTCATCACCGCGCTGGTGGTGTGGCTGCTCATGCGAAACGTCAAGGGCGAGACCGCCAGCAACCTCACCGTCGCGGGATACCTTCGCTCCGTGAAGACCCTGGTGCGCAATCGCGCGCTCTTGACCATCCTCCTGACCACCGGCTGCTACAGCATGGTGCAGGGCTCAGTGGCAACCTTTCTGCCCGTCTACCTCCGCCTGGAGCTGGGTTACTCAGCCCTTCAGATGACCGCCTTTGTGTCGGCGGCGCAGGTGGCCGGCATCGTCTCCCAACCCATCCTGGGTCATCTATCCGACCATTACGGACGGCGTGTCGTCCTGGCGCCCAGCCTGCTCCTGCTGGGCATTGGGCTGGTTGCCATGGGGTTGGCGCCGTCCGGATGGCCGCTCCTGGTCGCGGTGACCCTCACGGGCGCCTTTCAGTTTCCCCTCATGGCCCTGTTCCTGGCTTCGGCCATGGACAATGTGGGAGCGGAGGTCCAGGCAACCACCGTATCCCTGGTCTTCGGCATCGGGACCATCTTCGGCAGCGTGTCTCCCGCCATCGCCGGATATCTGGCGGACACCATCAGTGTGCAGGCGGTCTTCTTTTACGCCGCTGCGCTGGCCGTGACGGCTTCGACGCTCTTTTTTGCCCGCACTCGTTCATGGGCACGATGATAATCACGTAAGGGAGTTTGCAATGATTGTTACACTGCAGGAGTTCATCGAAGAGGGCCTGACCACCGTCTGGGACGGCCTCCACAAGGGTACCGAGGACCTCACCCTGGAGCAACTGAGGCTGCGTCCCTCTGCCAGGGTTAACTCCATCGGCTTCTTGCTGTGGCACGTCAGCCGTGTGGAGGACAACTTTGTCCAGCGCTTCATCCTGCGCGGCGACGAGGTGTGGCAATCCGGAGGCTGGCAGGAGAAGTTCGGCTACGAGACCCGCGGCATCGGCACCGGCTTCACGGAGGAGGACGCCGAGAAGGTGGTCATCCCCGCAGCAGTCGTGATGCTGGGCTACCTGGACGAGGTGAACCAGCGCACGCGGGACTACCTGAAGGGCTTGGACTGGTCGACGCTGCCCGAGAAGCCCCGGGCCGACCGCTTTCCCGAGTGGTCCATCCAAACCATCCTGCGCCAGCTCATCGCCCACGCCAACCAGCACCTGGGCGAGATCAACTACGTGCGGGGTCTGCAAGGTCTTCCGGGCGTGCTGGGGTAGTGGAAGCATCCTCCATCCTGTTCTCTGATTGTTTATTAGTTTGCTGCTGGGAAAGGGGTTGAATTGGAGAAGCTGTTCCCGCCTATCAGCCTACTAGTCGCTGTACTGGCACTATTTGTGTCGTTCATCGGAGTCTTATTGGCAGTCCTAGAAGGAGAAAGACATCGCTCTTTTCTTTTGAGGCTGCTTCTTGGAGGAGGCGGGCTGATTCTATTTGTAGGTACGCTAGTAAGTGCCAGTCAGGCATATGCAGTGTACACTTCACTCCAGAATGAACAACAAATCAGCGAAGCCATTCTCAAGGGGACCGAAATAGATGTGCGTCTTTCATGAGCCGAAAACATAGCTAGGCTGGGCGGCAAAGAAAGGCGTTTACCCCATTATCTGGTAGGCGGTGGTGCCTGGAGCCCGTGAACTAGGTCGCTGTTCGGCTGGTTTCACCCCACAGCAAGAAGGCGTCCCTCGATTCCTGGTACGATGCGGTTG
>Ga0209514_10002266_pt1 | contig 30283 bp, 31 predicted proteins | sample Subgrocontami58m_FD_187452 | JGI IMG/M metagenome (GOLD analysis project Ga0209514, IMG submission 187452) | Subsurface groundwater microbial communities from S. Glens Falls, New York, USA - GMW37 contaminated, 5.8 m (SPAdes) (version 3) | ecosystem: Environmental > Aquatic > Deep subsurface >...
TGGCACGCCGCTACCGAGCACGCTCGGGACGCGGACAGTCACGCCCGCCGCGAGGCCTTCCTTCGCGAGCTGCCGTGCCGAACAGGTGAGGACCGTGTCCGTCTTGGCCGAGCCCAGAGTCTCGAGGGCGAGTACCAGTGGTGCGGTATGCCGCTGACCACATTGTGCGCCATGCACCTCGGCGTGTCCGGCGCGACCGGCACCGGCAAGAGCTACCTGATCGCGACGCTGCTCTTCCAGCTCATCACGCGCCGCGTGCCAGTTGTGCTCATTGACATGAAGAGTGAGCTCGCCAACCTCTTATTGGAGGTTGTCGTGCCTGCCGTGGTCGCCCGCGGCCAGAAGGATTTACTCGATCACGTTCGCGTTGTCCGGCCGTTCGAATCGGGCCGCGTCCCGCTTCTGCGCTTGACCGAGCCCGAGCCGCGCATCTCGCCGCAAGTCCAGAGCATGAACATCGCTCAAAGTTTGAGCGAGGCGGTTGGACACGACCTTGGGCCACGCATGCTGCGGGCGCTTTTACCCACGGCGGGGCTGGCGGTCGAGCGCAACCTGCCGCTGCCGGTCCTTACGGAGTGGCTCCGCTCGCCGGAGACGTTCGCTCGCGCGGCTGCGAGCTCGGCCGATCCGATCATCCGCGCCTACGCCCTGCACGAGTTGCCGCGGGAGAACCGCACCTCGCTCGACTCGCTTCGCGCTCGGCTCGACCTGCTCTTCCACTTGCCCGAGATTCGCGAGGCACTCTCGGCGCCGCGGTGCCTGTCGTGCGACGAGTGTCTGGAGTCCGGCGTCACCATTCTGGATTTTGGGTCGCCGCCGGGCGGGGCGGAGGCCGCCATGAAGTTTATCGCCGGACCGGTGATGGGCCGCTTCGGCCGGGCCATCTTGTCGCGAGAAATGCGCGCGGACACCCCGCCGGCAATCGTTTGCTTCGAGGAGTTCCAGCAGCTGCTCGGCTCGCATCAACTGGAGATGTTTAAGCGGCTGATTGCCCTGTGCCGGTTCAAGCGGATAAATCTTTGGTTTTCGAATCAGCAGCCGGCGCAGATTGCGGAGGCCGACCGCACGTTGCTTCGCATGCTCCGCACGAACCTTGGGGCAGAGTGCATCTTTCGTTCCTCGGTCGAGGACGCCCGCACACTTTCCGAGGGGCTGTCCACGCGCTCAAGCGACGAAACCCTAACGCAAGCTCGCAGCCACATGGTTGAGGAGATCGCGACGTTACCCCGTCGGTCGTTCTTCCTGTGGCTCCGCGACTCCAGCTTTGGTCCGCAGCGGCTCCAGAGCCCGCGGCTGGACGTGGACGCGCTGAAGCGATCGGCGGCAACACTCTCGCCGGAAGAGCGCGAGCGCATCCGGCTGGGATCGGCGTCCATCGCTCGGGTGGTGGCCGAAGACAGAGTGCCACTCGAAGCCGCGGCCGAGCCGGATCCCCGGGTCGCCCCGCTTGCTCCGGACAAACAACGGCGATCGCCGAGGTTGGGGTAAGGAGGCTGACGAGTGCGCGACCTACGGACAGCGCTGGGCCTGCTCCAGACGACGATTCGTGTTGTTTTCTGGTCGTTCGGAACGGTGTGGATAGGCGGCAAGTCGCTTTGGCGATCGGCGGTCCTGATCTCCCACTGGCGACGGATCACTGCCGAGGTGCTGCTGTGCCCGAGGGGTCACGAGGTTCCGGTCTACGGGCTGTGGGACTGCGCCTGCGGCAGCCGCCTCGAGGGCTGGGCGTTCGCCCCTTGCGTGATCTGCCACGAGACGGCGGCCTACGTGCCCTGTGGAGCTTGCGGTTTGCCGGTGCGGAATCCATTCCTGCCATGAGAGAGCGGACTCGTCGTCAGCCGCGCCACCGCCGCCGGAAGGGCATCACCGTTCAGCTCACCGTGCGCGACGAGACGGTGCTGCACGCTCTCGCGCGATTCCGCCTTGCCCGCACATCCGACCTCGTCCGCTACGCCTTCGCCGGTGTGCGGCAAGACACGGCGGCAGTCCGGCTCAGGAGGCTCTACGACTCCCGGCACTTGGCCGTGCTCCCGCCCGAACGAGGAGCCGAGAACGTCTACCGGCTCGGTCCGGCTGGAAAACAGTACCTCGCCGGACGAGGAGTTGAAGTCGGGCGTGTCCCGCGCGGTGGGCTCGAACATCATCTCGCCATCGTCCAAACCTGGGTGTGCGTTGCTGCGCTTGAGGACATCATGCTTGAGCGCTGCCTTCCGGATTGGGAACTGCGTGGGAAGTTCTCGGTTGGCGAACTCCAGGTCGTGCCCGACCTGTTCATGTTGATTCGGGTTGGGCAGGACCTCCACGCGATCGCCGTCGAAGTCGATTGTGGGTCGGAGTCGCAGGGTGTCCTTCACCGAAAGCTCGACGTGTACCGCTCGCTTTGGGGGAGGGCGCCGGGTCTCTTCGGCTGGGAGCGTTTCGGCATCGCGGTTGCGTGCTACGAGCCCTCGCGTCGAAGCGCACTCACCAACGCACTCAAGAAAGCATGGGTGGTTCCGCATGTTCTGTGGGTAGCGCTGGAAGGTCCAAGTTCCGCTCTGCGCAAGCTGTTCGGGGAGTTGAAGACCCCCCTTAGTGACTCCCCTTACCGCAAGGGGAGTCTTGGGGCGTCACCGGAGCGTAACGATGGGTGATCTGCGCGAACCCTCGGGCGATGCTCATCACGCCGGTGAGCTGGTGCCTCTGCTCACGGTCCCCGAGGTAGCGCGCCTTCTCCGCGTCCACCCCCGCACGATTCGCCGGCTGGTCGCGGACCGCCGACTGCCTTGCGTCCGCATCGGAACCCGCGTACGGTTTGAGCCGCGCAGCGTCCTTCGGTGGCTCTCGGTCCGGAAGGAGGACTGACATGCCGAGATGCCCGAAGGGAATGTTCCGACGCGGGAGGATCTTCTACGTCCGCCTGCGTAACGACTACGAGGATCGCTGGGTCTCGCTCGGTTCTGATTCCGAGGAGGCTTGTCGGCGGTTCCGGGAGATCCGAAACGGGGCCGCACCGGCGGCCCGGCTTCGCGTGAAGGAAGGGGTTCAAAGGTGGCTCGAGACGTACGTCCGGACGAATCGCAACGCGAAGAACATCAAGATGGCCGAACGACGCGTCGAGCGGTATCTCCTCGAGTACTTCCGCCACCGGAAGCTCGCGTCCATCACCACAGAGGATCTCCGACGCTACAGAATCTATCTGGAGAGGAAATCGATCACACCGCAGACGGTGGCGCACCTGCTCTCCGACGCACGGTGCTTTCTCGGATGGTGCGCGGATTCCGGACTCATTGCACGGAGTCCCGTACCCCGGAAGCTGCTGCCAAGGATTCAGGAACGACCACCGGATCGGCTGACCGACGACGAAGCGAAGGCCGTGGTTCGAATGCCCGAGCCGTACGGATTCATCGCCCGGTTCGGTCTCGGGACGGGGTTGCGGTGGGGCGAGATAGCCCGGGCGCAGAGCACCGACATCCAGAACGGCGTGCTCATCGTGCACCAGACCAAGACGGGCAAGGTGCGGCGCGTTCCACTTCCACCAGACCTACAGGCGGAGCTGCGGAATCGGGTTGGGAAACTGATCCCGTACGCACCGTCCGCGTCCGGATCCTTTACGCGGATGGTGAAGTCGCTGACGGGAATTCCGTTTCACCCGCACCAGATGCGGCACACGTTTGCGTGCCGGTGGCTCGAACGCGGCGGCAGTCTCGCCGCGCTCCAGGTGATCCTCGGCCATTCGACGATCGTCACGACGCAGCGCTACGCACGGCTCTCGGACGATCACGTGCGGGCTGAGGTGGAGCGGATCAGCGGGAATTCGGTAGCAAATTCGGTAGCAGGCTGAGATTCACGGCACATCCCGATCCGCGTAACCTATTATCCTCGAACGCGCGGAGGGGTGGCCGAGTGGTCTAAGGCGGCGGTCTTGAAAACCGTCGCGATTGGAAATCACGAGGTTTGGGGCCGGGCCCCGAAGGCGTTGCGCGAACGCAAACTCCACAGTCCAGCAAGCAGATGCCGTCATTCTGCTAGTCGTGAGCAACGTGGACGTGGGAGGACATGAGAAGGCGGCAAATGGCGCTGATTCGGTAGCAATTCGGTAGCACGTACACCTTCAGGGTCGAGGACCCAGGATGAGGAACTGGAGATCGGCGACCGTGAGCCTCACATCGCATACCACGTGGCAGGCCACGCCGTGATGGCCGTCCGCACGGGCAGGAAGGTTCCATTCATTTCGTCTGACCAAGCTTGTATGCCTCTCCGCGCGCGGGTTGGACATTCGTGAGTTTCCCGATGAAGTCCTTGTCAGCGAGAAAGCTAATGGTTGGGTGGCCAGTCAGCCTGCTGAGGTGCGAGAACCAGGCGTCCTTAAGCTTGTCGAGAAACGCCTCGCTGCAGCGACGCTCTGGAGTGCGAGATATTGGGATCCAGACAGCCCAGTCGTGGTCCATATGTGGGTGACGCGATCGAAGATTGACTGTAACAATAATGACCGAATCTATCGCGCTGAAGGAATGCCTGGAAAGTGTGTTATCCACGATCCATAGCAGGTGGTCAGGATCAAGGAATGTGTGGCCGTCGTTGACCAGGACCAGCAACCCGCGATGATCATCCCTACGCAACGCCGCCTTCGTTTCCCTGATTTGGCGATTGGCTTTCGTGATCTGCTCATGGATGGGGGCGCGGTAGAGCTCGATGATCTGGCGCGAGAAGTACTCCGGAAATCGCTCGGTTGTGATCTTCACCGTTCCGAATGCTAGAAGCGGTGCGTCCCCGGCGCGTAAGCACTCCTCGTAGAGCCGTGATGCTTTCTTGATGATCCCTTCGTCCGAACCCTTGTCCTCAGTCAAGCACTTGAGCTCGGCGACGACGGAATCCGCCGGGAACAGGTAGTCCGCATTTCGAAATTGCGGGCTGTTACCGACGATATCTTGGACATGCCTACCGCCAGCCGATTCAATACAGCGTCCGAACTCTTGCTCAACATCGATCATCGCGCATCGTCTCCGGTTCACGTAAATCTGGTCAGCATACCGAAGTGCGTAGGGTTTCAAGTGGGCTCGCAACTCATCTTGCCTCGTCTGGGTCGACTTGGGCTCCTACGATCGCCCCGACGATGGCTCCGAGGACGGCTGGCCCGGGGCCGAGGAATGCGCGGCAGAGAAGCCAACCTAATCCGCCTAGGCCGAGAGTGTTCCCTATCCGAGCGCGCTGCCGACCTTCACGCGAGAGCGGGGCCCGAGTCTTCCCGTATTGGGCACGTACGGATCGGTTGGAGCCGTCACCTTTTGAGCAGTTGCAGCTGATGCAGGCGGGTTTCAGGTTGCGAAGGTAGTCACTTCCTCCCCGTGCGCGAGCGCGGGAATGATCCACGTGCCAGGCGCCTCGGGCACCGGCCTTCCCATGATTGCTCCGGGCGAGCGGCGCATGACACAGGTGACACTTGCCGCTTGCACCGTCGAAGATCGTGTCCAGTTTGTGCTGACTCCATCGGCCCACTTGTAATTCCCCCTCTCTCAGTGTTCCCGATCGAGCGGTGGGTTTGGATCGTTCCCGGGCTGGATCGTGTCCTTGCTTCGAACCTTGCCGCGTTCATCCTTCACCTTCAGCTCACCGCCGCCAGAGTTCTTCAATTGCTCCCGCGCGGCCTTTTCTGCCTCGCCCTGCGTCTGGTGGAGGCTCGAAGCGCGGTCGCTGCCGTCCTTCTTGTTCGCCCAGCTGCCATCAGGACGGCGTGAGACCGTACGATCATTCCTTTCCATACAGCCCTCCTTAAGTGCCGTGCCGGTCCGCCGGGTTCCCGGCGCACCGGACATCGGCCATGGACGCGCTACTCGTCTACTTTCGTTGCCCCGACGATCTTGCCGCTTGGCGCTTCCATCGGCTCATGGTGATATGGACTTAGTCCCGCGAGGGGAGGCGGGTGCGGTCCATTGGACGTCGCCCGCTGCGAGATCGTGCTGGCAGTGCTCGCAACGATCACGCCGCTCGATTTTCCATTTCTCCAAGGTGCCTTGGATGCCGTTGAGCTTCAGGAGTTGGCTCTCAGGCGATCGTTCCGCGAACCCGGTGAGCAGTTGGAGTACTTCGTTCACGGCCTGGCTCGCCAGGACCCCGTTGAGGCTCACGACCTGGGCAGCTCCGCCACCTTCCCGGAAATAGCTCCGTTCACGGCCCCCTGTCTCAGCATCTAGCCGGATCTGTGTGAGGAAATCCGTACACCACAGGCACGTTGAACCCGGGAGAAGTGTGTACACGTTCCCGGCAAGCCACCGGTCACGTCCACCTGAATGCTCGCGGATTTTCGGATCAATGACCAGGCCGATGTCGACGTAGGGGATAAGCATGCGCCAGGCTAAGGACTGAAGGTCGGCTCGAGCGTGGTAGTTGTCGACGCAGCCCACGATCACGTCGGCCTCGCGCACGGCCGCCACCGCCTCGGGACTCGGCAGCTTTGCATTGATGGGAACGTACTCTGTTCCGAGCCCAATCCGATCGACGAGGTCTGCAATCACGTCGACCTTGAGGCGTCGCCGTTGGACGTCTTCCGCGGTCAGACCGATCATCCGGCTTCGGTTTGTCTCGTCTCCGATGTCATGATCGATGCCCAGGATGCGACCTACCCCCAGATGCGCCAACTGTTGAATGACATGGCTACCTCCGCCGCAAAGGCCAATGACGGCGACGGTGGATGAGCGGAGTCTTCCCTGACCTGAGCCTCCAACGAGGAGAACCTGCCGCACGAAGGCCTGCTCGTCGACATTGGTCACCACCGATCTTTGGCTTGGGCGAAGATCAATCGATCCGCCCAGAAGGCGGAGGGTGAACGTGGAGGGACGAACCAGTCGGCTGTTCAGGCTGAAGAGCCCGGCGGCAGTCGATCCACCTACGACTACACTCCCATGGGGCGCATTTGGCTGGACGCGCGCGAACAGCTCAAGCTGCTCGGCTCCGCTCGCCTCATCGTCGGGGGAGAGGCGGACTGGATTCCCGAATCCGTGCTCGTGGAAAATCACCACGCCTCGCCCTTCTGCAAGGGCCCGGTTGAGAACGGCGAGTGTGAACCGGCCGCTCCACCGGGCGCCATGGCCGCCTGGGTCCAGGTAGGCCTCGGGTGGAGTCTGTATCACGTCCGTCAGCAGAAGCACCGTGCGGTCGCGGAGGGTCGCGCTCGAGACAAGGCCGAAGGCCACCGATTCGTACGGTCCGGGTGATCGAACTGCCTCGAGCAGTCGCTGGGTCAGATGTGCCGGCACGCGGAGTTCGAGATTATTCATGCTTGGCGAATCGTCGGAGGGCCGTGCCAACGAACACGACCAGTCCGTCGCTCCAGGCCCAAGGAAATTGATAGGAGAACTGAATCCATGATTCACCTTCTACGAGAACGTCGGAACAGCTTCGCGGCGGACCGCCGTGTGGGCCGGTGATGCCCGGCTGTACGTAGATGAGCGGTCGGTCTTGACCGTGTAGGGTTAGCAGAACCTGGATCCGATCCGGCTTGCAGCCGGTAGGGAGCGGGACGGCGGGGAGACGCACCAGACGCGTCTCCCCCCGGTCAACAGTTGTGACCTCGCCAAATGTGCGACCTAGGTCCTCAATCTCGGTCTCGTGCACAGGGCCTCCCTAGCTAATCGTGCCCTGAGGCAGGACTTCGAAGTGATCCCCCTCCTTGATCTCGATTGCCTGATCGTTCGTCACCAGCTCGAGCTGGCCGTGCACGCGGCGAGCGAGATCACTGTCGGGCGAGACTCCCGCCGCATTCTTGATCTGCAGCCCGGTCACCTGGTCCGTCTCGAACTCTACCTTCGTCTTGCCGACGAAGATGTGAATCTTCACCGGTACCTTCGTGATTGCATCCATGCTTGAAACTCCTTCTTCCGGCGCGAAGCCCGTCGCTCGCGTGGGTGTAGGTTATTGATCACGTCGCATGAGTCGCGGGCGTGTGCCGGACGGGTCGACTTCGCGACGTATACACGGAACAATAGCCGCTCCGTGGGTGATTGTCAATTTAAACGTCACACAGCAATGTCGGTGTAGCCGACATTGTGTTATCCTAGTTGACATTCTGATTTGTTTGAGCTATCTTTCCATACAGATGTCACCCGCCCCGTGGATCAAGTTTCTAAATCGTCTTGTCGGCGAGAGCGTGCAGCGTCTTAGACGCTCACATAGTTCCAAGACATTGACGCAAAAAGGCTTGTCTGATCGAACCGGCGGCCTTCTGTCCCGCTCCTCAATTGCCAGTATCGAGCGTGGTCTGCAGGGCGTATCCATCCCTCAACTTTACGCACTCGCCCAAGCCCTAGAGGTTGAACCCGGCGAGATTCTCCCTGGTCGGAATCTTGTGTTCCCCACGCAACCCGGAAAAGTTGCAGACCTCGTTAAGACGGCGACTCCAGAGGTCGCGTCATTCATCCGTCAAATGCAGCAGACGGCTGCAACAAGGAAGGGAGGTACGGATGCTTAGCCCGCAAGGAATTGAGCGTCGGGCGATGCAGCTGTTGAAAGAGACAGCTATTGCGAAGCCCCCAGTCGATGTCAAATCAGTGGCGCGCCATCTCGGGGCAGTCATTCGTCTGATCGAGCCTGATGAGACGGAGTCCGAGATCTCGGGAGCTGTGGTGCGCGAGGGCCGCCGTGTGATTATTGGCGTCAACTCCTATCATCCACCGAATCGAAAGCGGTTCACGATCGCTCATGAGATTGGTCACTTGGTCCTGCACGATGCAGAGGCACAAGTAGATCACCGGTACGCGGAGGGAGCCTCTCGTGAGAAGGTTCAATTAGCAGCGCTGAGAAGCCGCATTTCGAGTGAGGCGATCGACCCGCGAGAGATCGAAGCCAATCGCTTCGCTGCCGCGCTCCTGATGCCCGCTCATTTTCTTGAGCGAGCTCTAAAGGAGCTGAAATTCCCTCTCAGCGGAGAAGACGTTGGCGCCCTGGCAGGAGAGTTCAAGGTCAGCGCTCAGGCTATGACCATCCGACTTAAAAATCTGGGTATTCCTGTGGACGTAGCGGGGATGTAATTCAGGGAATCTGGCAGCAAACCCGGAAATAGGGGGAGAGCGTGATAGTTCACTGCGTGGTTGAGGATGGCCTTGTAGCCTCGGAGAAGATTGTTCGGATCGAGACTGCCGACGGTAGCCAGGAAGAGGTCGCGGTTTCGGCTTCTCAGGTTCGAAACAATGGCCTAGAGGCCCAGATCATCGGCCAGGATGGAGAGAAGGTCCTCATTGAACTTCCGCGGGAGTCATCTTCTGGCCGCTGGCGTGTCTGGGTCCATAGGAACCAGGTGCTCGTGCCGGCATGATCCTCACCGATCGGGAGATCCAGGTCGCTCTCGCCACGGAGCAAATTGTCATCGATCCGCTCCCCTCGCCGGATGCGTACAGCTCGACAAGCCTTGACCTGAGTCTCGGAACAACGATTTGCGTTTGGAAGAGAGACGTCGCCGGCGTCGACCGTGTTGTTTGCCCCGCGGATCCTGGGTTTAAGTACAAGGCCGTGGTGGACGAGATGTCGGTCACTCGCGAGGTAGGTCCTGGGGGTATCGTTATCAGTCCTGGAGACTTCCTGCTCGCGTGGACAGCCGAGACGGTGTCACTCCCAATTCGATCGCGTCTGGCTGCTCGGGTGGAGGGGAAGAGTTCGCTGGCACGGCTTGGAATTGGAGTGCATGTGACGGCACCGACAATCCACGCCGGGTTCGAGGGTCAGATCCAACTCGAGATGTGTAACTACGGAACCCTCCGCGTGAAGCTCGTACCTTCCATGCGCGTCTGTCAGTTGATCTTCGAGCAGACCTTGGGCACGCCCGAGATGGGCTATCAAGGGCAATTTCAACAGCAAGTCGCCCGCTAGATGATGGCAGCGGCAGCCTGGACTTCTACGTGATTGGCGCGCAATTGGGGGACGTGACCCTTGAAGATGGATGTCAGGCGGGTCGATGGGTGGAAGGGTTTTCTCAATGCCATTGAGGAGCTGCGCCAGGACTATGGCAGTCATGAGCGCGCTCTCAGCGGCGGTCGGATGATGGAAAAACCGAACAGGTTGCTCTTTCGGGGGCAGCCGCGCGAAGACCAAGTCCTCGCGACAACGCTGGAGCGCAAGTCCAAACTGTCCTGGCACGTCGGGAGTTACTTGTCCTGCGTCTCCCACTACGTGGCTGAAATCGAGTCCTTCACCGGAGACCGTTGGGGTGTCCCGGATCGCCCGGAGATCGAGGTCCTCCTGAAGCAGCAGGACTTCATGCGTCTTGTGCTGCCCTGCTACGACTACCTCGTATACCTGCGTCATCACGGCTTTCCCTCGCCCCTCCTCGACTGGACCGAGTCACCCTTCATTGCGGCCTACTTCGCGTATACAGATGCGACAGCGGCATCTGACTGCGCGGTGTATTGCTTCATTGAGACGGCGGTCGGCGTCAAGGGAGGCAAGGGCGGAGAGCCCGCCATACACGTGGAAGGTCCTCACGTGACGACGGAGAAGACGCACTTCGCGCAGAAGGCCTGGTACACGATCGCAGCGAAATGGAACGAGGGGGAACGCCGCCACGACTTCTGTCCACACGAGAGCGTCCTCGACATGAAGGACTCCCGGCAGGACATTCTGTTCAAGATAGTCCTGCCGGCCGCCAAGCGTGGCGACATACTCGACACGCTCGACGACTTCAACATCAACCACTTCACCCTATTTCACTCAACTGATGCCCTCGTCAGGGCTTTGGCCTCGCGTGAGTTCGACATAGGTGAGCACAGTAGCGTGCTTCGCCGGACCCGGATCAAGGACCCCTGACCGGCGGGCGGTTCGACGGTGGACGGTGGCGTGGTGCCGGGTTAACTGTGTCAGGCATGAAGGGTCCGTCAAAGGAGTGGGTTGAGTCGCGGCACGTTCGCGACCGCGAGTATTCGCAAGGGTTGGCTGCGCTCGCCGGGGCCAAGGGGGCCCTACCCTCGTTCGTCGCCGGCGAGCCGCACCACGTCCTGCCGATCCGGGAGACCAAGCACGAGCACCTCTCGACGAGGGTCATCACGGGGGAGCAGAAGCCGGATAGCAGCGACGAGGGCAAGTAGGCTCGCGATGGTCTGCAAAATCTTTTAAGCTGATCTTCACAGGGCAGGAAGCCGATCCTCGAAATAGCGTCGCGGCAACGTAATACGAGAAGCTCCAGGGGGATAGCCCTCTACATGCCGGGGCCAGCCGATTGGCGACAGGTGGAGAATGGTGCGCTCGGGACGCACGGCAAAAAATGCCCCAGCGACAATTGCTGGGGCGGAGGAGCGTTCACTTCATCGAAGCCTTGGTTCTCTCGCGAATGGTACTAAGCAGTCTGAGGCAGCAGGTTGCGAGATCCGCACACCTCACGAGATCTGCGCTCGCGGCTCGTAGGAAGTAAGAAGCCAGCCCTCAAACTGCGAGATGAGGTTTGCACAACATTGAGCCTAGTTCGGCAGCGTTGACCTGCGGCTTCGAGTTCGTTGAGAACCAAGTGCGCTCGCTCTAGCATGAGTATCAAGCTATCTCTTTCAGACACACCTGACATTAGGCCTCCTCAGTTGTTGACAACTGCTGGACAGCGAGTCAGAGCATGTTAACAGGTCCACATCGTTTGTCAAATCAACGGAATGTCAAAGGTGCGTACTAATACTCTTCCCTAGCGAACTCGCCAGCTATGGTCTTTCTCCTTCGTCGCTCCATGAGCGGCATCCACTCCACCCCTCCGATAGTGCCTCTGCACCACAACGCTGTCAGCGTCATAGTGGGCACGTTGTAAGGGAATGCAACTAGTGCCTCGGCGCCACCGTAGCCGAGCTCACGCGACGCAGCCGTATCCGGAGACGCATTCTCAGACAACATCAACTGTCTCCCGGTATTAGCGAGAAACTGCCTCAACTCGCGACGGTCTGGATGCCGCAAAGGGGTATCCGGTCCAGAGAATGGGCGCTGATTCTTCTTGAGCACGTGTCCTACATGGACTTCCACGTTCGAGTGCGGAATCTGAAGATACGTCTCCAGCAATTCTGCGAGACGCGCTTCAGCTCCCTCCACACCCACAGAAAACACCAAGACAATAGGTATCTCGCGCAATTTCTCCCGACTGTCCGTACCCAACGGCTGAACGTGCTCCTCTCTGAGGCCGAGTTCCGGGGGCAAGTTATGGTCGAACCACGACGCGAATATGTTCAAGGCTTGCTTTCCTGTGTTCACGTTGTCATCAAAGCACACAAGGCGAGTAATTCGCTTCACCACCTCGTCGCTGAGCAACTCAAGTCTGTTGATATCGCCATCCTCGGTCAAATCTCGTAAAGTATAGCCGAGGCGGCCGGCGCTATCATGAAGTCCGCCGAGAGGCACGAGCGCTCTGCGCTCATTGGCGGCGCGCGGTAACGATCGCAGTGCCCGATTAAGTGTCTCCTTCAGGTGCCTCTCGTCAACGATCGTTAACTTCGACAGGCACTCTAGCAGTGCCGCTTGGATACCCTCCGGGAACTGAGAAACGTAGGCGGTGAGGCGGCTCATTGTTACCCGCTCGCCGCGATAGGATTCGAACGATTCAAGGCACGTTTCGATTGCGCGGAGCTGTTCTTGGGATTCTGCTGATCGCAGGTTCTCGCTGATTGGTTGGAGTTCTCTCGCCGCGGCATAGAAGCCAAGGCCATGCAGCGTGCGTCGATCGGCATCGGCGATCTTAACGTAACCGGGCTTGATAGCCTCAGTCTGAACGAAAGTACACGCGTATTCCTCCCACAGAACCACCTCGGCAGCAAGCAACGCGAGAGGGACAAGCTCCGGTGGAGCAAATACATACGCGAGAGCCCTATTCGCATGATAGTAGTCGACAAGTTTGTCGATAGGCATCGTCCACCGACGCGGTAGTTCCGCAGGATGCTCGAAGTACACTGATCCGTGGCCTTGCTGCACGGACAGGTAGCCTGGGACGTCAACAATTATCTCGTCGGTAAGGACAGGTGCGGTCTTCGAGAGCAGGTCCGCAATGGCTGTCATCCGGTCTCGGATCATATTCTGGAGACTTACAGGATCCTTCCCTGCAAGCTCTAGAGCTCGCGCGGAAGGGACGAGCTTATTTGAGAGGACTGAGCCCGGCTCCTGAGAAGAGGCAGGTGCAGGATCGGAGAGGGAATTCGCGGGGCCGAAGGCGAACGCGCGATGAAGTAGATGGCGGCGGAAGAGATTCCGAAACGGTATTTCCGCAAAAGTGACACCTTGGGAGAACAAATCGTGTTCAAGCCCCGGAATGGGAGCATCCGGATGGAGCAGATGAGACTCTGAGAGATACAGCCATCGATGTAACTCTTCAAATGGTTTTACACGCTCCGGAATGCGAAACAGCAACGATGCCAACTGCGCCCGAGCCGCACGTATCTTCGGATGCAGGTAGATCTTTTCGTAGAGCGCCATCCGAGAAATACAAAGTTCCTCAAACACAAACTGGCCGCCACGAGCAAGCCCTAGGACCAACACGCTGTCATCCCCTTTGAAGAGCTTCTTGAACGACCTAAGATCTCCCGGAAGGGCCGAGGGAGAAAGCTCAAACACCCGAAGTTTGTCGAGGATGCGGTTGAAGTCAAGTTCAAGCCGTATCCCAGAAAGATGCGCCTCCCTGGCCATGTAGTCTAGCTTGTCAATGTCGAGGCCACTGCTGAGAAGTTGAGCGAGGAAAACGGTCTTTGGGTCGCGTAGGCGTGGCGCACCTTCCATTACGCCGGGCATACCGACAATCAGGTGTGCAGCGGTTTCAATGCACGTTGGGATGCGGCGCGCCTCCGTTGCGGGGATGTCAAGCGTCTGAATAAAGGTTGCGGTTGCGGGCGAGCCGAGAAGTGCTAGCGAGAGCACCTCCGCGATCGTAATATCCGCCCGAGCGTCGAAGTGCTTCTGAAAGGCATTCCGGATCGTGCTGGCAGATGGGTAGCTATTGTGTCCTGGTAGGGCGTTCAAGACACGTTCGCTAACGTGGCTAAAGAGACAGTGGCCGGCGTCGTGAAAGAGTGCAGCGAGGCGGGCGGATAGTTCATGCTGCCGGAGTGCTTCCTCTAGTTGGTAACCATCATTGAGGCGACGGTGCGTATCGCGGAGCTTGTCAAGAACCTTGAGGAGATTCCCGAAGACGCCGATCGTGTGCTCAAAGCGACTGTAGCCCAGAGTTGGAAACACGAGGTGAGCTAGATCGAGTTGGCGTATACCCCTGAGGCGCTGCAGAAGATCCGTGTCCAGAAGCGCGAGTTCCCATGGCTGGAAATGGACGTATCCGACGATTGGATCTACAATTACCTTCGAGGAAGTGTCGATTGAGCGGGGATTAGGAGTTATGTGGGCTTCAACAAAGGCATCAACACCACGATAGAACGGCCGCAATTCCTCAGCCGAGGGGAGCCATGGCGTGCGCGCAGGCATTTGTGGAGTCTAAGGCGCTCCGGATGCGAAGCGCAATAGGATTGGATGCTCTCGAGTCTCCGTGTTCATGAAGGGAAGGTGCTCCTGTCTCATCAGGCACATGGGAATTCGGCTTCTGTCTTTCTCCCGACACAGCAGGACTCTCTTCTGCTTTGGGTATGCCTCCTCCGCACGTGGGGATTGGGGAACTACGCGAGCGGAACTGTTTCAGCGCTACAGCGAGGGCCTGTACCGGGAAGTGCGTTCGAAGTACTTTGACTCCGATTTTCTTCAGGCCGTTCAAACCAGTCCGGAGCAGCGGGCCTTGGCACGGGCAGCCTTCGCTCGCCGAGCTGATGACCCATTCGATACGCTATATTATGCCGCCCGAGGGGCCATCAGCCTGCCCGCTGGCCCGCCGTCTCCTCCGGCTGTCTAGTTCGAGTGAGTTCTTCCAGAAACGGCAAAATCCCGCTGCGGTACCAATGCCACGGGAGTTGTGTGGCGTAGATGCGGTATTCGGAGAGGGGCCGGACCCCGTATTGTTGTGATGCTATCGAGAAACCAACTGCGTTCTCCTTCACCGCACACTGGTGCTGATGAAGAATCACATTGCGACAGAGGATCGCCTCGGCGACGTGGCGCTTTTGCTCCTCGGAGATGTGGCTCGCCTGGAGCGCGGGCCAATTCTTGCCGCCTGTGGCTGCATCAAGCAACTCGACCATGCTCACGGTCGCCATGGAATAGTTGATATGGGCGAGGGCGAAGTCGACGTACTCGCCCACGGTGTAGTCGGGGGCTTCCAGGCATTGTCGGGAGAGCTCGTCCTCAACGTCCGGGCCCAGCTGTGCATTCGAATAGTCGCCAACGTAGATCTGGTTGCGGATGACGGGTTCCGCCGGACCGGGCTTCTGATGAGCGAAGATGACTCCGTCCCGAAACTCGGAAACGCTCAGCCCCTTGATCGGACCAATTCCAGAGAGTTTCGCGTACTGGCGAAGGAACTGATTGAGCGCCCAGACAGCAACATACTCGACTTCGCCAAAGGGAAGGCCGCCCGGGACTCCAAACAGGAGTCGTTGTTGCGTCTCATCTGCGAGGTCCGGCCGCTGGCCCTTCTGCGGGAGTCGGTTCAGTGCGTCAGGAGCCAAGTCCTCAGTCCGCGGAATTTCGATATCTACTATGGCCCTCGGCAGCTGGTCTTTTGCGGGGACCGTACCATCCGTGCTGAGGGTCACTGATGCTTGGTCGTGACCCCTCAGGCGGACCATGGCACCCGTGGGGTGGAGGAACTCTTTGTCAGGTGTGACCCGCAGATTGAATGGCAGCTTCTTGCGGAAATAGAAAACGCTCTTGATGTTTTCGGGCCCCCAGCGCGGACTGATCAGGTCAACCGACCCGCCGCCCGTTTGGTGCACCTGAGCGATGGATGCCTTGGATCCCGGAGGGAAGACGAGGACGCAGCCGCCTTTGACCAACACCCGACCAAAATGCCCTGCCTGAAACGTGAGCGAATCGCCTGATCGTGAGAGCCACACTGCCTCTCCGAGACTGACTTCATCAACGACATCGTAGTTTGCCATGAATGCCATCGTACATCCGAAACTCGCCTTCGACAATGGAGGCTATGCCGCCCACTCGTAATCCGCCACAGTCTCTTCACTGCGGGGATTGTCCAGATCCGGAATCCACAGATCCTCACCACTCAAGAGCCAAGTTCGAACGTCCTCCGCTATGGCCCACCAGTGGGTTGATGCACTGTTCGAACGCGAACCTGTGGATCGACCCAGATCGAGACCGAGCCGAAGGGGCGGGTTTTGGCTGAGGCAAGGCATGCAGAAGCGCGAGCCTCCACGCCTCGTTGCGAGTGATCCACGGACCAGAGTGTAGAGTCGAACCCGGATCAGAGTTCGAATTTCCTCCTATTTGGCTGGTTCTGTCTTGTCGGGGCAGGCTGTCCGCATGCCGGACGACTCTTCTGAAATTCTGAACCTCAGCGACCTCATCTCGAGCGATCTCTGACACAAGAGAGTGTTGATGAACTCAAGCAGATCCTCGAGCAGGAGTGCCATGTCACGCTCTCGAACGAGGACGCCTGGGAGAGTGCTCGAAATCTCTTGCGACTCGGGGCGTTGCTCGTCGACTTCGCCGTACAGGACGAGCGGAAGAAGGCGGGTCTACCGCCCCGGCCATCGGGGTTCGATTCATACCACATCGTATCCTCGGGGGGGGGCTCAGGGGAGGAGTGAATTCGCCTTCATAATGAGAGCCTCAAACCGATCCAGAGCCTCGGCAGACACCTGAGTCGAGAGCTCGACTTGGTGCTCGAGGAAGTAGCGGGCAGGCTGGTAGTGGTCGAACTTCTTTCCAAGCACAGCCTCAACACGCTTCAAAACTCGACCCTTTGTCGTTAGATCGGATTCCTTGAACTGGCCAACGCCGGAGAGTTTGAGAAGCTCCAAGTAGAACCCGACATCGAACAGGTCTTCGATGTCCGCCTCCGCGGTCTCGGTGATTTCGGTAAGCGGGATGAGCTTGTCACCGCCGATGATCTTGCGCTCGACGAGAGCCGAGACCTTCTGACTCCCGCCGGCGGCCACGTCGAGCACGACTGCGACGTTTAGCTGTGCACCTAGAAGCGCGATGAACGTCGGAATCTTGTCGGCTCCGCCTACAGGGACGATGACCCAGCGATGGTCGAGCCCAGTCCGGCCTTTCGTGGCGAGATGGCCGCTGATGATCTTGAGGTAGAGATAGTCGGCCGGTCCCTCGACGACAAGGTTGTCGGGGCCGACGAAAAGCGTCTGTGCCAGGTCGTAGCCGAGCGCCGCCTGGAGCGGGAACCGAGTGTCTCTCGAGGTCGAAAGCACGTCCTTACTCACTTTTGTGCCTTCGGGGTCGGTATCTTCGACGGTCCGAACGCGGTCAAGCCGTTTCGGGTCCACCATGAACGGCGAGTGCGTCGTGTAGACCACCTGCCGTGACGGAGCCAGCCGTTCCTCGATGAAGCGCAAGAGGTCGCCCTGAGCCGCAGCGTGCAATCCCATGCCCGGCTCGTCGAGGAGGAGAATGAGCGGCTTGTCACTCTTGCGGAACTCCGAGAAGTAGGCAAGGAACGAGAAGAACCAGATGAACCCGGTGCTCCGCTCGCCAAAGTTGAGCGTGACGCGGTGCCGCGTGTTCTTGATTCGGATGTCGAGGAACGGTGGTTGACCGAGGGTTGAAGCCGGTGACTTGAAATCCACATCTAGTTCGATTTCAAGGTTCTTGTTCTGGCTCCAGAATTCGAAGACCTCGTCCGTAAGCACATTCGCGGCAGCTTCGAGTGAAGCCTTCCGTGCCTCGTAGTTGGCGTCCGTGAACTCTTCGGCGTCAACACCAGCCAAGCGAAGGAGCGATAGCGCCGTTCGCTCCCCGGGGTCGAGCTGATCTTCCTTCGTCGACTGGAGCTTGGGGATAGAGACGCGACCCGGCATGACGCTGTATTCGTCGAAGTATAGGAACTTCGGGACGCGCTTCGAGAGCTCGTTCCACACCTTGGAGCTGTAAGACGAGTCGCCGTTAAGCTTGGTGATGAAGCTGGTGATGGGTGAAGGTGGGTCCTCGATGGCCCCGAGCTTCTTCAAGAACTCGGCAACCGTCTTTACCCCTTCGGCGAGCTTGGGATCGATGCCTGCGTCCGCGAGCAAGTGTTCGATCAGCTTGACCTCGTGGTATGGCCACGGGCTACCCCATTTGACCTCGTTCTTGTAGGTCTTCCGGGCGCCCAGCGGCCCGGTCGTGACTACGCCCTTGCCAAAGTCCTCGTCCATCTGGGCGACGTCATCGGCGCCGACCTCGTACACCACTTCAATCGGAACTGTAGCGTCGATCTTCGACTCGGCCACGGCCTTCAGTGTGCGGCGCGGGTAGTCGCGGAGGGCATTGAAGTCTTGAATCTGGCCGGGGAGAGGATTGAGGCGGTAGAGGGCTTCGAGAATGGCCGTCTTCCCACTTTCGTTCTTACCGACGAGGCAAGTGATCTTCGGATCAAGCTCAAAAACGCCTGAATCGGTGACACTCTTGAAACTGCGGACCTGTACGGCCTTCAGGATCATCGGCTCCTCCAGAACCTGAGAATCCCCTTCGTGCGCGCCATTGTAGCCGGATGGTCGATTGCTTGCAACGGCTTACAGTAAAACGGACCCGAATACGTGACCGCATGACGAACGCGGCTGAGACTCTTCCCCGGAGGACTTCGCGGCCCTCGCGCGGCGACGCTTGATGGGGACTTCCAGGCGATCGTCCCAAGCAAGCTAGCCTCCTACGCTCAACCAACTGCAATCACCTTTCGGGAATCGCGAGCATAGGAGATCCTTGGTTCCAATGTCACGACTGGGCCCCTGCTGATCTTGTGGATTGGAACCGGACTCTTCCTCAACTGGCGGGTTGTTTCGCACAACATCCCGCGCGACGTGCAACGCCGCGGTGCTCTTTGACGAGGCGCTGAAACTCCTGAATGTCCGCTTCCTTGAGGAGGCGGTCCACACTCGCAGGGCAGGGACGTGCCGGCTGTGATGACTGCCTACAACATAGTCGTGTCCTTGAATGAATAAGGGGCGCTCAACGCGCTCACTTCGGAGATTACGTCTGTCGGAACCGGTTGTCCACGCGCCGCACGCTGCCGCGCGCGTCCCGACCTCTCGACAGAAGTTGGATCTTCCCCCATCATGAGTCGTAGCTCCTCTCGATTAATCTTCATCTCAGATGCGAACGCACCAAACTGAATCCATTTCCAAATCTCAGGCCACCGGGCGCACCAAGTGCGCGTGTTACGCGCCTCAACCCACCGAACAGTGGATAACGCGAGAAAGCCGCTCAGCTGAGCCGTTTTTGTGTATTCGGGGGGGCCGGGCTGGGGCTCATGCCGAAGTCGACCGTCGAGTTATCCGCAGGCCAGAGGATTTGGGGTTAGCGGCGCCAGTCGTCGGCCCCAGCGCCGTTTACTCTGTCAACATCTTGCGCTACAGTAGATTACTATGCCTGCCATGCCATCGCGCGGATCAATCTGGAGAAAGTGGGACCTCCACATCCACACGCCGGAATCCATCCTCAGTAACGGCTTCCCTCGAACAGGCGGAGAGTTCGATTGGGCAGCGTACTGCACTGCCCTCGAGGGTGCCGGTTTGGCTGTGATCGGAGTCACCGATTACTTCACAGTCGATGGCTATCGGAAACTCAAGCAGCTGCAGGGAGAAGGTCGTCTCCAGGGGATTCGGTTGCTACCAAACGTCGAATTCCGCCTTGACCAAGTCCTTGCTGCAGACGCCCGCCGGCCGGGAGCGCGCCTAAACGCCCATGTGATCTTCTCCGATGAGTTGGATATCGGACTCATTGAGGAGCACTTTCTACATGACCTACGCTTCACGGCAGAGGGCCGTCCCCAGGAGAGCCACCAGCAACGCAAACTGAAGAAGTCAAACCTGGAGGCACTTGGTAACGACCTTCAAAAAGAACACGCCCGGTTTCGAGAGATGCCGGCGCTCGAAGTGGGAGCCACCCAGGCGGTCGTCTCGTTAAAGGAAATTGCAGAACTGCTGTCGGGAGACAACCGCTTTGCCGGAAAGTACCTGATCGTACTCGGAGAGATCTACACTTCCGATATTCCGTGGGATGGCCAGGATCACCAGGTCCGAAAGGTGATGCTTCAAGCCTCGGACATGGTGTTCACATCCAATCCGAAGTCGCGAGCGTGGCACCTTGGCAAACCGCCGTATATGGAGGGGCCAGACAGTTTTGTCGCGGAGTTCAACTCACTCAAGGCCTGCATCCATGGCTCTGATGCTCACGACTTAGAAACTATCGGCAAGCCGTGCGCAAAGCGCGGCGAACGGGATCATGATTGCACGACCAATGCCGACTGCGCGATGCGCCATTGCTGGATCAAGGCAGACCCGACGTTTGAGGGTCTTCGGCAACTACTGTACGAACCCGAAGCGCGCGTCCGCTGTCAAGAGACAGATCCGACCCCCGTGAAGAGTCCGCACAGTATCGACGCGTTCTCCATCGAGGGCGTGAAGGTGTCGACTGATCTTAGCTTGGCCGAGACTGAGCTCCGGCTAAATCCCCAGCTCGTGGCGGTTGTTGGCGGGCGAGGGGGTGGAAAGACGGCGCTCGTGGACCTAATTGCGAACTGCTTCGCGGATCGATCTGCGGTTGAGGACGCCAATTCGTTCGTCAAACGCATCGCCGAGGAGCCCCCGAACGTGAACACAACGATCACGTTTGTTAATGGCACGACATTTCGTAAGGAGGTTGTCGATGGGCGGGTGTATGAGGACACCGAGCTGGTCTACATCGCGCAAGGGGAGCTTGAGGATCAGGTCACGGATGCTGCAGCACTGACTTCGCAAATTGACAGCATGGTACTCGAGAGCACAGCGGTCACCGATACCGTCAAGAGATACGACCTAGACCAGGCGGCAAAGCACATCGATGTCGTGACCCGTGAACTCGAATCACGCAACAAGGAAGTCGCCCGTCTGGAGCAAGCAGCCGCGACAAGCGCGAAAGGCGATGTTGAGGGTGCGATCAAGAAGAAGGGCACAAGCATTGAGGACATCAGCAAGAGGATTGAAGCTGCCCGAGCCAAGTTGTCAGCCGAACGGGCAGCGGAGGCGGAGGAACAGCAAAAGCTCCTCGCCGCACTCCGCGACAAGGCGCAAAAGCAGAAGAGCCTGAAGGCCCTGTTGGACAACGCCGGGGAAGCCATCCGTGATTCAGCTACTGCGATGGGGAACGTCATTGAGGACATCAATGCACAGTTAGAGGCTCTGGGAATGAGGGGAGCGCTCCCAGCATTTCAGTATACAGGTACCGAGAAATTGACGGAGCTCACAAATGCGGTACAGAAGGAAAGCGAGCTGACGGCGAAAGCCATCGAGGCCGGTTCGAAGGCGTTGGCGAACCTGGCCGGTGAGCAAGAAGCGCTTGCGCGGGTTTTGGATCAGAAGAAGAAGGCAGAAGGAGAGCTGGCAACCCTAAAGGAACGTCTTGCCGGCATTACGAGAGCGGAAGGTCAGCTAGCAGCGGCAAGGATTGCGCGATCCGAATCGTTGCGCGCGCTCGCTAGGAGTGTCATCGCGCGACGGCAAAAGTATCGTGAAGTCATCGCCCTCTTCGCTAGCAACAAGGATCGGCTCTTGAACGACCTCGAGTTCGCAGCAGAAGTATCCTACGATGATGAGGATCTGCTTGCCCGTGCCGAAGAGCTCCTGGATGGACGCTCCGCGCGCATCAAGCCAAGTAAGGGGGAGGCAGGTGAGCTAGATCAACTTGTTACTCTTGCGCGCACACTCATCGCAGCCGAAGCGCCAAATGCGGATACGTTTGTTGCTGAGGCTGAGAGACTGCTAGAGGCGCTGCGTCCAAAGCTTAAGGAGGCGCGAGCGACGAACCCGCTCGCCATCCATGACCTGGTGTTTCACAATTACTTTGCCTTTAAGCCAAGTGTCACATACAAGAGGTTGCCTCTGGGAAAACTGTCGCTCGGACAAAAGGCGACCGTCTTACTCAAGATCCATCTCGCGAATGGTAGCAATCCAATTATCATCGATTCACACGACGACCACCTGGATAATGAGTTCATCATGGACGAGCTAGTTGAGGGTATTCGCCAGGCAAAGGAGTATCGGCAGGTGATTCTAGTCTCAAACAACGGCAACGTCGTGGTAAATAGTGATGCCGAGCAGGTGATTATCGCAGACCATGCCGGCGCAACAATCAGCTATCAAACCGGATCTCTAGAGGATCCTGCTACGCGAGAGCGATTGATCAAGGTGCTCGAAGGCGGAAGCGACGCATTCAAACAACGCGGCAAGAAGTATCGACTGCAACGATAGGGGTCCTACGGCCCGGGCTAGAATAGCTTGCCCTGAGTGCCAGAGCGTTTTGGCGTTGTGGAAGCTGGCACCTGCTCCTGCGAGGGAGCAGTTTTGGTTGCCGTGTTGTTCAGAGTGACCTCCCACACAACATGCAGCACCCGCAACAGACGCCCGGCTGTATTCACGGCCTTTTCGGCAGTCAGGTCGACACTACAATGCTCCTTGGCGAGGCGCTGAAACTCCTGAATGTCCGCGTCCTTGAGGAGCCGGTCCATTTTCGCAGGGAAGGGACGTGCTGGCTGTGATGACCGCCTACAACATAGTCGTGTCCTTGAGTGAATAAGGGGCGCTCAACGCGTTCACTTCGGAGATTACGTCTGTCGGAACCGGTTGTCCACGCGCCGCACGCTGCCGCGCGCGTCCCAACCTCTCGACAGAAGTTGGATCTTCTCCCATCATGAGTCGTAGATCCTCTCGACTAATCTGCATCTCGGATGCGAACGCACCAAACTGGATCCATTTCCAAATCTCAGGCCATTGGGCGCACCAAATAGGTTGAGGCGCATTTTGAGCCCCTCATGTGGAAAGCCAATATGGGACGCTACGATTAGCGCTATATTGTGTTTTACGAAAGCCAGCGCTACACTTTGGCCAACCAACTTATCCGCATACCCGAAGGAATGCAGTTGAACTCATAAACACATGACTCAGAACCACGACACTATTAGAGCAGCAGAAGCACAAATTCAACACGAACAGTCAATGCGAGTACACGATGAATTTAAGCATTACCGTTCGTCTGGCGTTTCACTAGCCGTATTCTTAATTACTTTGAATGGAGCAATTTTGGTATGGATGAAAGGTATATTAAACAATCCTGCCTGGCCGAAGGACGCACCTACTGCAATGTTGGCAGCTATCATACTTATAGCGGCCCTACTTAGTGTACTTACATCTGTTTGGGCGCAGTATGCCCAGTTCCAAGGATACAAACATAGGGCAAACGGGAGTTTTGCTGGGTTGGTCGGTAATGGTAGCTTACAAAATGTATACGGACGCCTCGCCAACAAATGGTTTGGTCAGTTAGATAACTATATTAGCGTTAGCGTCTGGTCCTTTGTGACTGCGGCTGTGTTTGCGGTATTGGTTGCGGCTGGTGTTGGGATTTGGTAAACCCTCGTTCAGGTCTGGATTGTCACCAAACATAATCCATTTCCGAATCTCAGGCCATCGGGCGCACCAAGAAAATCTTTTCCACAACCACCAAGCCCCGACTCAGGTGAATCGGGGGTGATGTTTTGGCACACAATTTTTATTTCGACATGCCTTTCGTCATTTTTTCGAGCCACTCGCGAGCCTTGTCTCGTCCACCGAGACCAAAGGACAGACCAAAGGCCAAGGCTAGGCCAAAAATCAGACCGGAGAAAAGGATCTCGACTAAGCGGGTAGCGATGCCCAATTGGGTCAATCCCGCCATGACCGCGAAGAGGATGATTGCCCATTCAGCGACCATCGACAATGCGCCAGCCGAGGCCGGCATGTTCGATGACTTGACTCCCTTTTCAACCAAGGTGCCGACAAAGCGAGCGAGGATGAGCCCCAAGCCAAGGATAAGAATCGCCACCAAGACATTCGGCAAATACAAGGCGACCTTGCTGAGAAAGTCAGTAACCTGTGTTAGGCCAAGGACATTCGCGACAGCAATAAAGGTGACGATCGCAAAAAACCATTCGACAATCGTACCCACCAGCTGCGAGATATTGAGCTTAAAGCCGAAGGTCTGTAAACGCATAAAAGCGGCAGCCTTCTCAATTGCGGTATCGAGTTTCGTTGTCCGAATGATTTTACGGGCGGCAGCGCCGAGACCACTGGCCACGATCAGGCCGACGGAGAAGACGATCAGGGCTAGGACGAATGTTGGAGCCGATGTAACCACATTATGCCACAACGACGTGAATGCTGTCGTCACAGCTTCAGAATATATATTCATGAAACCACCTCCTTCCTATATGAGTTTTTATTGTACATTGAGTAGGGCCTAGCCGCATTTTTCTCTGCCCCACGTACTATAGAGTGCCACACAACCGCTCCACCGTCAACGAAAACCGCAATGGGACTTGACCAGCCCCACTTTTATTAAAAAGTGGGGCTGGTCTTGCCAAATCAGGCCAGGTGTTTTAGAGTGCGACCACACAGATAACGTAGTTTGCTCTTCACAATCACGAGAGGTGACCGATGGCAAAGAGCCGCACGACGATATTCCGGTACCGGTATGGACGATTCATGTCCCAATACCAGTACGATCTCAAGCGAATTATTGATGCTAAGAAACTGCACCTGGTGAGTACGTTCTTTCAGGACGGAACGTGGGAAGCGCTGAGCCCGCAAACTCATGTCAGCTTCATCGCCCGCTGTGCCCGTCTCAAACCGCAAGACGTGACCGGCGAGCGTGACGCTAAGGAGTTGCGATGCATTCTTGATTCTCTGCCGACCCTCGGCAACCATCCCCGACTGCAACAGCTCTTACTTACCGTGCTTGATCGATTGCCGCCGGCTCCGCCTCCCGGGCTGGAAGTGGAAAATTTGGATCCATACCAGGGCCTCATGGCGACCAAGTTCGATCCGCTCAAAGACTTCTGGCGAAACACGACTGTGCCGCCGTACCCCGGGCCCGATCAAATACGCACTATCCACGAACAGCTCGTTGCCTTTCCCTGGGAGGAACATGGCCACGATCCGATTCTGCTGAACCAATACGCCATTCAACTCAATGACCTGGCGCATTTCTACCAGGTCCAGGACCGGGGCTACCGATTGGCGACTGAACTTTTTCGCAAAAAGTCCCAGGTCCTTCTCCGGATCATCGAAAAACATCAGAGCCGCGCCAAGATCTTCGTCGAAAGCATGAACATTATCCGCGTCCGGGTCGGCTCCCGTCACGGAGCCGGTCTGCACCTCCTGATGCGGGATCTGCCAGAGCACCTGCGAGATCTTTACCAGAACGGCTACAAACGCCAACTTCAAGAACTGAAATGTTCGCGGCCATAAACCGGCCGCCTGGATATCCCAACCCCGTTCCTCACCGTCGGCCCTGCAGATTACGCGCCATTGAATCGAAGGAGGTTCATCATGCCTAGCCGGATGTATGTGCTTGAGAGCGAGTGGTCGTGGGATCATGCCAACACCGAGCTCGCGACCATGTCTTTCGAGGAGACCGACGTGTTGCCCGAAACGGCGCTCTTCAACCAAGACCATGCCGGGCGGGACACGATGTTGGAGAACGTCCGTAAAATCTTCGAAGGGCAATGCCCGCGGCACGGAGGTTACCGCTTGAAACGGCTGTGGTACGCCCCGAACGGCGTCCTACTCACCGGCCGGCCGGGATCGGCCAGTATCGAACCCTCCAAGTCATTGGAGTTGGTTTGCACCTTCGACAAGGCCGGTACACCGATTCGTCCGGAAACTTCATCCCTGCAACAGGGCGTGCCGACATCGTAGCCGCGACTCATTTCCTATTTGGGAATGCTGACCGCGGCTTTTTTTATTTCAGCGCGTATTCGATTCAATAGTATAGGGTGGGTGGGACTTGCCCAGCTCCACTTTCCAAGAAAGTGGGGCTGGGCTTGACCAGCTCCAGTTTGTATAAACCGTAAAGAAGTAATTCCCGTCCATGCCTTACTCGTACGCGATTCATTATTCGTCATTTGTATACGAACTGGGGCTGGGCTTGACCAGCTCCAGTTTGTATAAACCGTAAAGAAGTAATTCCCGTCCATGCCTTACTCGTACGCGATTCATTATTCGTCATTTGTATACGAACTGGGGCTGGTCTTGTCAAACCCGTCCGAGTGTTCTAGAGTGCGCCCACACCGACACGCTGTTTGTTCTTCACATCTCAAAGAGGTGGCCCGTGGGAACGATTGATACCTTATTACAGGAAATCGCCCGGCTTGAGTCCGAGCGCCCAGGTAGCGAACAACGGCGCAAAGAACTGTCGGAGCAGATCCGACAAAAAATCGAACTTCTCCGCCAAGAAATTATTGACGGCGGTTCGACCCAGAATCGGTTCCTCGACGCTGTGATCGTCAATCACTTCAGTCTCAATCCGGTCATTGTTGATCACCTCGGGGCGATCGATCAAGAGGTGGCTGCTCACCGTGGTGAGTTGATCATGATCATCGAACCAAGGATGGAATCTCCATCGAGCAAAAAAGCTCCCCCTGATCGCCCGGACGATATTCGGGCAACAAAGAATATCACCTTCGGGCGGTTGAACGGCACAAGCCTCGTCATCAAGTCTCAACCGATTGACGCCCAACTTCAGGAACATCGATCAGTCGGCTTTCCAACGAGTGGTTACATCGTTAATCCACGAGTCAATCCGATCCAGACGGTTGTGGCTGAAAATTTTTTTCCAAAGAGTAGTCTGGCCTTAACTCACCTCCAGCCAGCCCGGCCATATAACGAGGATTCATGGTCCTTGGGCACCGGGGGTATTATTGCCTCACTACCATCGTCGTCAGCAGGTACCGGCGGAAAGATGTTGGATCTGTACATCGGCGACGACGCAGTTGAAAAACAGATCATCGCCATGGATATCAAAACACCGCTCTACTTGTGGTGGATTCGCCTGGCCCTTGGTCAAACTCCACCGCTGACCCCGGATGTTGAAGCCGCCTTGGCAAAGCTCCACGAAGAATACCTCAAGCGAGTTAGCCAGTATCTGATCGATCTCAACAATCGTCGTCGCGAAAAAAACATCGACGACCTTGAAAAGCTGATCCTCGATACGCTCAAGACGATGCAGCGGCTCAAGATTGACCCAACGTTAGAAATCTGGGAGCAGATCTCCAAATGCCGCCTGCCATAACCTAGACCACAACCTCGAGCACTCGGGGTTGTTTTTTTTCTATGCGTTGACAGGTACAGCGTTTCTTGATAGCGTCCGACCACGCAAACGATTCGCACCTTCAATCCCTAGCCAGGAGGGTCATCGTGCATAAAGCTGGGTTGGTTGTTTTCGCCTTTGGTTGTCCGTCGACAATACGATCAAATGTCATGCTGATGGACGGAGCTATAGCTTGGCACGCTCAGTATGGTGGGCCGATCTACACGCAAGAGGATATTGATCTTCCTAATATTGGTCAATTCGATGTCAAGTACATCGGCCAGTTGCCTGATCAGCCGCCGTCGACCCTACGGATTGCCCGGGAAGCAATAGTTTGGGCTCGGAACTGCTGCCTAGAGGAACTCCACATTCGGGCCGCAGCGCCGCATATGTCGCGCTGTCTGCGTGACCTGGCCATCGCCAAACACGAACAACGTTCACTCGTCAGTCTGGTCGAATCTTCATACCCCGATCGGATTCCATTCGACGACTGGTTCTGCCCGGACTCAACCCAACCTCGTGTTCGGACGTTCCACGATTGGGAAGGGCGCGAAAAAATTCTCCGCGTCATGCCCGTCTGGCTGTACAAACTGATCGCTTCGTAAGGTTAATGACTCTGCCTCGGCTGGGTATGGTCTGGAATACATTGAATTGAAAGGTCGGAATAAACTTAGGCGAAACGCCGCCGGGTCGAGAAATGCGGCGGTAATTCACAGTTCAAGCTGGCCAGCAGGCGCTCAAGCGTCAGCGGAGACGGCGTCGTGAGGCCTTTTTCGATCCTACTGATATTGACGTGATCCGTTTTGATCCGCCGGGCAACCTGGCGTTGGGTGAGCCCAAGAGCCAAGCGTCGATTCGTCAGCCATTCACCGAGACTGCCCGGTTCGCGGGCGACCTTGTAAACGATGAATGACGGTTGCAGGCGACGAAGTTCGGCCGGTGCCAGGTTCAGGACGCGCGCCAGACGGGGAATCAGCTCGAGGTTCCGATGACAGTGGCAACGCCCCAGCTCGATCATACTAAGGTGCTGTTTTTTTAGGCCGACCCGGTGGGCGACGTCGCGGAGACTGAGAAACAATTCCTGGCGGCGCGTCCGCAAGAGACGTCCAAGGGCCGTGGTCGACGCCTTGGAATGATTGAAGGCGTAGGGCGTGAACACCGCGAGCGGTACCTCCAGAGCGGGAGCGAGAACTTTGACGACCTGGTGGGTCGTCATTGAGTTCTGTCGACGCTCGAGGCGCCGGGCGGATTCAGGTGAAACACCCATCCGTTTGGCCAGCTCATCGTAGCTCAGTCCAAGTTTCAGGCGGCGGTCGCGGACCAGGCGCCCGAACTCGGTGACTGGTTCGTAGGGAGTTGCAGGACGGCGGAGCGGGTCGAGTTTTGCAACTGGCCACCCGAGGGCAGCGGCCAGCAAGGTAATCTGGTGTGAGCGGAGAAAGCGCTGGTGGCCAATTTCGAGCAGACTGATCTGCGTCTGCGACAACCCGACTTGTTGTCCGACGACGGTCTGGGTGAGTCCCGCCGCCATTCGCCGACGACGTATCATCCGGCCAATCGACGTCCGACTTGGCGTCCTTTTAAAACCTGATAGATTGCGCTTCTTCGACAAGCAAAACCTCCTGGTTTTGGGAGCGGCCATGCAACCGGCTGATAATCTCGGTAAAAAATCTATTCTTGATTTCAATGGGCGTTCAACTGCCTTATCCAATCATAGACCGCGTTCCCCGTCAATCTATGCAACAAAACACCCGCCGGGTGGCGGGCAGTACCCTCAAACAATTTTTACGCCTTTTTCTTTTCGATCTTTTCCTTCAACGGGCGCGTGCCGGCTTTGCGGACGTGGTAGAGCTTGGCCCGGCGGACGCGCGAGGTGCGGACGAGTTCCAGCTTGGCGATAATCGGCGAGTGGATCGGAAAAATACGTTCGACCGCGACGCCATCGGAGACTTTCCGCACCATAAAGGTGGCATTTTGGCCGGCCCCATGCTTCTGGGCGATGACTAAACCTTCAAACACCTGGAGGCGTTCTTTTTCTCCTTCTTTGATCTTCTGGTGGACCCGAACGGTTTGGCCGGGGCGGATGTCGGTGCGAGCGAGATCGGTCATAGAGGTGAAAATTTTGCTCAACGAGTCTATCAAAATTACTCCAGATGGTCAAGCCAGTCGTGGCGACCGCTTTTTTCTCCCTCCTGACCGTAGGAGGGCGGGGTGGTACAACAAGGAACGGACGCCGCGCCTAGCTCACCTTCGCCAAAAACCGTTGGAGGTCGATGGGTAACTCGGCCTGAAATTCGTGGCGGGTGCCATCGAGACCGTCGAATCCAAGTTTCGCCGCATGCAGGAAAATCCGCGGCGGGGTAATTTTTGTGACTTTCAGTTTGCGAATCTTATAGAGCGGGTCGCCAACGAGCGGATGGCCGATCGCTTTGAAGTGAACGCGGATTTGGTGGCTCCGGCCGGTCAGGGTCGTGACTTTTATCAGCGACATATTTTTCACGAACCGCTCGACGGTAAACCGCGTTTCGGCCGATTTCCCTTCGTTGCTGTTTGGCCGAGCGACCATCAAGCCTGACTTGTCGGCCTTGCGGGCAATCGCGAACGTAATCCGACCCTGCTCATCCGTCAGGCGGTTATAGACCAGCGCAGTGTATTGTTTCGTGATCGTGTGATTTTGGAATTGGCGCTTGAGGTCGAAAAACGCTTCGGCGGTTTTGGCAATGACCATCACGCCAGATACGTCGCGATCGAGACGATGAACGATCCCCGGACGGATGTCCGGCTGGTCGCCGACCTCGGCGATCTTTGGATCGTGTGCAACCGCCCAATCCGCCAGGGTATATTCATGAATCCCCGGTCCACCGTGGACGACTAAACCGGACGGCTTGTTTACGACCAGATAATTTTCATCCTCAAAGATAATCGTCGGATCAACCGGCGTGACTGGTTTGGCTTTGGCATGGACGACAGTCTCAAGGTTGGGCAGAGAAATAACGTCGCCATTATGAACGTTATGATGAACCACCACTTTTTTTCCATTCCAGAGTATATCGCCGGCCTTAATGTGCTTTTGGATTTTTGTGCGCGATAATTCGGTGTGGCTCGTGAGCCAAACATCCAATCGAATCGGCTTGGACTGATCCGCAACGACGATGTCGCG
>Ga0209514_10002269_pt1 | contig 30240 bp, 30 predicted proteins | sample Subgrocontami58m_FD_187452 | JGI IMG/M metagenome (GOLD analysis project Ga0209514, IMG submission 187452) | Subsurface groundwater microbial communities from S. Glens Falls, New York, USA - GMW37 contaminated, 5.8 m (SPAdes) (version 3) | ecosystem: Environmental > Aquatic > Deep subsurface >...
GATTGGCCGAACATGCCGCCCTCATAATCACCACGGACCCCCACCTGCTGGGTGTCACGGAGCTCAAGTCCATCCTTCCCAGCCAATACCGGTAAAAATGAAAGCGGGTCCGTTCCATAGACCTTTCTGATGAAGTAGGAGCGGCGCTTTTTTAATTTCTTGGATATCGGTGGCGCATCGACCTCGATGACCTCCGGCTTGCAATTTGTCTCTTCTCCTTCAGGCTCCCCTTAGAGTAGCCTATCACCTTCTCTACCTCCGTGAAGATCAAACAACTGGAGCCGGCACGCCCTCGGATCAAGGTAGTCGAGTTGGCCGCAAGCTGAGCGCCCTCTTGTCAGGTTTTTTGTTGCCCTCTTTTGCTCTGCAAGTCCCTTCCCCCCTATCAAGGAGCTGTCGACTAAAGTCCATCATAGTCATCCTATTTCTTGTTTACGGCAGAGCACAATAGATCCGCTACCTCATATTTATTTCCAAATAGAATAAACTTTCCTGTCACTTCAACCCCGTCATTTTTCGTCAGTTTCAATTCTGTGTCCTTGGAACAGAAAACTTTAATCTGTTTAGAGCCATCTGTTATATAGAACTGTTGGAAGACGTTGCCTTTCTTGGCCGTATAATCTTCTGGGGTGTTTAGTACTGATCCAGTTACGGTTACAATTTGATTCAAAGGTTTTTTAGAGAGAAGGGAAGATACTGTGTATGAAGGATTTAACGACAAAAATACAGCAATACCTGTAATTATTACAACTATCGCAATTACCGCAACTATAGCTGGCTTTCTGATGATATTGTCTATGTTTTGCCTCTGCTGCACCGGCTTTTTACTGTATTTCTTGGCAAGCCTTAGTTGGTATTTCTCTATTTCCTGCGGATCATTTGTATATGTTCCTGATTCGCCGTTTCTTGTTAAAGATGTGCCTACTAAATTGGCAGAAGAAACGATCATCTCTTTGCCGTCTGATATGACGACTTTTTCATGGACATACGAATCGAATATTATGTCAGCTTTCGCTTCTTTTAGCTTGCCAATGGCGTTCAGCTTGTCTTGATAGTTTCTGTCGCTCAAATCGTTGTTAGGTTGCCTCATAACAACAGATATTTTAGCGCCTCTCCCGCCTGCAGCAACAAGTTCGTCCAGAATATGGTCACAATTGTAAATCCAGGGGGAGGAGATCCTTATGTCACTCGTTGCCTTTTTTATTAGGCTGACTATGTAATCATATAGTTCTTTATCTGAAATCAGCCTTGTCTTCCGATTCAGGAGACCTTTGTGCAACCACCTAAACCAAATCATATAGTTCTTTATCTGAAATAAGCCTTGTCTTGGCTAGCATACTTTGGACAACCGAACGACTGACTTGGCGATCAAGGCGGCAGCTTTCCAACCCACTAATGGTACATCTGTCCGCTCCCGTGCCTCCTGGGTAGTGATCCGCGCCAGCATCACATCTTCATCGCCGGAATCATAAACCACCAAACCCGGCCGTCTACGGGTTCCGGACATATCAGACAGAGGGAAGGCTACCAATACGATATCGCCCCACCTATACCGCGTCATAAAGGGTATCGTTCGGACCGTCCCCTTCCAGGAAGCTAGCAGTTCCCGCCTGCTCCCACAGAACTGTATCCTCTTCAGACTCAGGCCAGAGCAAGACAACTCGAACCTCTTCGGCGTTAACTGAACGGCGCAATCGCTTGGAAAGCATGATTGTGCCGTCGGGTTTCACTTTGCCGCGAAAGGCAACCGCTTTCATTGTAACCTCTTTAAGCCGCTATCATTGGTGATCTGTTTTTCTCCAGAAGGCTTTTCACGCTTGCCATTAGCTTATAACCCTCTCTGAATCCTTTCAAGCTGGCCCGGAGGAGCGGTCACGCCCAATTCTCGACGCGCAGGCCTGGAACGCGTTTGAACTCTCTTACGTTGTTGGTTACCAGCTGGGCAACCAGGCTAAGCGCATGGGTCGGGGCTGCGGAGCGGGCCGTTTCACTAGGAAGGGGACCGCGAAATGCGAATACGGCCGCCCCGCACGGTCAGGATCGCACGTTCTGATAACTCGCGGCTTCGGCTGCGGAGAATTTTATCCATCAACTCTATCCGTTTCTCGGCTGAAACATCAGGCAACCGAACCATGCCAGAATGGCGCGCCTTTTCCACAAAGATGAAATCCCCGAAGTCTTTGTCTATGGTGACCAAAATGCGGTCTTCAGCCACAGCCCATTCCAGAAGCAGTCGATCTCCTGGATCGGCACCCCTCTCGCGCGACTCGATGACATCATGGCCCATCTGTCGCAGCCACTCGGCCAGACGTCGGCCGGCGCACCTATCGATGAGAAATTTCACCTGCTCGTGATCTGAATGTCATCAAGTTGGTCGTGGGCGACCACGGCATGTGCGTAGGCCAGACAGGCCCGAATGTCGTGAGGTTCAAGGTCAGGATAGTCTGATAGGATGGACTCAGCGGTCTCACCCTGCGCTAACAAACTCAGGATAAGCTCTACAGATATCCGCATCCCTCGAATGATTGGCTTGCCACCGAAGATTTCCGGATCGGCAGTGATCCTTTTCAGGAGTTCTTGATCCGCCATATTGGCCCTTCCTTCCAGATACTATCTTGGCACTGCCAGGAGCAAAGCCTCAAGGAGTCGCTTCCGCTCGCTGGTCATAGGATACAATCCCGAGAGCGCATTGACCAGAGGTAAGAAATCGTGCCCACGATCCAGCCTCGGCCTTAAGGAGAGCAGCCCGGGTCCTTGAACACGTTGCCGCTGGAGCGGGACACTTTAACACGCATGCTTTTTCTCTCCTTACTTGGGAATCATAAAGCACCAAACCGGGCCGTCTACGGGTTCCGGACATGTCAGACAGAGGGAAGGCTACCAAGACGATATCGCCCCACCTATATCGCGTCATAAAGGGTATCGTTCGGACCGTCCCCTTCCAGGAAGCTAGCAGTTCCCGCCTGCTCCCACAGAACTGTATCCTCTTCAGACTCAGGCCAGAGCAAGACAACCCGAACCTCTTCGGCGTTAACTGATCGACGCAATCGCTTAGGAAGTATGATTGTGCCGTTGGGTTTCACTTTGCCGCGGAAGGCGACCGCTTTCATTGTAACCTCCTTAAGCCGCTATCATTAGTGATCTGTCTTTGTCCAGCAGGCTTTTCACACTTGCCATTAATTTATAACGCGCTCTGAATCCTTTCAAGCTGGCCCGGAGGAGCGGTCACGCCCAATTCTCGACGCGCAGGTCTGGAACGCGTTTGAACTCCCTCATGTTGTTGGTTACGAGCCGTACATTGAGGCTAAGCGCGTGCGCAGCGATCAGCAGGTCCATGGAGCCAATCGGGCGGCCTCTTTTTTCCAGAAGCGCCCTGATTTTCCCATAGACACTCGTGGCTAGCCTGTCAAATACAGCGATCTCCAGGGGAGAAACAAATTGCTCCAGGGCTTCACGATTCCTGTCTGGCTCGCTGCTTTTGCTCGCGCCGTATTCCAGCTCTGCAAGTGTAATGACGGAGATCCCAAGGTCGCCGACCGGAAATGCGGCAAACCGTTCGAGCACGGATCTGGGCTTCTGTTTGATGATGTAAATGCAGATGTTCGTATCGAGCATGACTTTCATGAGAAGGGCCGATCCCTCTTCTGGACAGGCGGCTGGTGCCGGCCTTTCTCCATGAAATCGTCTGTGAACTTCTGCAGGCTCTCGATGAGCACCGCCCAGGATTTCCTTTTTGGACGCAGCACCAAGGTTCTTCCTCTTTTCAGGATTTCGACTTCCTCCCCTTCCAACTGAAATTCTTTTGGAATTCTCACAGCCTGGCTGTTGCCGCTCCTAAAGATCTTTGCCGTTTTCATACCGATGCCTTTCGATGTATATACAGCAAGATATACGGGCAGGCTGGCTCTGTCAATGCTCGGTAGTGGTTCAATTTGGAAAAAAAGGAGAGGGAGTGTCATTCTGAGCCGAAGCAAAGCGGAGGCGAAGAATCTCGCTAACCCCCTGACACTCCGTCAGATTCTTCGGCCTGCGGCCTCAGAATGACAGTCTTGGATGTTTCGTTCAGAAGAGAACCGAATGAAACTGCACCATTACCCAATGCCCATGACTCGCCCGGAGGAGCCAACGTATGTCGTTGTCTTAAGGTCCGCTATAGTTTGACCTTATAGCCTTTTATCGGATACCTTTCCCTCAAGAGACTGTCCAGGTCGGCCCAACGCCGTTCTGTAGCTTGCTTAATGCTCCAAGGGGCAGCCGACAGGTGGTCCCAGGGAAAAAAATAATTGCTTATCAAATGAGCCATCGAATCATCGTCATAGGCGGAGGCATTTCCGGTCTGGCCGCAGCCCATCGCCTGGCAGAACTGAGCCAGGAAAAAAAGCTGGCGCTGGAAATTCATCTGCTGGAAGCGAGTCACCGCCTGGGTGGAAATATCGCCACGGAGCGGGTTGGCGAGTTTCTGGTGGAGGCGGGTCCGGATTCTTTCATTACGGAAAAACCCTGGGCGCTCCGGCTGTGCGAGCGCCTCGGTCTTACCTCACGCCTAATCTCAACCAGTACGACCAACCAGAACATTTACGTCGTGCACAAGGGCTCCTTGCGGCCCCTGCCGGAAGGGTTTTTCCTTCTTGCCCCTACGCGACTCTGGCCCTTCATCCAAACTCCCCTCTTTTCCTGGAAGGGTAAACTCCGTATAGCCTGCGAACTCTTCCTGCCCCGTGGCAGCATAGATGGTGACGAGAGCTTGGCATCGTTTGTCCGGCGGCGTTTCGGCTCGGAGGTCTTGGAACGTGTGGCCCAGCCTTTAATCGGCGGGATTTACGCGGCCGATCCTGAGCAGCTCAGCCTCTCTGCAACCATGCCTCGCTTCTTGGAAATGGAACGCACTCGACGCAGCGTTATTTGGGCCATGTGGTTTGAACAGCGGCGGCGCTCCGGGAAGCAACGGGCAGGGAGTGGAGCGCGCTGGAGCCTGTTTGTGACTCTTGCCGGCGGCATGCAGGAGCTTGTGGATAGCATCTCTGCGCGGCTTCCCACCGGGAACGTGCATTTGGGCACCAAGATCGCCGGACTCAACTGGGACTCGGGAAAAAAAATCTGGACGGCAACTACAAGCGGCAACGAAAGATTTAACGCCGACGGTGTAATCCTGGCGCTGCCCGCCTACGGTGCCGCGCAAATTCTTTCCGCGCTTGACCCTCAGGTCGCGCAGGAGCTGGGCGCTATTCCCTATTCATCCGCCGGCACAGTGAGCCTGGCTTATCGCCTGGGCGATCTCCCCCGTGGAATTAACGGCTTCGGTTTTGTCGTTCCCGCCGCCGAGTCGCGAAGTATCATCGCCTGCACCTTCAGCAGCATAAAATATGCCGGCAGGGCGCCGGCTGGGCACCTCCTGCTCAGGGCCTTCGTCGGCGGAGCAATGCAGCCTCAACTGCTCAAGCAGGACGATGCCACCACCGAAAACAGCGTGCGCCAGGAACTCGCTGATCTCTTGGCAATCAAGGCTGAGCCCCTTTTCTGCCGCATCCATCGCCATACAGGCTCCATGCCGCAGTATCATGTCGGCCATCGGGAACGCATCGAACGGATTGAGACTCATCTTGCCAAACTTCCCGCCCTTGCCCTGGCGGGCAATGCCTATCATGGGGTCGGCATCGCCGATTGCATCCACAGCGGGGAAGAGGCGGCTGAGAGAATGTTGCTGCAGCTCAAGATCCGCACAGTATAAGGAAGCACTCCTTGCGCCACGGAGGAAAAAGCGGGATATTTTACTGTATGAAAGAGGCGATTTGGTGGGAGACCCAAGAAGACGGCCGCATTCTCTGCACCCTTTGCCCACGCTACTGCCGGATCGGGAAAGGGCAGGCCGGTTTCTGCTATATCCGGAAGAATATAGACGGCAAACTCTATTCTTTGGGATACGGCAAACCGACCGGTTTCGCCATTGACCCCATAGAGAAAAAACCGCTCAACCATTTTCTCCCCGGCACAGGTATCTTGAGCTTCGGTACTGCCGGCTGCAACTTAGGTTGTCGTTTCTGCCAGAACTGGAGTATCAGCAAGGCCAAACTGGACGACGCTCAGAGCCTGAGCGCCGGTCCGGAAGAAGTTGTTCAGTTGGCTTTGACCCACAATGTGCCGAGCATCGCCTTTACCTATAATGACCCGGTTATCTGGGGGGAGTTTGTTATAGATGTCTCTCGCCTCGCCCGCGAGTGCGGCCTAAAGAGCGTCATGGTGACGGCAGGCTATATCACCCCCGAGGCCCGCCCCGAAGTTTATCGCTACATCGATGCCGCGAACGTAGATCTCAAAGCATTCACCGAGCGATTCTACCACAAGCTCACTTTCTCCCATCTTGATCCCGTCCTGGATACGCTTAAATGGCTTAAGAACGAAACCGGCATCTGGTTGGAAATCACCAACCTTATGATTCCCGGAGAAAATGACGACCCCGAAGAGACCAAGCAGCTTTGTCACTGGGTACTTGAAAATCTGGGCGACAGCGTGCCCATTCACTTCACGGCCTTCCACCCCGATTTCAAGATGATGGACAAGCCCAAAACCCCCACAGCCACTCTCAAGCGCGCGCGCCAGATCGCCCTTTCAGCAGGGGTCAAATACTGTTATGTGGGAAACGTCCTTGACGATGAGGGGCAGACAACCTTCTGTCCGAGTTGTGGCCGCGCCCTCATTCGCCGCTCGTGGCATGATATCCTCGACTATCAGCTAATAGAAAGTCACTGCCCTTGCGGCCAGAAAATCCCCGGATACTTCCCGGCTCGTGAAAAAACCGCCCCACGTTCAAGGGCGCGATCCATCCTGCAGATGCAATAAGGCGTTCCCCCTGGACAAGCGCTCCGTGGCGACATTTGTATTTTGTCTCTGAATCCGCTTAGAATAAACTATATTCGATGGCAAAAGCACGAAAACTGCGAAAGCGATCTCTTCCCCACCTGACTATCCTGGAGGACATCAGTGCCCTGATCAGTCACTCCCAGGATCTTCAAGAGGCCCTGAAGAGCATCGCCGCCATTGTGGCCGAACGGATGGAGACGGAGGTCTGCTCCCTCTACATCTATGACCGTCAGAAAAACCGTCTCACACTCTGCGCTACCATGGGGTTGGACCAAGAATCGGTGGGAAAGGTCTCGATGGGAATCAACGAGGGTCTAACCGGTCTGGTGATGGAAAAAATGAGCCCGGTGATGGTCGTCGATGCCTTGGCCCATCCACGCTACAAATATTTTCCTGAGACCGGTGAGGAGCGTTTCCATTCTTTTCTGGGGGTCCCCTTGATTGAGAAACGGAATCCTCTTGGCGTGCTTGTCGTCCAGACCTCGCGCCGCCGGGAGTTCTCTCGGGATGAGATCCGCCTGCTCAAGACCATTTCAGCCCAAGCTTCGAGCATCATCATCCAAGCCCGCCTCCTCGATACACTCAAGGACAAAGAACGGGAGCGGAAGGAATACCATAAGCGACTGGTGGATGCCCTAAGGAAGCTTCGCTCTTATGAAGGAAAACGCCGGGATCGAGTAGAGCGTGGGACCGGGCATAAATGGAGAGGCCGTTTAACCGGCCTTTCAGTGGCCCCGGGCTTTGGCCGCGGCCCGGCCTATGTACTGAGCCCGCGTTTGGATTTGAGCTCCGTCAAAAAAGAAAAAAACAAAAATCCCAAAAGGGAGGTCGAGAGGTTCCGCGCCGCGGTCGAGAGGGGTATTGAGCAAATTCACAATCTCAAGTTGCGCATGAGTACCCTCATCTCTAAGGAGGAAGGGGCCCTCTTTGACGTCCACCGCATGATTCTCGAGGACCCTGCGATCATTGAACAGATAGAGGGAAAAATCCGCAAAGAAGGCTATGTCGCGGAGTACGCTGTCAGTAGTGTGTTTGAGCAGCACCTCAATTCTTTTACGCAGATTGAGGACGAATATCTCAGGGAGAAGGCCGCAGATGTCAAAGACGCGGCCCAGAGGCTGTTGGAGAACCTCTCAGGCATAAAAGAAAAAACAATGAACCTGCCCGAGGAAGCCATTCTCGTAGCAGAGGATATTTCTCCCGCCGACCTCACTCTTTTAGAGGGGGACCATTTTCGTGGCATTGCTCTCTCGACGGGCGGGGTAACTTCCCATGCCTCCATTTTGGCCAAATCGTTTGAGATCCCCACTGTGGTCGCGGTGGAGGGACTGTTGGACAATGTCCAGCATGGAGACTCGTTAATCATTGATGGGAACTCCGGGGTCATCTACATCAACCCGAGCCAGGAAGTGATACGCGAGTACGATCGGTTGGAACGGGAATATCTCGCTTTCAACCGTGAGCTGGAAGAGATCCGCGACTTGCCCGCGGAGACCCAAGATGGGCACCGGGTCACCCTCTATGCCAACATCGGTCTTCTGAGCGATATTGCCTTTGCCCAACTTCACGGAGCCCAAGGGATTGGACTGTATCGGACCGAGATCCCCTTCCTAGCCCATCGGGATTTTCCCGCGGAGGAAGAACAGTATACGCTTTACCACCGTGTCGTAGAAGGGATGGGAGGAAAACCCGTAACCATCCGCACACTGGATATAGGAGCGGATAAGTATCCCACCTACGTCCGTAGGGCAACCTCCGAGCCGAACCCTTTCTTAGGCTGGCGCTCTATCCGCATTTCGCTCGATGTTGTAGACATCTTCAAGACCCAACTCCGCGCCATTTTGAGGGCAGGGGCCTTGGGACGAGTCCGCTTGCTCATTCCTATGGTCTCAAGCCTGGAAGAAATAAGGAAAGTCAAGGAAATCCTCGCGGAGGTTAAAGAAGAATTGGAGCGCGAAGAGGTTCCCTTCGACCACCAAATGGAGTTGGGAATTATGGTGGAGGTTCCCTCTGCTGTCCAATTGGCCTCGCGCATTGTTCGTGAAGTTGATTTTTTGAGTATCGGCACCAATGACCTCATTCAGTATCTCTTAGCTGTGGACCGCAGCAACATGAAAATAGCGGGGCTTTACGAGCCTCTTCATCCGGCGGTGCTCTCAGCGTTGATGCACGTCATCGAAGCCGCCAAGAGGGAAGGTAAACGGGTGGGGATGTGCGGTGAGATGGCCGGCGACCCCCTTTGCGCCCTGCTCCTCCTCGGTATGGGGCTTGAGGAGTTCAGCATGGGATCCCTTTTTATCCCTGTAATTAAAAAAATTATTCGCTCTGTGACCTATCAAGCCGCTAAAGCTTCCACGCAAATCGTCCTTCAAATGGACACGGTGGGTGAAATCAAGAGATATCTGTTTGAGCAGATGCGCGACCTCGGCATGGTGGAACTCATGGAGCTCTACCACTTGGTTGGGGGGGCGCGGCCTGTCACCGGGGTACGGCCTTGATTTCTTATTCTTGATATGAGATAAGGTTCTAACGATCGTTCGAACTGCTTACCTCCAGAAAGGAAATACCATGGGAAAAATTATAACTTTTGACGACTGGATCGACCATTTCCAGGAATGGCGAAAGGATATCGGCTACGATCCCTCTCTTTTGGGCGATTATAAATTTGAAACCAAACTCGACGAACTGCACCACTCAGAGATTGAGTTCGGGGATTTTAGAGGTCAGCACAAATGGGAAAGAGTGGAACAGATCCCGAACCAATCTATCCGTGATGGCTTGCTGAACCTGATCGTCTATCAGGGCGATACGGAATTCGCCTCTGTTGAACAGCAAAAAAACCTCCTGGACACTGCCCCAACCGACTATGACCGTCAGGCGCTCATCCGAGTCAACAGGGAAGAGATGCGTCACGGTTGGCAAATGTGCTACCTCCTGATGACTTACTTCGGGGACTCCGGCAAGCTGGAGGCGCAGAAACTCTTGGAGCGCAGGGCATTCAAGGGCAATCGGCTTTTGGGCTCCTTTAACGCTCCGGTAAACAACTGGCTGGACTTTTTCACCTACACTCAATTTGTCGACCGAGATGGCAAGTTTCAGCTCACCATGCTAAGCCACTCTTCCTTTGCCCCCCTGGCGCAAAGCGTGACCGCTATGCTCAAGGAAGAGTTTTTCCACATGTTTACCGGAAATACTGGTTTGACGCGTATTATCCGCGCCGGCAAAGTTCCTACTCCTATCATCCAGAAATACTTCAACAAATGGCTTTCCACAGCCTACGATCTGTTCGGGACCGACCATTCCTCCTCAGCCCATTGGGCCTATGTTTGGGGACTGAAGGGGCGCTACAACGAGCATGAAGCAAAGGAGCAGGCAGATAAGAGCCGGCTCAACGATCTCGCACGCAACCTCTATTTGGACGAATGCCAGAAGCTTGTTGAAGCCCTCAACCAGTATATCCCGGCGGATCGGCCACGGCTCTTCGTGCCGGACCTAAAATTTAATCGCTCCATCGGCGAGGTTGCGGGAAAAACTTACAGCGTGAAGGGCGAGCCTCTCTCGGCCGAAGAGCACCAGAAGCACTTGGCCCAGGTCCTTCCCACTCCTGAAGATAAACGCCTCTTAGACGCGATCTTTAAGGAAAAAGACTGGGTTCTGCAGATGAACTAACTGCGGTCGCTTCCTGAAGCTCGGCTAAGTTAGGAGAGAGCAAGTGAAGCAGATTTTTCTTGTCTGTCAAAACGTCGATTGCAAGAACCGGGGCTCTGAACAGCTCATGAAAGAGCTGGAGAGACAGGTTGCGGAGAGGGGTCTGAGCGATGTGGAGGTGCGATCCTACATCTGCTTTGGCGCCTGTCAGGACGGCCCTAATATCGTCCTCTATCCGGAAAAGAGTTGGTATGCCGGAGTGAAAATGGAGGATTTGAAGGACATCATGAACCATCTCGCCGGCGGGCCCGATGTGAAGCGGCTCGATAAAATTGATGCCTCATTGAAGGAGCTGATCTACCAGCTCCTGGATACCGGAGTATTCTAGGAGGAAGAATGCAGGGTATCCTGTTTCCACGGGGCGTCGTGGAGGGAAGAAAAGATTTAACCGAGTATCGGTCGGGTGGGGGCTATAATGGCCTGGAGAAGGTCTTGCAGGGGATGACTCCTGAGACCCTTATCCGAGAGATCGACGGGTCGGGACTCCGGGGAAGAGGTGGAGCAGGTTTTCCCACCGGGAAAAAATGGGCCATCACCCAGGAGTGCTCCGAACGACCGCACTATGTGGTGCTCAACGGAGGAGAAGACGAGCCGGGAAGTAAAAAGGATCGTCTCCTCATGGAGAATCTTCCCCATCTCGTAATTGAAGGGGTGATTCTGGCCGCCTACGCTGTGGGCGCATCCAAGGCATATCTCTACATCAATAGCCAATACAAAACCGCAAGAGACAGCATGGCCCAGGCCTTAATGGAAGCCCAAGAGGCCGGCTATTGGGGCGAAAAAATTCTTGGCAGCAACTTCAGCCTCGAGATCGTTTTTGTCGCCGCCCCTCCTAATTATGTTGCCGGGGAGGATTCGGCCGCCCTCGAAGTGATCGAAGATAAGCAGCCCCTGCCACGCCAGAAGCCTCCTTTCCCCGCAACCGTCGGACTCTTCGGAAAACCCACTACCGTTAACAATGTAGAGACTCTCGCCAATATCCCCCCCATTATCGCCAACGGGGCAAAGTGGTATCGCAGTTTTGGCACACCGGAGAGTCCCGGAACCATGATCTTTTCTTTGAATGACGAAGTTAACCGACCGGGAATCTACGAACTCCCTTTTGGATCGTCGCTCCGCTCATTGATTGAAGAATGTGGAGGTGGTGTAAAAGGTGGAAAGGCCATTAAGGCGATTCTCCCGGGAGGTCCCTCTTCGGCCTTTTTACCCGCCGATAAAATCGATCTCCCGCTTAACCACAATTCCGTGCGCGCCGCCGGTTCCTCGATCGGCTGTGGTGTTGTCCGTATTGTGACAGAGGGTACTTGCATCGTCGAGGAAATTCTTCGGATCGCGGATTTTTTCACGGCCGAGTCCTGCGGTCAGTGTCCAGCCTGTCGTATGGAAACGAATACTCTCGCTGCCATGTTAAAAAAAGTGCAGCAAGGACAAGGGGGACAACCTCTCCTGGAGCAGTTTAGCAAGATTATCAGCTTCAATAAAGGAAAGGGCTTTTGTAATCTGATCAACATGCCGGGGCCGCCGATCGAAAGCGCCCTCAGGCTCTTCCGTTCCGACTTTGAATTTCACCTCGCGAATGGCCGCTGCCCTCAGAATTAACTCAAAAACTCCCTCCGCCAAACGGCTCTAAAAAGAATCCCTCGTATAACAAATTTTTGCGCCCGTTTGACGGCTGGGGTGCCGCCGACTCTTTCCTAGCGCGATTTCAACTTGCTCGCGAAAGCGCGCAGATTGACGCTAAAAGGGACGACCTGATAGTATTTACTGCAAATATCAAGCAGTGTGTGTTATGGTGTCAGGCATGATATTTGATATTTGTGCGATTTTTGTGATAAGCCTAAGCAGGTTATGGGTCGCCTACCGAGGATAGAATACCCTGGAGCGCTGTATCACGTCATTACGCGCGGGAACCAAAGGCAGAGGATTTTCTTTGACGACAAAGATCGCAAGAGGTATCTGGAAGTTCTTCGGACTCTTAAGAAAGCCTATTCCTTTCGTCTTTACGCCTATGTGTTAATGCGTAACCATGTGCATCTGCTGATAGAAACGGGACAGGCTCCACTGTCACGCATCATGCAGAGGTTAAGCAGCAGCTACACCAAATACTTCAACTACAGGCACAAACTGGTAGGGCATCTTTTCCAGGGCCGATATAAGGGGATACTGTGCGACAAGGATAGCTACCTATTAGAACTGACTCGCTACATTCATTTGAACCCTGTCAGGGTGAAAGAGGTTCAGGACCCAGCCGAATACTTTTGGAGCAGCTACCGCACTTATCTCGGAAAAGAAAAGGAAAAAGAGTCGGTAGACACAGAAGAGGTGCTTGCGTATTTCGGTGATCGCGACGGTGGGACGCGGAATCGCTACCGGAAGTTTGTATTGGAGGGGATCGGAGAGGGTCACCGGGATGAGTATTACGACGTGGCGGAGGGTAGAGTGCTTGGTAGCGGGGAATTTGTGGAGGAAGTCAAGGCAAAGTCCGGAGAGAAGGGCGTGGCGAAACTTAAGGTCAAGCCGCAAGCATTTCTTGACCGTGTCTGCAAGGTACTAGGGAAGAGGCCGGAGGAGGTCGTAGGAGCAGGCAAGGACAGAGAGCGGGTCCGAATACGGCAGATCGTATGTTATCTAGGAAGAGCCTACACAGATCTGCAAGTAAATGGGTTAGCATCGGTGCTGAAGGTCGATGCCACTTGTGTAAGCCGGTGCGTTGCAGCGGTAGAAGCCCACCTAAGAGAGGACAGGGGATTAAGCTCGACGATAAACCGCTTGGCAGAAAATATCAAATATCATGCCTGACACCAGATTACGTGTTTACAAACTGAAGTTCTCCACGAAAAATCCCCGCATTGTTTGAATGATAATCCCGTCAGTTCTCGAAGGCTCATTAAAGTAGTGGAGGGCGGGTGTAAACCTCTACCGCGATCTGCTCTCTTTGAGATTTAGTAATAGTCCGCTTCTTAGCCATGCAGACTGCTTTACGAGGCGAGTTTTAGGGCGATGAGGCGATTTAGCGAGACCTTCTGAGTTTTGGCCTCGAAGTCCAATTCCCGATGGAGGTCTGGTGGAACACGCACAAGAAACTTCCCGCTATAGCGCCGCTTGTCAATAGGCCGGGGGATTTCCCGTTTTTCCTTTTTAGCGACCTCCAGCCACAAGCGGTGCGCCTTTTTAGCCTCCTTGATTGCTGCTTCGGGAGTTGGGCCATCCGCCATACACCCCGGCAACTCCGGAACCTCGGCAATATAGGAAGAGTCTTCGTCGCTCCAACGAATCACGATCCGATAGGGGAAAGGCTCAGCCATATTCATCTCTCCTTTAGCAAACCGTATTTATCAATGAGTCCCACAACCTGCCGTACCTGATAAGGTTTGGCCATCTTGCCTTTTGGCTGGATATTGATGATCTCGACGATTTCCTCCCGTGTATAAACATGATGGCTACCGCGAACCCGTTTGAGCCGAAAGCCAGCCGATTCCACTAACTGCTGGAGATCCTTGAAGGTAAACGACTGGGGATTATTGCGTGCTCTCTCAAGGAGTTCGTCCACTTTGCGATAGTATCATTAACGATATTGCCTGGCAAGACTTCCTTGTGCAGTTGACTTCCAGATCTGAAGCGGCCTATAGGAAAATTACAGGAGGCCGAAGATGAATGAAAGAGCGCTGCTCTACCCCGATCTTATTCTTTTCAACGGCAAGATCCGGAGCCTCGCACCAAGCGGAGCTATCTATGAGGCGATCGCCTGCGCCGGCGGGCGGATCGTCGCAACCGGCAAATCCGATGATGTCCAAAGACTCTCCGGACCCGACACCCGCTCGATCGACTTGAAAGGAAGAACAGCCATTCCCGGGCTCACCGACACCCATGTCCATCTGGCTGAAAAAGGGACGGCGGAAATGGAGTTTGCGGACTGCCGCGACTTCTACACCGAAGTCCGCTCGATTCCCGAGATTTTGGAGCGGCTGGAAAAACGGGCTTGCGAATTGTCAAAGGGAACTTGGGTGGTGGCGCATGGAAGTCCGATGCAGGATTTCCGCTTAAAGGAAAAACGCTTCCCCGACAGAAACGACCTCGACCGCGCAATTCCTGATTATCCCGTCTCCATCGCCTTCGGCGCGCACATCACGATCGCGAACAGCAAGGCCCTGGTCCTTGCCCGCATCACGCGTGACACCCCGGACCCCGTCGGCGGCGCGATCCGACGTGACCCGCAAACCGGAGAGCCCACAGGAGAGCTCCATGAGCGGGCGCAGCTCATCCTCAAAAAAGTGGCGCCCGAGTTTAACTACATCCAGCTCAAAGACGGCATCGTCTTCGCCCTCAACCAGTGCCTGGAGCGGGGGGTTACAACCATCCACGACATCGTAAGGTCGGGCGAGCCGGTGCGCGCCTACCAGGAGCTTTTGCGCGAGGGCAGGCTCCACGCGCGCGTAAGCCTCCTTCCTCGGGTGATCGAATCCCACATCGGCTCGCAGAGCCTGATCGAGCTCGGCCTGATAACCGGTTTTGGCAACGAGTGGCTGAGAATCGGCGGGGTGAAGATGAGTATCGACGGCGGGATCACCGGCAGAAACGCCTGTTTTTATGAACCCTACGAGGATGATCCCCACAACCATGGCATCATAAGAATCGAGCAGGATGAGCTTAACGATACATTGCTCAAATGCCATCAGGCGGGGCTGCGCTGTTGCGTACATGCGATCGGAGATCGCGCTTTCGACATGGCGCTGAATGCTTATGAAAACGCCATCCAAAAATCGCCCCGCAAGGACCACCGCCACAGGATCGAGCACATGGGAAACTGGCTCAGCACGCCGGAGCGGATGCAAAGACTCGTGCGCTCGGCGATCATTGCCATCCCCAACATCTCCATCGGCTACTACGTGGGCGATGCGATTCTTGACTGCCTGGGAGAAAAGCGGCTGGCTAAGGCCTTTCCTTTTAGAACCTTGCTCAAGAATGGGGTGACCATTGCCGGCGGCTCCGACGCGCCCGGCTACTGGCCCGTAGATCCGCTCCGCGACATCTCCGCCTGCGTGTCGCGCAGGATGCGCTGGGGCGATGTGCTGGTTCCTGAGGAAAGGATCAGCGTCGGAGAGGCCTTTGCCATGCACACCACGACTGCCGCCTTCGTCGGCTTTGAAGAGAATCTAAAAGGCACTCTCGAAGTTGGAAAGCTCGCCGACATCGCCGTCCTCCCCGAAGACCCCTTTGAAGTCCAGCCGGAGAAGATCAAGGATCTCAAGGTGGAGATGACGATTGTGGGAGGGGAGATAAAGTACCAAGCCTAACGGCGCGAAATTTAGCGGAGCCTGATTCGGTCATGAGGCGAGGAAGAAGAGCAGTTGCATTGCGCCCTTAGGTGTCGCGCTCGCTCGTCGGCCCCACCTCGCCAGTGCACCAGGGGACGAATGCCTTCATCTTGCACGTCGCGCCATTGGCCGCGATCTCCTTCTCGAAGATCTTGTGGATCTCGCGGTCCTCGTCCTCGTACTCGATCTGCCAGCCGCCCTCCTTCAGGCTCCGGTCGGCGCCCTCCCCACCGCCGCCCTTGGGCGTGTTGAGGCCCATATCGCCCGGCCGGAGGGCCAGGTAGCGGGCCCGATTGGTACCGGAGTTGAAGTGCTGGTGGTAGCAATTGTCGCTGGGAACGACGACCATGGACCCGATCTGCCAATCGCACTTGATCATGTCGGAGCGGTCTTCCTTGGTCCAGACCAAGGAGAAGCCGGCGCTGCCGCTGAGCAGCACGAGGTGCGCGCCCGGGCCGTGGCGGTGGCCCTTCTTGTACGTGCCTATGGGGAACTCCGAGATATGGCTCTTCATGTTGTTGTTAGCCATCTCCAACATGGCATTGATGCCGCCGGCGCCCCGCTCCTTCCATCCATACAACAGCATGTCCGGCGCATTGGCGATGAAGTTGGACTCCCAGATCCGCCGGTTGAAAAGCTTGCCGTTGCCGCTGAAGTACTCTTCCTCGCCCGAATAGCGGCCGCGGAACGTGTAATCGCTGTTGAATATGAATTCGTTGTCCTGGAAGAGGCGCATCATGGGAGGCGCGTTGGTCACGGCGATGTAGCGGACAGGCTCGTCGCCGCTGCCGTTGAAGTTCTGATACCACGCGTTGAGCGGAATGGAAAAGAGGCTCCCGGCGTGCCACTCAAAGCTCTGTTTGCGCTTCTCATCCTTCTCATCTTGCCAGACCGTCGTTGCCCCGCGGCCCGAAACCACATAGATCGTGAACTCGTACATATGGTGCTCCGGCTCGGACTTGCCCGCAGGCCTGATCTCGACGACGTGACAGTCGTTGGGCATGTGGCGGTTGGCGATGTGGATGACTGCGCCGTTGCCCCCCTTGCGCTCCCACGGCCCAAGCTCGATCTTCGCTAAGTTCGGGAAGTAAAACTTCTCATAGACTTTCACGCCTTCCCTCTTCAGCCATTCCGCGTAGGGGTCGGCCTTCTTGTAGTCTTTAAGGCCCTCCTTGGGGGTCTCGGCAACTTTCATGTCGGTGCCCAGCATTACCATGGTTGAAATCCTCCTCTATTGAGCGCAACGAAGCATATGAGTCTTTTTCAGCAGCCTGTTATTGGGCAATATCCGATCTGGTCTTAGTTTGTCAATGAGCAAAAAATCCTCATCTCTGATATAATGATGGCGATTATCTTCCAAAGCGTGAGCACTCAATGCTTCCCGAATGATGTCTAAACCTACGCTAAGGTCCAACGCCGCGACGGCCGAGACCCAGCCCTCCGAGCCGAAGGCGACGGTAACCGCGGCCGAGATGGGAACCCGGCAGCGGGAGATTTCCGTTTCCGAGTTCTTTACCAAGAACCGTCACTTACTGGGCTTCGACAATCCGAGAAAGGCGCTGCTCACCTGCGTGAAGGAGGCCGTCGATAATGCGCTTGACGCGTGCGAGGAAGCGGGGATCTTGCCTGAAGTCGTCGTCAAGCTCGAAGTGGCGTCAAACGGCGGCGCTCCGCCGCCCCCGAGCCAGGCGAACCGCTTCCGGATAACGGTGATCGACTACGGCCCCGGCATCGTCCGTCAACAGATTCCGCGGATCTTCGCGAAGCTTCTCTACGGCTCCAAATTCCACCGGCTGCGCATGAGCCGCGGACAGCAGGGCATCGGCATATCGGCTGCCGGCATGTATGCGCAACTGACGACCGGCAAACCGGTACAGATTATCTCTCGCACCGGCGCCAGGGCGCCCGCTCACTACTTCGAAGTCCAGATCGATACCAAGAAGAACGAGCCGCGGATTTTCGAGAACAAGAAGATCGACTGGGAGAACCATCGTGGAACGCAGGTGACCCTCGAGATCGAGGGCCGCTATCAAAAAGGTCGCGCCTCCGTGGACGAATATCTCGAGCAGGTCGCCATTGCCAATCCGCACGTCAAGCTCGTCTACCATACCCCGGAGGGAGAGAGCAAAGAATATCCCCGGACCATTCACGAGCTGCCGCCTCAGCCGCGTGAAATTAAGCCGCACCCCTACGGCATCGAGTTCGGGATGTTGCTCAGAATGCTGCACGACACCAAGAGCCACTCGCTCTCGGGGTTCCTGTCGAGCGAGTTTAGCCGGGTCTCCTCCAACGTCGCTCAGGCAATCTGCAAGGCCGCGAAGCTTTCGCCGCAGACGCGGCCGCGAAGCATTCACGGAGAACCCGCCGAGACGCTCTATAAGGTGATCCAGTCCACCAAGATCATGGCGCCGCCGTCGAACTGCATCTCGCCCATCGGCGAGAAGGCGATCCTCCACGGCCTGTATAAGCAGATCAAGGGGGATTTCTACACCGCAGTGACCCGGCCACCGGCGGTTTACCGCGGCAATCCCTTCGTGATCGAAGCGGGCCTGGCCTTCGGCAAGGGACCGAAACAGGCGGAGGATAAACCGGAAGATCCGAAGATCCCGCTCGCCGAAGGGGAGAATCAGGACAACGACGACGAGCTGGCCCGCGTCATTCGCTACGCCAACCGGGTGCCGCTTCTCTATCAGCAGTCTGCCTGCGCGACGTTCAAGGCCGCGCTCGACACCACCTGGCGCAACTATGGTGTTCCCCAATCCAGGGGCGCTCTGCCGGCCGGTCCCATGGTCATTTTCGTCCATATGGCCTCGGTCTGGGTCCCTTTCACCAGCGAGTCCAAGGAAGCGATCGCCGATTACGACGAGATCCGAAAAGAGATCAAGCTCGCGCTGCAAGAGTGCGGGCGGCGCCTTGGCGTCTTTCTGAGACGACGGGAGCATGCCAAGAGCGAGTTCCGCCGGCGCAATATCTTCGAGCTCTACATCGAGGAAGTCGTCGAGGCGTGCAACCGCTTGAAGGGTGGAAAGCTGGCCAAGGAAAAACTCAAACTCCAGCTTCAGAAGATCGCCATGAAACGGACCGGCGGCGAGAAGACCGACGAGCTGCTGGAAAGCAGAAGCGGCCCGGAAGGTCTTCCCTATTCGATCATCGTCACCGCCGAGGGAACCGAAGGAGACGCGCCGGTTCTGCCCGACGATAGGCGAAACGATGTCGCGCCGCCGGAAGAACCCCCGCCCGAAGCGGGGGAATCCGCCGCGCCGGCGCGGCCGGAGGGTAACGCCGAGACTAAAACGAAGGGCAAGAAGAAAGCGGCAAAGGTTAAGCGACAGCGCGGATCAAAGCCTGAAAGCGTGAAGCAAATGACTTTGGATTTTGAAAAGACCAAAAAACGAAACCAAGTGATAGGGAAAAAACATGGCGCGAAAAAAGGCAAAAAATAACGGAGCGGTCCAAAAGAAACTCGTCGGCGTGGCCGACGTCGTCATTACGGCCGCCGGGCGGAGCAAGGATCCGACGCTTTCGATCCCCATCCGCAGCCTCGCGAACGTCACGTTCAACGAGAAACGGGGCCTTATCGAGATGGGCCGGAAAAAGCAGGCGCGCTCGTTCTTCAACGTGGGGATGGCCAAGAAGTTCATGCAGACGATACTCGTAGCCGACGCCCTCGCCGAGCTGCAGCGAGCGGACCTGACGACCTCTCTCAGGGAGATCTACTATCGCACCAAGCACACGATCAAGAACTCGCACGAAAACACCTTCGACGGCCAGAACGAATCCGACCCGCTCATCGAGGATCTCGAAGTCACCCTGGAAGCCCTTCGGGAAGAGCTCCACGTGCGCGCCGAGAACTCCGGCACTGTCGTGGGACCGCTGGTGTTGGTCGATGACGGCGACCGGGTGGACTGCACCAGGCTCGGCAAAGGCGGTTATTCGGTTCCCTCCATCGTCGAGCCGGAATATATTCAGATCACCAAGTGCACGGCTGATTTCGTTCTCCTCGTTGAGAAAGGCACCCAGTGGAACCGCCTTTCAGAAGACAAGTTCTGGCGGAGATACAACTGCATCCTCCTTACGGGGAACGGCCAGCCACCCCGCGGTGTCAGGCGCCTGGCGCGCAGGCTCAACGAAGAATACAGTCTTCCCGTCTATGTCCTGGTGGACAACGATCCGTGGGGCTACTACATCTACTCGGTCGTCAAGCAGGGATCGATCAATCTCGCTTTTGAAAGTGAGCGAATGGCCATTCCGAAGGCCAAGTTCATCGGCTTCTCCAGCGCGGATCCCGATCGCTACGGGCTCCCGCGTAACGTCGGCATCAAGCTCAACGACAAAGACATCAACCGGGCGCGCGAATTGCTCAAGTATCGGTGGTTTCAGAAAAAAGAGTGGCAGGAGGAAATCAAGCGGATGCTTTCGAGCGGTCTCAAGTACGAGCTGGACGCGCTCGCCAACAAGGATTTTCAGTACCTGACGAAGACTTACCTGCCTAGGAAGCTCAAAGAGAAAGATTGGTTGGATTAGCCCGAGGCGGACAGAGGGGACGTTGGGAAGCTCGACTACGCGGCCGCGAAATCGGGTGTGTCATGGAGAACCATCAATTGATCGGGCCGAAGGGGTAAGATGGCAAACGCGCGGCCGGAGCGGTCGGCGAACTCAACCTCGCACGCGCCATTCTGGTAGGTCATCACAACAGTGCCGATCTGGCCACGGCGCAGAAGCAAAGCCTGACCGCCCTCGAAGTGCTTCGTTCGCACATCTTGCAGCAAGGCGACCACGTCATGCATTTTGATTTCGCCCATCATGGTCTAGAGTATATAACAAGTTATCAACCGGGGAAAGTCTTCGCTGTCTCGGATGATCCACACCGTCAGAACCGTCGCACGCCCTCGCTGCGTTTCTAGCGGAAAACGCAGAACGTAAACCTCACCATGGCCGTTGTTCCCGAGTGGCTCGGCCTCGTCCGAGTTCTCGGCTGCCGCAAGAATGGCTTGACGCAACACTTCCGGGTTGGCCAGCGTAATACCGAGGACCGACTCGAAAACCCGCGCTTTATGGCGCCCCTCCCAATGTCGAGGGTTCAGCACATAATCCTCGATCTTCATGCCGAGATCGGCGTGGTCGCCGTTGGGGAGCTTCATCGTTCATCGGTTTGCCAGATTGCGCACCGAGGTGTCAAGACACACGGGCTCCCGCGCGACGTCGGCATCAAGCGGATGCCGTCGACCATTATCCGTGGGTAAGCTCGCAATGCCTCAAAAACCTGGCCATCGAGAAGGCGGCAGGTAGGCCCAACCCCAGATTCAAATATCTGAGATCTGAAATTTGTCATCTGAGATTCCGAGCGAAGCGAGGATATGCCAACAAGGACTTTCAGTACCTGACCAAGAGCTATCTTCCCGGAAAGCTCAAAGAGAAAGATTGGTTGGATTAGCCCGAGGCGGTCTAAACAGGATAAGAGGGACGAAGTCCATAAATCATGATTCGACCCCCGAGGCTCTCAATGTCTCTGGGCGCTTGATGAATTAATACATGGCCGCAGAAAGTTTCTGAAGAAATGCCAAGATCCAAGACCCCGGCCGCCGCATTAACTTCTTTTCCCTCGGCTGGATTTGTCCCAGGCTTTTTTATCCCTGAGAACGATCTCTACCACCTGTTGCCAATTATCGGCGCGAAGACCTGCTAAGTGTTCGTTGGTTGAATTCGTGAAAATAATTGTCTTGCGTTTCTCTGCCCGCAAGCGCCGAATATTTTCCGGAGAGTCTTCGATATAAAGGTCCGCCCCGACGGCTGCTTTTTCCTGCATAAGACACAAATCCCAGTATGGAATATCGTGCTTATCCAACCACTCAATTGTCTGCCGTGCGGCCATTTGATGGAAATACTTGATAAGCAACCGATGACTGATAATCCGAATTCGGATATCAGCAGCGGATAATTTACGTAATGCCGTCGGGGCTCCTGGCATCGGCGGGAGGACCCGAAATAAATCACGTTGCGTAACTGCAAAACGATGCAGGGCGTCGTATCCACCTGGCGACTTGTCGACGCCCCACTCCGGCAGACCCCATGAAACCCGTTCGGGAAGGGATTCCACATCAACACCGAGCCATTCCGCTGCTATGGGGCGTAAACCTCGGTAGAAATCAGCACATACACCATCTAAATCTACACCAAAGACAAAGCGACGATCTGCCATGCGGCTCCTTCCCATGCGTCCAGCGGGGTGGATAGGGTTCCGCTTGATTAGGGGAACGGAGATCCAGTCCGGGCGATGGTGTGCGAGCAAAGGTGTGACGGGATCGGTGGACCCAGCCGAAGTTAGTGGAGCGTAAGATCATCCCACGACGATGAGCCGCGCGCCGTAGAGTTTACATAAGGGCAGGCGTTATACTCAGAATCCCTTGTTCTCTTTCTTGGCTTTCTTCGCCGCCCTTTTTTCCATTAGGGTCTTCTGGGGTTTCTTTTTCTGCTCTTTCTTCCTGTCTTGTCCTTTGCTCATGGTATTCGCTCCTTATTCGGATGAAGATCGGGATCGTGCCTGATATTGGCTCCTTCTTCGCACTAATCGACTGGATTTGCAAACGCGGTCCAAAGCCGTCTGGCAAACGAACCATCTCAAGCTTTGGGACGACAAGCCGTACCGTCATACCAAGAAATCATTCAACGGTTTGTAGTATCCTACCTTGGTTCCTTTATGATAAATTGAACCAGTTAGTTAAATTGGAAGGAAGTCGGTTATGACAAATCATGCTGTCTCAAATCGGAGTCATCACGCATTTCACCACATCGTTGGGATCGCCGCGTTGCTTCTTGCGTTAGGAACCCTGCCTCGGACAGTTTTTGCCCAGGCGGCAACCAGCGTCGCTGGCATCAAGATTGGGATCATCGGCTCCGGCAATTTGGGCGGTACGTTGGGAACGCTGTGGGTGAAGAGCGGCTATCCGGTGCTGTTCTCTTCCCGGCATCCCGAGGAACTCAAAAAACTCGTCGACAGTCTCGGACCGTTGGCGCGCGCCGGCACGGTACGGGAAGCCCTAACGTTCGGCGATGTTGTTCTCGTCGCGGTGCCCTATGGCGCTTACCCGCAGATCGGGAAGGATTACGCGCGGGAGTTTACCGGCAAGGTTGTCATCGATGCCGGAAACGCGGTTCTGGCGCGCGATGGCGAGATCACAAAGGAAGCGCGTGAGAAGGGCATTGGCATCACGTCGGCGAAGTATCTGGCGGGGGCGCGCATTGTCCGCGCGTTCAACACGCTAAGCTATCGCAAGCTGGCGAGCAACTCCAACCGACCCGAAGGCCGCATCGGCATCCCCATGGCCGGTGATGACAAGGATGCGCTGGCGGTGGCGTCGACCTTAGTGCGAGACGCGGGCTTTGATCCGGTGATTATCGGCCCGCTCGAACGGGCGAAGGACTTTGCGCAAGGCGCGCCTTTGTACGGACAAGAGATCACGGCCCAGGAGATGCAGCAGCGCGCCAGGTCGCTCCGGTGAGGCCGTATTCGATGAACGCTGCGGTGCGCCGTACGATTTTATTATACGCGCATTCAGGCTTCACCTATGCTAAATCTTAGACCATGGCTCTCAATATTGTTTCACCTGCAAAAGAGAAATTGCTCTTGGGGCGTATGCAGGCCTTGGGTGTCCGGGAGCAGGACATCGAGGAACAATTTGTTCGCTCTTCGGGAGCCGGCGGTCAGAAGGTCAACAAGACTTCCAGCTGTGTTGTCCTCCACCATCGGCCCACGAGCATTCGGGTGAAATGCCAAAGAGAGCGCTCGCAGGCTCTCAATCGTTTTTTGGCCCGAAGAATTCTGCTGGACAAAATCGAGGCGAAGCTAAGAGGAGCCCATACCGCGAAAGCGCAAGAGATTGCGAGGATCCGCCGCCAGAAAAGAAAACGCTCACGACGCGCCAGGCTTAAGCTGCTCGCGGATAAGCGCCACCAGGCGGAAAAGAAATCTTCACGGGCCGGCGTGCGGCCTGAACACTACGACGATTGAGCGCGGAAGACCTGGTCGTGTTCGTGGACTTTTTCCTTGACCTTGATCCCGACGACCTTGCCCTTCTCGGCGCGTGGGACGTCCTGGTGTTCGATCTGAATGGAAGCCACGCTCTGGGTGAAGTCGGTGTGTTTTCCTTTAACGTGGATGATATCCCCGACCTTGAGTTCACCGCCGGTGAATTCAATGATGCCTACGCCTAGATGGGAATAGTAGTGGGTGATCCGGCCGACGAGCTTTTCTTCTGTCTTGGCAGCCATAAGGAACCCTCCTTATTATGATCGCTTAAGGTCCTAGGACCGGATCTTCATATCCCAGACGAAGATCTTCTCGTCCGGCCTGGCCTTCCAAACAACGTTTCGCGCCACTCCGTAGAGATCCGCGAGATTATACAGCGGGACAAAGGGCACATCCTCCATGAGAATTTTCCCCGCCTGCTGGAGTAAAGCGACCCGCTTTTTCGAGTCGCCGGTTTTCTGTTCCTCTTCGATGAACCTGTCAAACTCCGGGTTGCTATAGCTAACGCGCTTTGTGGTCCCGGTTTTAAAATACTGGTCGTAGAGGGTGTCGGCATCAACGAGGGAACCCCTGCCGATATAATAGAAAGGAAGCTTTCCTCCATTCACGCCTGAGCTGCCCCAGAAAACGGCCCACTCCTGGTTAACAAGCTCGACCTTGAATCCGCCCTTTTCCATCTGGGCGCCAATCACCTGGCATACTTCCCTATCCTGAGGGTATCGGCCCGCAGAGAAATAGAGCTTGACCTCAACTCCGCCGGGATAGCCGGCCTTGACCAGGAGTTCGCGCGCCTTTTTCGGATCATAGGGATAGCGTTTCGCCTTGGGGTCATAACCGATGACGTGAGGTCCGAGCGGGCCGTTCAGCACAAAGCCGTTGCCCTCGAAGATATTCTTTACAATCGCGTTCGCATCCACCGCATAGTTGGCCGCCTGACGGACGAGCTTGTTGTCAAAGGGCTTGAACGCGGGGTTCAGAGCCAGAAAGAACATTCTCAGCCCCTCAATTGTCTCGACTCTTATTCTGGGATTTCGTTCCACGCGTGGAACGTCGTGCACCGGAACGTTGTTGATGACGTCCGCCTGGCCCGCTTCAAGCCCTGCAACCCGCGCCGCCTCTTCGGTCACCTTCTTGAAGATGACCTCTTTAATTTCCGGCTTCGCTCCCCAGTAGTCGTCATTTCGTGTCATGACGAAGTTGCCGCCTCTTTGGAAGCTGATGAATTTATAGGCCCCGGTTCCGGTCGGATATTGATCCACCTGGTCGCCGTACTTTTCCGCCGCCGCCTTGCTTACGATGAAGCGATTTTGGACGCGGTCCAGGAAGACCGCGTTGGGCTGCTTCAGGACAAAAACCACAGTATGCTCATCAGGGCCCTCCATCTCTACCACGTCCTTGAAGTTATCTCCTTGCAAGCTGTTTTTGTCGGTCCTGATCCGGTTCACGGAAAAAATCACATCTTTAGAGGTGAAAGGGGTTCCGTCGTGAAAACGGACCCCTTTGCGGAGGCGAAAGAGCCATTTCTTCCCCTGAAACTCCCAAGACTCGGCTAATATCCCGGTGTAGCCAACCGGGTTATAGGCCACCTCGACCAGAGGCTCGAAAATATGTTGCCACATTCCGTAAATAGGGCTGGAGCTATGATTGTAGAGATTGAGTGAGTCGGTGACGCTCGAGTTCAGGATCATGATCCGATCCTTGGAGGCCGCCCAAACACCGCGAGGCAATCCGACTCCGACAAGACTCCCTATGCCGAGGGCAGTGCTGTGCCTGAGAAATTCCCTGCGCGTGATTACTGATCGTTCTCTGCCCATAAATACCTCCTATGAAAGACGGGCGCCAATATTTATGATTTAATTTTCATTTCCGCTACGAGGATCTTCTCATCCGGACGGGCCTTCCAGGCGATGTTTCTCGCCACCCCGTAGATCTCAGCCAGGGTATATAACGGGGCAAGAGGCACATCTTCCATTAAGACCCGACCTGCCTGCTGGAGCAAAGCTATTCGTTTTTTCGGGTCCCCTGTCCTCTGTTCTTCATCAGCCAGGCGGTCAAACTCAGGATTCTTGTAGCCGATTCGTTTTGTGACGCCCGAGCGAAAATATTGGTCATAGACTGTGTCTCCATCAATCGCCGGCCTTCCGACATAGTAGAACGGGAGCTTTCCTCCGTTGACGCCGGAACTCCCCCAAAAGACCACGAACTCCTGCGAGACCAGCTCGGCCTTGATGCCTCCCTTGGCCAACTGGCTCGCAATGACCTGACAGATCTCTCTTGCTTTAGGGTAGCGGTCCGGCGAAAAATAAAGTTTGACTTCAACGCCGTTCGGATAACCGGCCTTGGCCAGCAGCTCCCGCGCCTTTTTTGGATCGAAGGGATAGCGCTTGATCCTGGGGTCGTAGCCGATGACATTGGAACTGAGAGGGCCGTTCAGGACGAAACCATTGCCCTCGTAGATATTTTTGATGATCGCCTCAGGGTCTATGGAATAGTTCACGGCCTGACGGACGAGCTTATTGTCAAAAGGCTTGTGGGTTACATTCATGGCAAGAAAATACATCCTCAACCCTTCGACCTTCTCGACGCGCACCTTCGGGTGGCTCTCTAAACGCGGTATGTCATCGATAGGGACATTGTTGATGACATCCCCCTGGCCGGCTACGAGGCCTGCGACGCGTGCCGCATCTTCTCCAACTTTTCTGTAGACAATCTCTTTAATGTCCGGTTTCGGCCCCCAGTAATCCTCGTTTCTGGTCATGACCAGATTCCCGTCTCGCTGCCAGCTCACGAACTTGTAGGGCCCGGTTCCTATCGCGTACTGGTCCATCTGATCGCCGTACTTGTCCGCCGCCGCCTTGCTTACGAAGAAGCGGTTGTAGAGCCGGTCGAGGAAGACGGCGTTGGGCTTTGCCGTCACGATCGCCACGGTGTGGTCGTCCAGGGCCTGCATTTCCACCACATCTCTGAAGTTGTCCCTCTGAAGGCTTCTTTTATCGCTCTTAATCCGGTCAATAGTAAAGATGACGTCTTTAGAGGTAAAGAGATCGCCGTTATGAAAGCGGATGCTTTTTTTGAGATGGAAGATCCATTTCCTGCCTTGAAATTCCCAGGATTCCGCGAGATGTCCGACATAGTCAGGTTTGCTGTAGTCTACTTCGATGAGTGGCTCCATCATATGTTCCCAGATGCCATAGGTCGGACTGGCGCTGTGAGCGTATGGATTGAGGCTATCTATAACGACCCCTTGAAGGATCGTCACCCGGTCTTTCGATGCGGCATAAACCTGCCGCGCAAACGCCGGCGCCATCAGGGAGCCTAAACCGAAAACCGCGCTTTGTTTGAGAAACTGCCTGCGATTCATTGCCGATTTTTCTCTTGCCATAAAACCCCCCCCTTGTTTTCTATCGTTGTCCTCTTAATTTCGGATCCAAAATGTCGCGCAGGCCGTCCCCTAAAAGATTAATGCCAAAGACGGTTACGAAGATAGCGATTCCGGGAAAGATCGTCAACCATGGGGCGCGATACATGTAACTGCGTCCCTCGCTGAGCATCGAGCCCCAAGTGGGGATGCTCGGCGGCACCCCCAGGCCAAGAAAACTCAGGCTCGCCTCGGCGATGATGACAATCGCCATGGCAAAGGTCGCGATAACCGTGACGCTGGCAAGCGTATTGGGAACAACGTGCCTGAAAAGTATATAGAAATCCCTCCCACCCAGGGCGCGAGCGGCGACAACAAAATCGCGCTCTTTGAGAGAGAGCACCTCGCCCCGGACCACGCGGCAGTACTGGACCCAGCGGCTCATCATCAGCGCCAAGATGAGGTTTAGCAGCCCCTGCCCGAGAAAGGCCATCAGGGCGATCGCGAGGAGCAGAAAAGGAAAGGCGAGAAAAATTTCGCTGATTTTACTGATGACCTCGTCCGTTAGGTCGCCGAAATAGCCCGCCAGCGCGCCGAGAAAACATCCCATGAAGCCGGCAAGGACTACCGTGGTAGCTCCCACGAGAAGAGAAATCCGTGAACCGTAAATAATCCTGCTCAAAATGTCGCGACCCAGGTTATCGGTGCCAAGCCGGTGCGGGTCGGATCCCTGGACTCCCCAACTGGGAGGCCGCAGCCGATGCTCAAGCCTTTGCTCCTGCGGGTCATAGGGCGCTAGAAAAGGGGCCGCCAAACCGCAAACCAACAACAGCGAAAGAATCGCCCCCCCCACCCAAATCTTAAGATAGCGCATCCGAAGCATCAGAGCTTAATCCTTGGATCCACCAGCATATAGAGCAAATCGACCAGCAGATTTACCGCAAAGTAGATAAAGGCGAAAAAAAAGATCAAACCTTGGGCCAGCTTGTAATCTCTGACAGAGATGGCCTGGATGAGCAGATCGCCGATTCCAGGAAAAGAGAAGACGGTTTCGGTGATGATCGCGCCGTTGAGAAGCGCCCCCAGTTGAAGACCGAGAATCGTAATGATCGTAATCATGGCATTGCGCAAGATGTGCCGCCAGATCACGACCCCTTCGCTCACCCCTTTCGCCCTGGCCGTGGTAATGTAGTCCTGGCGCATGACCTCCAGGATGCTCGAGCGGGTGATTCGAGCGACGATAGCTGCCAGGCCCGTCCCCAAAGTGACTGCCGGCATGAAAAGATGTTTCAAGACACTCCAGAAAGCGGCGGGATTCCCGGCAATGAGACTGTCCACCAGATAGAGCCCCGTGACCGGCTCAAGCTGGATTCCATACTCGATCCTGCCGGCGACGGGAAGAAGGTTCCACTGGCCCCCGAAGAAATATATCAGCATGATCCCGAGCCAAAAGTGGGGCAGAGAAACGCCAACGAGAGCCAGGGCCATGCCCGTGTGGTCGAGAAGTGAGTCGCGTTTAATGGCGGAGTAGACCCCTATAGGAATCGAGATAAGGATGGCGATTAGGAGGCTGGACAGAGCGAGTTCACAGGTAGCAGGCAATCGCTCAAAGACCAGTTTGGTAACCGGCTCGCCGAATTTCAACGACTTGCCGAAATCTCCCCTCACGGCATGTGAGAGAAACTCCCAGTACTGCACCAGAATCGGCTGATCCAGTCCCCACTCGTGGCGCGTACGCTGAATTTCGGCATCCGTAACATTCTCTCCCAAAAGGAGACTGATCGGGTCTCCGGGAGCAATGTGCATGAGAAAAAAAACCAGCAGCGAGATGCCCAAAAGAACGGGAATCGCCCCGATGAATCTACGTCTCAACATCGTACCGTAATCCTGAGAAAAACCATGAGGCGATCCGAGAGACAGCCATCGGGAACCGGCGGAGAATCAACGACAGCACAAGCAATCCAAGACGGATAGCTTCCCTTCAACCCTTTAACCGCTTTTCATAGAGTCATAGTCCCATCTGCGCGAAGGATTGATCGAGCGTTTTGAGCGCCTGGTCGATGTGATCCCTGGTGACATTGAGAGGCGGAGCGATGCGGATGACATTACCCATCAGGCCTCCCCTGCCGATCAGGAGTCCGTTCGCCTTGGTCCGTTCGAAGAGTCTCTTTACCGCCCCGGCATCCGGCCGCTTATTTTCCCCCACGAGCTCCAATCCCTGCATCAACCCCATGCCCCGAACATCCCCAATGAGGGGATACTTCTGTTTCAGCGCCTCCAGCCCCCCCCTCAACCGCTGTCCCATCACACGCGCGTTTTCAACGAGATTCTCTTCTTCGATAACCTGTATGGTTGCCAGAGACGCAGCGCTGGTCACCGGGTTTCCGCCGAAGGTCGAGATCGACATGCCCTTCATGCTGTCAGCAACCTCCGGCGTGGCGATGGTCGCCCCGATCGGGACGCCGTTAGCCATCCCTTTGGCAAAGGTCATGATGTCCGGCTCTACACCCCAGTGCTCTATGCCAAACATCTTTCCGCCGGTCCTGCCCCAACCGGTTTGCACCTCGTCGCAGATAAAGAGTCCGCCGTACTTGCGCACGATCGCGACGACCTCCTTAAAATACTCCTTAGGGGGCGTAATGATGCCGCCGATCCCTTGAATCGGCTCGGCGAGAAAGGCGGCGATGCGGCCGGAGGTGGCTGTCTGAATCGCCTCCTCGATGTCTTTCGCGCATTTGAGATCGCAGCTCGGATAGGTGAGGCCGAAGGGACAGCGGTAGCAGTAGGCGTTGGGGATGTGGTGGATGCCGGGCATCGGAGTAAGGTTGAGGCGCCAGGCGGAGTTGGCGGTCAGACTCATGGCCAAGTGGGAGCGGCCGCTGTAGCTGTGACGCAGCGCGATGACATCCTGGCATTTGGTGTGGAGCTGGGCGACTAAAACCGCGGTCTCGTTCGCCTCGGTCCCGCTGTTGGTG
>Ga0209514_10002270_pt1 | contig 30235 bp, 28 predicted proteins | sample Subgrocontami58m_FD_187452 | JGI IMG/M metagenome (GOLD analysis project Ga0209514, IMG submission 187452) | Subsurface groundwater microbial communities from S. Glens Falls, New York, USA - GMW37 contaminated, 5.8 m (SPAdes) (version 3) | ecosystem: Environmental > Aquatic > Deep subsurface >...
TGACGAGAATAGAGGTGGTGGAGCCGCCATATTGAGCGCCGTAATAAATCCCGGCGAGCATGATGAGCGCCGATACGGGAGGCAGGGTAAAGGTAATCGGCAGCAGCATGGCGATCGTGGCCGTGGGTCCGATACCCGGCAGCACCCCAATCAGCGTCCCCAACAGCGTACCGAAAAAGCAGTAAATCAGGTTCTGGAGCGTCGAAGCCACGCCGAAGCCGAGCAGTAAATTATGAAACATATCCATCACAACCTCGGCCAAACGGCGATCTGCAAACCTAAACCGTAAACGAAAGAAATAAGGGCAATTAAGACCAATACGACATAGAGGAGCGCCGCTTCATGCCAGCGAAACTGCCATCCTCCCAGACAACTGGTCAAAATTAAAACAAAAGTCGCCGCCACAAGACCCAAGGGCTTAAGCAGCAAAGCAAAGCCGACTACGGCGCCCGTAATCATGATCAGCGGCCGCAGGCCCGGCCAATGAACGGGTTCACTGCCGCTCCAAAGAGACCGGAGGAATATGATAAATCCCAGCACTGCCAAGGCTCCGCCGATGATGCTCGGGAAATACGCCGGTCCCATGCGCCGGGCGGTTCCCAGGGGATAATCGCGAGCTATCCAGATCGCCAGGAGGCCAAAGAAGATGAATATCAGACCGGCGAAGAAATCTTTGTCCCTATTAAATCTACCCTTCATAAACTTCTACATCCCAGCAGATCTTGCCGGCATGGATCATGTGGCCGGGAAGGTCTTTTTTAATGATCTGACCGGCATAGCGGGCACACTCCACCAATTTTTCCAGATTAATGCCGGTTTCAATCCCCATCTCCGTCAGCATGTTAACCAGGTCTTCCGTGGCGACGTTGCCGGACGCCCCGGGCGCGTAAGGACAACCGCCCAAGCCGCCGATAGACCCGTCAAATATGGCAACTCCCTGCTGCAGGGCAGCCAGAATATTGGCCAGCGCCATCCCCCGGGTATCATGAAAGTGGAGTGCCAGTGCTGTCCGGCCTAATCCCGGTTGAAGCCGTTCGATCATCCGGCTCACCATCACCGGGTTGGCCATCCCCGTCGTATCCCCCAGGGCGACCTCGTGCACCCCCAGGGCCTGGTATTCCCGGAGAATAAATTCAACCTGCTCCGGAGCGACCCTTCCTTCATAAGGACAACCGAAGGCCGTGACGATGTACCCTCTCATCCTGACCCCCGCGGCAAGCGCCTTGGCCGCGAGATTACGGAACCCTTTCAGAGAATCGGCAACTGACATCCGGACATTTTTTTGATTGTGCGTTTCCGAGGCCGAGACGAATAAAGCAACCTCTTTTATTCCTGCCGCAATCGCCCTTTCCAGACCTTTTTCATTCGGGAGCAGCGTTGAGCAGAGGATGCCGGATTTACTGCCGACACTATTGGCTACCTCCTCCGAATCCTGAAATTGAGGAATGGCTTTGGGATTGACAAAGGAAGTGATCTCGATTCTCTGGGTACCGGTCGCGAAGAGGCGCTCGATCAATTCAATTTTCTCACGGGTCGGAACAAACAGGGGCTCATTCTGCAGTCCGTCCCGCGGACCTACTTCAACAATCGTCACGGCACCGGGAAGAATCATTTTGACACCTTATTCGTCGGAAAGGCAGAAATGCGGTCCGGCGGGCTTCCTTTGGCGGGCCTGATCTGCACCGGTTTGGTAGTATTCGCCTCTCAAAGCCATCTCCGCTTTCTTTCGATGTTCCTCGTCCCAGTATCCGGCCACGGTTCCCCAGAGCGGTTCCCGCAACTTAAGCTCGGGAAGTCCCTCTTCCCGCCAAAGTTCGATAGCCCTTTCCACGCACTCCCGCGTCGGCAGCGAGGTGGGGGGATAAGGCCAATTTTTCGTCGCATCAATCAGCAACAGGGACCGGTCAGGAAGGACGGGATTTTTCGCTTCCCGCAGCCTCTCCAGTTCTTCCATGGGGGCCAGAGAGCAGTCCGACACCCCGTGCGCCGGGCGGGTGAAGATGCGGGCATCACGATGGGGCTGGAAGCGGTGGGACAGGGCAAAAATCACCATCTCGGGATCGTCAGGGTTAATGTCCTCATCAACGGCGATAACCGTCTTACTTTCCGCTCTGAATTGGGGAATCGCCTCCAGAAGGCGCCACACTTCGGCCGTTGTTGCCCCTTTTACCTGGACCACCGTGAAAAGGGCGCTGTTCGACACCTCATGCAGGGCTACCTTAAGGACCTTTTCCATTTTCAGGTCATGTCTTAAATGCTTCATCAGGGCCGCACAATTGCCATGATAATTTATTTTGCTGGTTTCACTGGGTGGAAATTGGCTGATGAAGGACAGCCAGATGGGGTTTTTCCGATGGGTAATACATTTGACGGTGAAAAAAGGCCGGCTTTGGGTAAGGGAAATGACACCGATGGACTCGCCAAAGGGCCCTTCCGGTTCCAGTTCCCTGGTGTCTATCTCGCCTTCGATAACAACCTCGGCATACGCCGGGACCTCCAGGTCAACGGTTTTGCATTTCACGACTGCCAGCGCCTCGCCGGCAATTCCGCCCGCCACCGCCAGCTCGTCAGTATCGATGGGACAATTAGTAATGGAGGCATAACCCACTGACGGCGGTCCACCGATGACAATGGCCGCCTCCAAAGGTATCCCCTTGACCCGGCATTTGTTCCAGTGGATGGCAATCCCGCGGGTGGGACGGCAAAAATCGATGCCCGTGCGGGTCGGCGATTTGAGCAGCATCCGGTAGGTCCCGACGTTGCGAATGCCGCTGTCGGGGTCCTTCGTTATCCAATAGGGCGCAGAGATGGCCGGAGCAGGATCGAACCCCGGCAAGGAAACCGGGATGGGGAATTCATCGAGACCTCCATGCTCCATCAGGGAGTCTCCCAGGTGCACCTCTTCCTGAACCGGGGCCGTTTTCACCAGCTTTGGTTCCTGCAGGTTAAGCAGCGCCCCCATCATCTTGTCCCCTATCTCTTCCGGGCGGCACATCATGCCCAGCGCATATATTTTACTCGAACCGGCCAGCGCCGCTGCGATAACAGGAGAATGGTATTTCCTTCCCCTGAGGTCGAAAGTATTTTCAAAAAGAAACGCCCGCCTTTGTTCTTCCGGCAAGCCCCGGAACTGGATACCGACCAGCGGCATCAGTTCGGTATCCTTGTTGATCGGCTTTTTAATCCGCACTAATAATCCGGCCGACCCCAAGGCCTCGATATATTCCCGCAGGTCTTTGTAGTAATTCACTTGCTATGCCTCCTCTGGCATTTGCGTTAATCTTCTTCCTGCATCTCTATTGCTTTCTCCCTGATCCGCTGACCGGAAAACAAGGGAGAAATAAGGATCACTATGGCAATCAGCAGAAACACGGCGGAAAGGGGCCGGGAAAAAAAGATCAGCGGGCTGCCGTCCGACATCATGAGCGACCTGCGGAGGGAATTTTCCAGCATCGGTCCCAGGACCAGACCCAGGATCAACGGGGCGCCGGCAAAATCAAACCGCTTCATGAGATAACCAACGACCCCGAAGAGATTCATGACCAGAAGCCCCGTAACATCGTTCTGCACACTGTAGGCGCCGATCTCACAAAAAATGACGATTAAAGGGGCCAGGATGGCATAGGGAATCCTGATGATCTGTACCCAGAGACCGATCAGCGGGAGATTGAGCACCACGAGCATCACGTTGCCGATGTACATGCTGGCAATCGCCGCCCAGAACAGATCAGGGTTCGATTTTATCAACAAAGGACCCGGTTGGAGCCCGAGAATCATGAGCGCCCCCAGGAGAATGGCGGTGGACGGATTGGTGGGAATTCCCAGGCTGAGCAACGGAATAAATGTGCCGCTGGAGCCGGCATTATTGGCGGTCTCAGGGCCCGCCACCCCCTCGATGGCTCCGTTACCAAATTTTTCCGGGTGCTTGGAAAGTTTCCTTTCCAGAGCATAGGAGAGAAAGGTGGAAACGCTGACCCCCAGTCCGGGGATAATCCCCGTAAAAAAACCGATGAGGGTTCCGCGGGCAATCGGCTTGGCTGAATCCCGCCAATCCTGTTTAGTAGGGAAGAGATTCTTGATCTTGGTTTTGAGGATCTCCGGTTTCAACGATTGGTCGAGATTAATCAGAACTTCGCTCATTCCGAAGAGACCCATGGCCACAAAAACAATGTCAAAACCGTCCAACAAGGCCTGAAACCCAAAAGTGAAGCGGGAGCGGGAGGTGATGGGATCCATTCCCACCGTGCTGATGATAATTCCCATACAGGCCATCATCATGCCCCGGACCAGAGATCCTTTAGTGAGGTAAGTGACCATGGTCAGGCTCATCACGGCAAGAGAGGCATACTCCGGAGGTCCAAAGCTGAGGGCGTACTGGGCCAAAGGGGGAGCGAAAAACATCAAGCCGATGATACCTACCGTACCGCCGATGAAAGACCCAAAGGCCGCCATTCCCAAGGCGGCACCGGCTCTCCCCTGGAGCGCCATCTGGTAGCCGTCAAGACAAGTGACTACCGAGGCCGTCTCTCCGGGGATGTTTAATAAAATTGAAGTGGTGGACCCTCCATACTGGGCCCCGTAGCAAACTCCGGAAAGCATGATGAAAGAAGGGATCGGGGGGGCATGAAAGACGATCGGCAGCAGCATGGCAACCGTTGCCCCCGGGCCAAGGCCGGGAAGTACGCCCACGAGCGTACCCAGAATCACCCCAAAAAAACAGTACAGCAGGTTCACCGGCGTGAGAAAGATACTGAACCCATAGGCTATGCTCTGCAGAGCTTCCAAATATCCTCCTAAATCCCAATCCCCGATAGACGGGATAAGTAAATTACCGAAATTGCTCCCTACAGAAAGCAAGCCCTAACTTGCTAAAATACCGCGGGGAAAATAAACTTGCAGCAAAACGCCAAAAATCAGATAGACCAACAAGGTTACTAAGGCACTGATCCCTAAAAGGACCCACCAGCGCCTGGGTTCCCCCAGGTGGAAAAGTATGGCCACGAGAAAAAAAGTGGACACAATAAAGCCCAGGGTCTCCAAAACGAGACTGTAAACAATCACGGAAGCCATGGCTATAAGGGCGCGGCGGGCGGGAAGCGCTTTCCGTGATTCTCGAATTCCCCGGCCTTCACGGAAAAGGGCCAGGGATAAGAAGAAGAGGATCAACCCCGCACAAAAAGACATAAACCCTGAACCCGGCTTTTGTAAAGTCCCGAGACCCAAGAGCAGGGAGCCCCAGAGAACAAAGACGGAAAAGCCCAGGAAGAAAAACGCGCTGGCAAGCTCACGCATGGTATCACCCGTTAAATTCTATTTTTCCTTAAGCCCCGCATCCTTGACTATTTTTTCCACCACACGAATTTCCGCAACCAGAAATTTCCGGAATTCTTCAGGCCCCATATAGTCTACCGTAAAATAGCCAGCATTGGCGCGCTCGATCACTGTCGGATCATTAAATGCTTTCTGCATGGCCGGGAGCAGTACATTGCGCACTGCTTGGGGGGTGCCGGCGGGGGCAAAAAGTCCCACCCAGCCCACAATGCTCAGGTAAGGATGACCCAGCTCGGCAGTTGTGGGAACATCGGGAAAGTGCGAAGAGCGCTTCTTCGACGTAATGGCCAAGGCCCGGAGGTTCCCTGCCTTGACTTGCGCACCCAGGCTTCCCGTACCGGAAACCGTCATATCCGTATGACCGCCCAAGAGGGCAACCAGTGAATCTCCGCCCCCTTTGAAGGGAATCGTGGTTATGTTGATGTTGTTTTTGGCACATAAAAGGTTCAGGTTAAATTGGCCCGAGTTGGCCAGGCCGGGGGCCGCGTTCTTCAATTTACCGGGGTTCTTCCGGGCGTATTCCACTAAATCATTAAATGTTTTAAAGGGGGAATCACTTTTGACGACAAAAATCGACGGCGCCGAGCCAAAGTAGGCCAGAGGCAGCAAGTCCTTCAAGGGATCAACGGTCGACTCGGCGCTGATGAGGGGCATAACCACGATGGGCCCCTGGGCGCCGGTTAAAAGGGTGTAGCCGTCCTTTTTGGCACGGGCCGTATAGGAAACCCCTTGCAGCCCGCCCGCCCCTCCCCGGTTGACCAAAGTAATGGGAACCTTGAGGGCCTGGGACAGTTTCGGGGTGAAGATGCGCGATATCGTGTCACTTTGCCCTCCCGGAGTATAGGGAATGACCAATTCGATCGGCCGGCTGGGAAATTTATCCTGCGCCTGGACCTGGCCGAGAAAAAATAAAAATGTAAACCCACAAAGCAACCAAATAAATCTGCGTCCCTCCATTTTATCCTCCCATTTGGTAAAATTATAATCAGAGCAAACCTTTTAACCCTGATTCATACTTCTGCAAAACCTTGGCCCGCTGCTCCGGACTGGACCTCACTACCGGATACCACTCCGGTTTTTGTTCAAAGGGCTGACAGGCATCAATAATACAGCGGGATATGACATGCGACCGCTGACCTACGGTGCGCCTTCTTTTTTCCTCCATCGACACGATCGGATCCCGGGAAGTAGTATGGCAACGCTCGATAAATTGGATGGAACGGATCGGATCTGTCCGCGACTCCACCGCCCAGATAACCTGATTCATGTCTGAAGGATCGATATCATCGTCCACGATAATGGTATATTTCCCTAGGCCGCCGCCATTGTGAATATGAGAAGCAAATGAGCCGACCTCGGTAGCATGACCAGCATATTTCTGCTGGATGGAAATGACGTTCAACATGCAGCCGTGACCAACCTCCGGACACCAGAGGTCCTTAATCCCGGGAACCCCGATGGCATCCAGTGTTTCCCAGAGCAGCGCCGCCGATGAATATGATTGCAGGAGACTGGCTTCAGAAGGAGGCACGGCGGGGTTGGAACAAGTGAGAATCGGCTTGCTTCGGTAGTGAATAGCCTTCACGCGAATAACTGGCTCGAGCACCTGCTCCAGGCCCATATTGACATAATAACCGCAACCCTCTCCAAAGGGTCCCTCGTCAGCCAGGTCCCCGGGATGACATTCCCCTTCGATAACAATCTCCGCCGTTGCCGGCAAAGGAAGGCCCGTAAAGGGTCCCTCAAATACGTCCAGCGGTTCGCCCTTGATCCGCCCCGCATACTCATACTCCCCCGTCTGCCAGGGGATCTTCCGCGAACTGGTAAACCACAGAGCCGGATCAACTCCTATGGCCACTGCCACCGGCATCACCTTATTACGCCCGAAATACTTCTCCTGCATCAGCATGCCGCCATGCTTCCCTTCAAGGATGTGCAGCGCCAGGCGATTATGGTCAACCACCATGACCCGATAGGTCCCTAAATTAACGTAACCCGTGTCGGGATCCTTATTGATCACCGTACAGCCGGTCCCGATATAACGGCCGCCATCCAACTCGTGAAACAGCGGAGCGGGAAACTTCAAGACATCTACCTGGTCTCCCGTCATTACATTCTCCGTCACGGGGGGCGCAGTTACAAACCGGGGAGGGACCAAAGAAGTCACTTTCAGCTTCTCGCGAATGTTTCGGAGAATGGCCTTGCGCTCAAGCTGGCCCTCTCCCTCAGGCAAAGACAAGGCCATCGCAATCCTCCGGGGAGAGCTGATCAGACCGAACAAACAGCGGAACCCCTGCGGATAACCGGGGATATCATCAAACAACAGCACGGGTTTCGGATCCCTGCCTTCGCGATAGACAAGATCGGAAATGCTGCTCATATCCAAATTCCAATCTACTCCGGGAATTTCCTTCAATTCCCCGTATTCTGCCGCCGCTCTGAGAAAATCACGCAAGTCCTTGTAAGCCATTTCTAACTCCTCATTGGTGTAACATCTGCACAGCCCGGCCTTCGGGAGGATACTATCTTATTTACCAGGATCCAGGATAACGTCCAGCAGGGCGGAGCGCCCTTTTTCCACCTCGGCCCAGGCACGCCCGAGGGCGGGGGCGATTTCCTGCGGTTCTTCCACCTTCTCGCCGTAAGCATCAAAGGCTTTCATTAATTGCGCGTAATCCGGGGAGGGAGAGATGTCCACACCATAAAACTTCCCGTTACGCGCCGCCCAGCCCTCGGGATAAATCCGGAGATGGGCAATTTGCATGGCACGGTACGCACCGTTATTAAACACGACTGTCAGCACGGGCAGGCGATATTCCTGCGAAAAACCCAACGCCGCGAGCACAGGGGAATAATTGAAGGAGCCATCCCCCACGAGATGCAGCACCGGCTGGGTTGCAGAGGCCAGCTTGGCGCCCAGCGCCACCCCCATGCCCGTCCCTAATCCTCCCCCATCCGCCCGGTAGTAATTACCCGGCTTGATACGGCGGATCAGTCCATTTATTGCTGCCGTATGGGTTATGGTTTCCAAGACCACAATAGCCTCCGGAGGCAGCCACTCATTAATGGATAGGCAAAGCCAGCGCGGATCGATCGGCTTCTTTTCTTGAGAAGCAAGGGTAATTTGCTTCCGGGAAACGAAAGACTGATCAGGCGTCGCTTTTCCGGAATCCATGCGGGCAAAACGGGCCGGAGATGTCAGCCTTTTGGCCGCCAAACTGTCTACCAAGGCTTCCAAAACCGGCAACGGATCGGCCGCTACGATCATATCTGCCCGATAGTTCCAAAAGGGCAACCGGTCGAAGGGAGCCTGGTCATCGATGAACACCACCCGCGCGGCGGAACGAGGACTTGTCAGCTGCGGGTTCCAGGGAGTGGTAGCAGCCACGGCGAGAACAAGATCGGCCTCGCGGATCGCTTCCGTGACATCGAAACCGGCATGCAGGGGATGCTCCCGGGGAAAATTGACCGCCTGTCTGGCCAGGGACTCGAAAACGGGGATGGAAAGCATGTCGGCCAATTCAATCAGTTTTTCTACCGCCCTGGGCTCTATACCCACCCTTTCCGTAATGAGGATCGGCTGTTGGCTCTCCAGGAGCAGCTCGGCGATCTTTTCAATATCCGCACGGTCGGGAGTAGAACAGGTTATGGGGGTGGGGATTTGGGGCAGGCTCTCCTCCCGTTCCTCCTGGAGGTATTCCTTGGATATCGACAAATATACCGGCCCCCGGGGGGCCATGCATGCCAGTTCGCAGGCCCGGGCAACGGTGCCCGCAAGGGTTTCCCGCGAGGTAATATCTTGCCGCCATTTCACGAAGGGAGCCGCCAGCTGACTGGAACCGCCGACGTCTGCGCGGGACAGCCATTGCCAACCCCGGCCGCTTTCCGGACCCTTGCCTTCCGTGAAGCGGATCGAGTCGCCAGTGATCACGACCATCGGGACCTGGTACATGTAGGCCCGCCGAATAGCCATGGCCCCGTTCAGCAAGCCGGCCGAAGTGTGCAACAGCACCACCGGTAGTTCTCCCCCCTTTTGGGCATAGCCCATGGCCGCCGAAACGGCGAGGGTTTCGTGCCGGCAGTTGAAATATTCCGGTCCCTTATCACCCTGGGCATGGAACTTGGCCAGTGCCTCCCATACCGGTCCCCATTCGCTCCCGGGAGAGGAAAAAATAGCTTTCACCCCCTGCCGTCTAAGCACCTCCACCAGGGCTTCGCCGCCGCTATATCCCATTTTGCCTCCGTCGGTTTAACTTCCCCGGGACCCGAACCGCAACCGTCCCCGATAAAGCTTGTTTGGTTTACCATCCTGAGAGGCCGGTGTGACAAGCATTTACTTATCTTGGAAGTACATCTGAGATAGGTGTAGACTTAAATAGAAGTGCTGCCGGTGTCAAGAAAAATAATTAACCGGCATCAGGCGCCGATCTGAATAAATTTACACTTGACAAAAAGTTTCCGGTGATTGATCTTTGCAGCGTTATGGGTCTTACTGGGAGCAAATAATTATTCACGGCTATTATTAAAGACAACTTGTGGAAATAAAAGGAGGATTTAATGAAGAGACGGTCTGAAACCTTAATCGCTGCAATCTTGGCTACTTTTCTTCTCGGCTTTATGGGTCCGGATTTCTTGTTGCCGGTCAAATGCGAGGCCAGGGACGAAGGACCCTCAAGTCAGGAGAAAAAGGGCAAAACAGCAAAGGGGGCCACCAACCAAGGGATTACGAGGAAAGGCCCTGCCCCGGCGGTGACCGTGGCAACCCCGGTTTCCATCTTAGCGAAGAAGCTCTCCGTTACTATTATGGGGGCCGGTTATGAACCCGGCCAGGAAGTGCGCCTGTTATTCACCGACGGGGATGGTTTGCAGACGGATATCGGCTATGCCCTGGAACCAATGCCGAAAGCCAACAATTCCGGCGCCTGGAGCACCACCTGGACGGTGGATCAATTTATCGTGGCGAAAGTGGTGCAGGCCGGCGTTTTCACCCTGACGGTCACCAACCACGAATTGAAGCCTCTCGCCCATGCCGCAATAGCTTTTAAAGAAGCCTCTGCACCGGCGGACAAGAAGTCAGAGGCGCCGGCAGGAAGCAAGGCGGGGGATAAACCACAAAAGAAATCGGAAGGCAATTAACAAAGGAGGCCGGACAGAAAACAGGGCGGCTCGCGCGGTCACCAGGCGTATTTTCCCGTTGCCGGCGCCTCAGCCGCCGATGTTTTTATGGAAAAAGGTGACCTGGTCTTGGAATGCCGACTTGATCAAAGAAGTCCCGGCAACCGTGAAGTAAGTTACACCCTGTTCCTTCAGGGCGCCTATCTGCTTCCCATCACTCAAGAATATGCCCGCTGCTTTCTTAGCTTTCCTGATCCTGGGAATGAGGGCGCCCACTAAAGAGACGACTTCGGGTTGATTGGGATCGTCATATCCATAAGAGAGACTGAGATCACTGGTGCCGATAAAAACAACATCGATTCCGGAAACGGCCAGGATTTCGTCCAGGTTCTCCACGCCCCGTTTTGACTCGATCTGTACGGCAACAACCAGGTTGCGGCAAGCCTGTTCCCGGACGGCAGAGCGATTCTTAAACCCGAAGGCCGCCGCCCGGGTGGTCGAACCGTAGCCCCGCAGGCCGTGCGGCGGAAACCGGGAAAACGCCACCGCCGCCCTGGCTGCTTCGGCATTTTCTACCTGAGGCACTTGAATGCCCTCCGCCCCCATGTCCAGCGCCGCCTGGATCAGGCGGGCATCAAGCTCGCCAACCCTGACCAGGCAAGGCAACCCCACCGCGGCCCCCGCCCGCAGGCACTGTTCTATACTTTCCCTGTTAAAACTCCCATGTTCGGTATCTAAAATGACAAAATCGTATCCTGCATGTCCTGCCATTTCGGTAATTGGCGCCGATGGCAGGCCCAGAAAAGCCCCCAGGAGGACGTCCCTCCCTTGCAACAAACGCTCTTTCAAATTCCGGCCCTCAGTCATCCATATCATCCCTTCCTGCGCCAAGGTTATCGACCTCAACCAGGATGCTTCCCTGGCGGGGTTTGAAGAGGAGCGGTTTCAGGTAAGGCCAGGTCAGCGACAGGATGGCGCAAATCAAGAGGATGAGAGAGCCCGGCCTGGTGAGGAAGGTTAAATAGGAACCCTTGGAAATGAGCAATGCTCGATGGAAGTTTGATTCCACGATGTCGCCCAGCACAAACCCCAAGACGAAGCAGGGAAGCGGCCATTTGCACTTCATCAGGATATAGCCCAGGAGTCCGAAAAGACCGGCGATCAATATGTCAATCATGAAGCCCCGCATGGCAAAGGCCCCCAAAAAACTCAGGGCCACGATCACCGGCACCAGTATGGGCATGGGCACCATGACAACCTTGGCTATCTGGCCCACAAAAAGGAGCCCCAGGATGAAAAAAGCAAATTGTGCCAGCAGGATTCCCACAAAGACCGCATAGGGGAGGCTGCCTTTGCTGAAATAGTCCGGTCCGGGCTGGATCCCGTGCATAATCAGCGCGGCCATAAAGATGGCGGTCACCCCGGAACCGGGGATGCCCAGGGTAAGGGTGGGAATCAGGTCACCAACCAGGCAGGAATTCTTGGCGACTTCCGGCGCCAGGAGTCCGGCCGGGGCGCCCTTGCCAAAGGTCTCGGGGTGCCGGGATGATCGTTTTTCCACCAGGTAGGCAATGATGCTGGCCGTGGAAATCCCCAAGGCCGGCATTATCCCCAGGAACACACCGATGATCCCGCCGCGGATTACGGTGATGGGACGGCGAAAAACGTCGATGACGCCGGACATGACGCCTTTTTTCATTTGCCTGACTTCCATGACGCTCCCGCCTTTTTCGAAAAGCACGACGGCCTGCGAAAGGGCAAAAAAACCGATAAAGACCACAGCCAGAGGCAGTCCGTCCTCCAGGAACATGCTGCCAAAGGTAAACCGCGGCACTCCCCACATGGGATCACGTCCGATATAGGAGAGCAGCAGCCCAAAGGCCCCCAGGATAACGCCCTTGATGGTCTGGCCCTGGGAGGCCATGGAGAGCAGGGAGAGGGCCAGGATGGCGATCATGAAATATTCGGCCGGCCCCATCATCAGGGCAAAGCTGATCAACAGGGGGGCCGTGGCGACCAGGAAAATCCAGCCGATAATGCCTCCCAGGAAAGAACCGCTCGCGGAAATACCCAGTGCATAGCCTGATTTCCCCTGTTGGCTCAAGGGAAAGCCGTCCCAGCAGGAGGCAACGGAACCGACGCCGCCGGGGGTATTGATCAGAATGGAGGCCAGCGAATCGCCGTAAGCCGTCGCGGCGTGGATGGCCGACAGCATGATGATGGCGGTCGCGGCCGGCAAGCCGAAGGTCAGCGGTAAGGCCAGGGTAACGGCGAACATCGGCCCCAGCCCGGGCAGGGCGCCGATGATCAGGCCAAAGACGGTTCCCCCTAAAAGGTACAGAAGATTAATGCCCTGGACGGCTGTCTGCAGTCCCTCCCACCACATATCCATGAACAGCTTCCCTCCGAATCAGTTTATTAACGAGGTAATGAGCAGGCCCGCAGGCAGCGGAATATTGAACACCTTGCCGATCAATACCAGCAATGCTGCCATGCCCAGCGCTACGGGGATAGTCACCTTCATTCGGCGATAGCCTCCGAGGTAAGGAAGGAATATTCCGTAAAAAAAGCTGGCCGCCGCGAAACCGATGAGATAAATCAGTCCCAGATACACGGCCATTGAGGCCATCATGATCTCCCAACGGCCCGACATTGGCGCCTCTTTCGCCCCCGGCGCCTCCTCTTTGGAGGCTAGAGTGGCAGGCTGCTTGAAGTTCTTATAAAGCTCTTCCACAATATAGTACACGACCAGAACGATGATGGTAAGGGATAAGATTTTGGGAAACAGCGACGCGGTACGGCCAAGCTTCGCGGTCATGATCAGCAAGGCGCCGGCAATGATGCCGATAATGCCGGGGGCCAACAAATCAAGGTACTTCACTGGTAAAACTCCTTTGCCGCAGAGGACAGGGCGCCCTGCTGTTGAGGAACCGGCAGACGTTCCCGTCCGCCGGTTCCGGCTTCAATTCTTCGATGCTTCTTTCAGCAGCGGCGCGATATCCTCGATGATCTGGTGGAGCTTCAGGAACTCTTTCTTGTATTCCTCCGGCCCCAGAGGATGGAGGGTCGTCTTGGCCTGTTGGGCAGATTTCTTGAATGCCTCATCCTGTGAGGCTTTCGCAAAGGCCGCCGCCATTATATTCAGTTTATCCTTGGGAAAACCGGGAGGGGCAAAAGCACCGACGATCTGGTCCACCTCGATGCCGGGAACTCCCTGTTCCGTGAGGGTCTGTACCTCCGGGGCAAATTCACCGCGGGCCGGACCGGTGACGCCGATCAGCCTTACCTTCTGCTGCGCCTGCAAGGGCAGGAAGAATTCGTAGTTCGTTACGCCGATATCCACCTGCTTGCCCGCCAGGGCCATTACCGCCTCGGGCGCGCTGTTAAAGGGCACGTACTGCAATTTGGCCCCCGCTTTTTGCAGCAGCACATAGGTGATAAACGAACCGGCCCCCACTCCGGCGCCACTCAGGGTAAGCGGCGTCTTCTTGGAGGCCTCGACCAATTCTTTAACGGTCTTATAGGGTGAGCTGTAGGGAACGGCCACACCCATATAGGACTTGCCGGCGATGTTGAAAACCGGCACAAACTTAAGCGGCTCATACTGGCCTCCGGAAGAGTAAGCCCCGGAACTGAGGGAAGGCTGCTGCGAAATCAGGAATGTATAGCCATCGGGCGCTTGCTTCTGTACATAGGCCCGGGCGATGTTGCCACCCGCACCATCCATGTTTTCCAGGATAACGGGGACGCCCAGGGCCTTATCCAGATAAGGCTGAATCAGCCTGATCGGTTTATCATTGGCCCCGCCCGGTTTATGGGTAATGACAAAGCGGACCGGCTTGGCGGGATACTTCTCGCGGCTTTGGGAAACACTCACTTCCCCCTTTTTGGGGGCGGCGACACCATAACCGGTCACAACAAACAAAAGAAAAACAGCCGCCGCACCGATGCAAAATTTACTCATGACGTTTCTTATCCTCATTACTTACTCCTCTCATATAGAGCATTTTTTTCTGACCTAAGGCCGGTCAGGATTAGCTGTCATGCTTTCCTTTTTTTGGAAATCATAAATAAAATCCCTCTTACAATAGGGACACCTGAGCTTCACACCGGCAAGACCTAAATCAACCAGGGTCTTATCGACGTTATAATCTCTCCGGCAATGCGGGCAGTTCACGTAATAAGTCCGGGCCATGGCAATTCACCTTCATCATATTTTCATGGCTTCCCGATCGCCGGGTTCCAGATAATCCTTCAGCCTGATACGTTCCGTCACCGCAGCCGGAAGGGAAATTCTCGGGGCAAAGGTGTTTCGGCCTGCCGGCTTGGTGGCGTCGATCCCTCCTTTAGCAGTAAGCAGACCATCGGCGGAAGGATCGAGACTGGCCCCCATCATGCCGGGGATGACGATCAGGTCCCTATCCCACTGGGAACGCGTGGCTACCGCCCACAAGACCTGTTGCTCGTCATAAATATCCACATCTTCATCCACCACAATCACATGCTTTACCCGGTAATCGGCGCTGAGGGCCGCCGCGATCGCCGTCTTGGGCTCGCCGTTGTTGGATTTTTTCATCTTGATATAGGCATGCAATCTGGCACCCGCCGATACGGGGATATGCACAGCCAAAGTGCCGGGAATCAGTTCCTTGATTTTACCATAAAGATAGGCCTCGGCCATCGGCGCATCCAGCAGGAAATGATCGGCATGACCGGGCATAATATCGAGATAAAAGGCATCTTTCCTTCTGGTTACGGCTTTCACCTCGGCAACGGGATTAAGTCTCTGCCCCCCGTAGTAACCTGTGTATTCACCAAAAGGTCCTTCAATATCAACTTCCGCCGGGAAAACTTCGGCTTCAATGACGATCTCCGCCTGGGCCGGCACCATCACCTTTGCTCCCCAGGTTTCGGAGGGGGTCAATTCCAGGGCTTCCCCCATGACACCGCCGATGATCTCCGGTTCGTTGGCCAACAGTTTGGTCTGAGCCCCCATATAGAATGCCGGATGGTGTCCGATGACGACGACCATGGGCATTGGCTGCGCCTTGCCGGCATACTTCTCGATAATGTAATGGGAGTGCCGGGCCTTGTTAAAATTGACGATCAGCCGCTGAGGTCCGGCCACATAGATCCGAATGACCGCGCAATTCACCATCCCGGTATCGGGATCGGTGATCCAGGCACTCCCACCCGCCAGGTAAGGTCCCAGATCCATTTCATGATGGGTAAGGATGGGAAACTCAAAGAGGTCGATTTCCCCTCCCCTTTGAATAACCTCCTTCACAGGGGCCTGAACCTTGTCGACAATTACCGGCGGCACCGGTTTTTCCCGGGCGACGTAATCCCGGGATAGGCCGTCGACGCTGGAATCAATGGCGTAGGCCAATATTTCCCGATCGGCAAACAGATTGATAACCACCGGAAATTTCGAGATTTCGCCTTTTAAATTTCTTACCTTTTCAAACACAAGAACGGGATTTAGCCTGAGTTTTTCCAGTTCCTGAATAATCGCCGGGATTTCGAATTCCGGATCCATTTCTTTCTTGATCCGTAAAATACTGCGCGGTTTGTTTTTTTCCAGATCGCTGATAAATGCGGACAGATCTTTCATTCTTGGTCTAATCCTCTTTGCTTAAGCCACCGCGGCATCAGCGTCTGTTCCACCTCCTCCCGTACTGAAGGCGCTATTTTATACATGGTTTCGGCCAACTCCTCGCTCACGTTGAAACCACCCACGGCACCGTCAAAAACGAGGATATTGCCGGTATGGGCAAATTTTCCGGCAAAGGCGACGGCTTTGCGGAGGCTTTCCACCTCCATGGCATAATCCATAAAATAGGTGTTTTGTTCGCAACCGCGAAAGATATCGGCCTGTTTACCCACGACCAGCGTGGGAAGCTGCTGGGCAAAAAAAGTACCCGGATAGCCTTTGGAACAATAGTTGATGATCAGGGCTTTGATCGCGGGATTAGGCGGCGGCAGCACCCCTTGCTTCAGAGGCGTTGTTCCGGGATACAGCATGTCCGTATAACGCGTGAAGGGGGTAAAGGGTACCGTCAGGTCGAATTCATCCACATTGGCATTCAGGAAATTGCCGAAAAGAATGCCTCCCGCCGTGGTGTAGGGGATCGGCCCCGGATAATCAATAATTAGGATGGCCTCCTTGATCCGGCTCAGCAGGGTCACCACTTTACCATACCAGGTCAAGTTTAAACCGGTAAAGACCCGGTCCTGTTCAACCAGGTCATTGTTGGCGTCCACCCCCATAATTCCTGATGGGGCCACCTGCATCATTACGGAACAGACGAACTTCTCCTGCACAAAAGGTGATTCGTAAATCACCCGCGCGATGAGATTGGCGGCCCGGGGGCCCATGCTTTGATGATAGGAGGAGCGGGTCTCGATGGTGGCATAGGACATGGCGAAGGGTTTGAAGAGCCGCCCTAATTGTCGATGGTAGTGCAGTTCCCTGATATCGTTGTTATGGGCATGAATGATCCATTTGGCCGAATAGGCCTGTGCGATGCCGTAGAGGGTGCCCAGCTCCGTTTCGATGGGTACCCCCCTGTCCACGGGGGCAATACCGATGGCTTTGCCATCAAAATATTTGTCCAATTGAAACTTGTGAATGTATTCTTCGGTTTCCCGGAAACGCAGCCCCACCCCGGCCCGCAGATGAATGTTACTCGTCCGGCAGCGGCGTTCTATCTCGTCGCGGATGGCCCGGATCATTTCGGCATATGCTTCGCCGCCCTGGATACTGTAACCGTGGTGAGAAGTGAGGATATTAACGGAATCCCCCGGCTGGATCTTGCTTAAGTCAACATCCTTTAAAGCCCGGTCCGTCAGTTCCCGGATGAGTGTCCGCGTTTCGGCAACGGAGCCGGCGCTGACCGCCGGACAGACCTCAGGGAACAACTCCTTGATATTCAGCCCCCTCATTCCCGGCAAACTGTGGCCCCGTTCCTTCAGCTCCGCGGGAGCCATGTTCAGATAGGAAACCCGCGGCGGAGCGGGCGCCAGCGTCTTGTCGCTCATCATTCCTCAGCGCCTCCCGGAAACACCTGATCCATGCTCTCCCGGTCTTCGAGGATATAGTATTGCTTACCGTATTTCTCGATGACCGCCTCCGGGATGTCCCAAATAGTGATCATCTTGCCGTACCATTGATATCCCGGCGCCTTTGTCAGCTCCACACCGGCAGCCTTGAGCAGGCGCAAGACCCCGGTAATGCAAAGCACTCCGCAGCCCGTACGGACCCCGGTCATCCGGGCAAGCTTTTCGGGGGTATCGCCTCCGGCCAGGATGGCCGCGACCAGCTTACCGGCCTGGATGCGGTGGCAATAACAGATTACCTGCTCAGGATACATATGGGCCTTGGTACAAATGGCTTTGATTTCCTCGCTGATCGTCTCGTCAAACCGCGTTTCAATCCGGAGGGGTGTTTCCCTGTCCTTGAAAGAGAGGGCGTGCTCGGCACAGCGGTTGATACAGATGCCGCAGGCCACGCATTCCATCTCGTCGATATGGGCAATTCTGCGCTCCGCCGACCTTTCCATCCGGACGGCCACGACCGGACAAACTCGGACACAGGTTTGACAGCCTGTGCACTTAAGCGCATCTACAGAAGCCGTCTTGGTAACAATCCTCATTTCTAAACCACCGCAGCCAATATAAGAACAATTATTTGATGGAGCCGATCATAAGTTCGACTTTTTATCGCCACCTTTGGGACTTTTGTCAAGTAAATATCCTGCCCCGGTGAATATCGCCGGCTGAGAGCTTGGCAAGTACAGCTGCACATTGCAGAATCCCTGAAGAATATCTTGACAACTGACACACCTTCTGGTAGCCATCTTCCAAATAATCGCTTAATTATTCATATATTGCATGATGTCGATCGGGAGGGGAAATCATGAAGCAACTGTTCGTCTTTTTGGGAGTTGGTGTGCTGTTGATCGGCCTGCTGTCCGAACCTGTTCCGGCGGCGCCGGGGAAATGGGATAATCTTTTATCCGAGGCGAAAAAAGAAGGCAAGGTGACGATCTACGGCCAGGTCGGGCCGGACCTCCGGATCGCCCTGACCAAAGCGCTAAAGGAGGATCTCGGAATTGACATGAACCTCATTCCCGGCGCCGGCAATGAGGTTGCTACCAAATTTCGGACGGAATTGCAGGCCGGGCTGCCTTCTGCCGATATTTTGCTGGGCGGTTCCGGCACCTTCCTGTCTGTTCCTGAATTGTACGCCGCCTGGGACAGATTGGAGCCGGAGTTGGTTCTCCCCGAGGTCCTGGACACCAAGGCCTGGCCGGAAGGCAAATTGCCCTTTACGGACAGCCAGAAAAGGATGATACCCCTGACCTTGCAGATGAACCAGACCATCGTGGTTAACACGGATATAGTCAAACCCGGCCAAATAAAGTCCTACCAGGATCTGCTGCACCCCCAATGGAAAGGTAAAATCGGCATGTCTGATCCTACCCGCGCTGGCGCCTCTCAAACCTGGGCGGGGCTGATCTTGACCAAGATATTCGGTGCCGCAGAGGGGGAAGCGTATTTCAGGAAACTGGCAGCTCAAGAACCGATGCTTACCAGGGAGGCGCGCATCCAGGCTGAATGGGTAGCCCGGGGCCGCTATCCCGTCAGCATCGGCGTCACTTCTCAATCCTCCTACGATATGCAAAAAAACGGCGCACCCATTGCGAGGCTGGCAGCCGAAGAGGGGGGGTTACTGACCGGCGGGGGAAGTTATCTGGTTATTTCCAAGAAGCGCCCCCATCCCCAAGCTACGGCTGCCGTCTTAAACTGGCTGCTTACCGCCAGGGGACAAGCGGTTTACAGCAAGGGTTACGGCGCCCCGGCAACCAGATTGGGGATAAAGACTGAGGGCGTCAGCGCCAATGCCTTTCCTTTACCCGGTGAAAAAACTTACCTCCAGACGGCGGAAGAGATGATTGCCGGCCACGAGATAGCAGCGGCAGTAGCCAAAAGGGTTTTTAAACCAGTACTGAAGTAAGGAGTCATAGGAGGAGATGATGAAGATATTAGCCATTGTGGGTAGCCCTCATCCCGAGGGCAATAGCAGCTACCTGGTGGACATGGCGCTGGAAGAGGCGAAGAAGCAAGGTCTGGAAGTAGAAAAAGTGATCCTGATCGAGAAACAGATTGGCTGGTGCCTGGGGCATGTGGAGTGCGGTTCCCAGCCTACCTGCCTGCATGACGAGGATGATGCGGCAGGAATTGTGGAAAAACTGTTCTCAGTTGACGGCGTTCTGCTGTCCAGCTCGGTACAAATGGGAACGGTCTCCGGCATCATGAAAAGCTTCATGGACCGCACCCGGTTTAAGGGACATGAGACGAAAATGCTGGCCCGGAGTGTGGGCCTGATTGCCGTGGCCTCAAACAGCGGCATTGAAGATACCCTTGCTTTCCTGGAGCGTTATGTGACGCGGCGCAGCGCCCTCCCGGCGGAAAGGATACATAAGATCGGCGGTAAAGCCAAAAAACCTGGTGATGTGAAGCTGGACCCTGAGCTGATCCATCAGGCGCGCGAGTTAGGCCAAAAGATGGCCGCGGAACTGAAGCAGACCATTCATACTTGACCAACAATTTACACCACCCTCTTCTTCCTTATGCACCGGCCCCCGGCGTGCAGGCAAGGAACTTAGGAATATCTACATTTCCGCTCCGTTGGGAATGAAATAACTTGACATCAAGATGATGTCGGCGTACCGTATGTGGTACGAGAAGGGGGTATTTAGAATGACAACATTATCAGCATCTGAGGCAAGAAAACGCCTCTATAATTTAGTTGATGAAGTGAAGGAGACACACATACCAGTCCAGATTGTGGGAAAGAGAAGCTCTGCGGTCCTCGTTTCCGAGGAAGACTGGAGAGCAATAGAAGAAACTCTATATCTCGTGTCGATACCCGGTATGCGAGAGTCCATCAAGAAGGGACTTAAAACCCCTATCGAGAAGTGCGATAAGGAGCCTGGCTGGTGAGTTGGTGCCTGGTCTTTACTAGGCAGGCCCAAAAAAATGCAAAGAAAATCGCACAATCCGGCCTTAAATCACAGACAAATCGCCTCCTGGACATTCTCAGAGAAGATCCTTACCGGAACCCACCACCGTACGAGAAACTCGTCGGAGACCTCTCTGGGGCTTATTCCCGACGAATCAATTTACAACACCGCCTGATTTACCAAGTTCTTGACGACATCAACACTGTGAAAGTTATCAGAATGTGGACGCATTATGAATAGAAAGCAGATAATAATCCAGGGAGAGCCCCTGTTCCCGCCTCCTAAGGAACTATGATTTATGAAGACCGGCCAGATGCTTAATAAAGACTGCGTGATTCAACTTAACACGGCCAATGGCGTTTCTGAAGCGGAACGGCAAGCGGCGTTGCGCTTATTTCAAGAAATCGGCAGTTCCCAATTGGTGGAGTTGGTGGGCCGTTATCTTGCCTCCATGAATCAAGACCTAGATCTCGACTGGTTGGCGCGGAAGCCGCCCCTCCCTGAAATCGTTGAAGGGAAGCTGCCCGGCTCGGCACAGGAAACTGTCGAGATTATGGGAATCGGCGGGATGTTTGCCTACCTGAATGTGCTCTATCAGGCACACAAGCATGGCGGCCGGCACTGTATCGTCACTAACCCCCACGACATATTCACCTTCTCCGGATGGACCGTGCACCCTGAAGAAGACATGGATCAAAGGCTGATCAAGATGTTTCAGACAAAATCCATGCTGGTCAATGAGGTGAAACGTATCTTGGGGCTCGCGGATGAGCCGCAGAGCATTCGGTACAAGTCGTTCAGGATCGACTACGGGGGCCTGTTGGCCCTGGCGGCGGAAAGCCCCCGCGAACTGATGAAGAATCTGAAGGTCGCTTTTCATTATTCACTGCTTGAACTGACGGACACCGAAAAACGATATGCCATAACCAACCTGAAAAGAAATGCTGCGACCCTTGGCGCCCTTGAGCAGATGGGCCTCCTTGGCGATGATCCGGGCCGCCATGTCGCCAACCTGTCCAGCAGGGTGGTATTCGAAGTGGCAGGCGAAGCCAAAATCGCCTGGAAGGGCCGGTTGAAAGAGCAATTCGGACTGGTGGGAAAACACCTTGCACCTGCGGAGGTGGAGGCAATTTATGGGGCCGCAATCGGAATCATGGATGACATCAGGGCCGGCAAAATAACCCCGGTCCGCTACCCCGGCGGTCATTTTGTGACCGGCTACCGGGAAAATGCCCTGCAGGCGGCCAGGGAGAAAAATGTCTTAGTCTATGACGACGCAATTGCGACCAGGATAATCGTTGATCCTGAAGCCGGAAAACATGCCGTGGAGTTTAAACTCGCCGATGGTGAGGAAAAGACGGTCATCGCCGACATCCTGCTCGTGGCCCTGGGCGATTACGGCAAGGACATCATAACCGTTGACGGTGTCAGCACCCTATTTGCCATCATTACTGAAAATAGCGGCTATAGAATTCACCCTGCCGGAATGGGCGAGGGCGGGACGATACACGTAGTTCCAGTATGGGCAGGACAGGCCTTCAGAGAGGGCAAGAAATTCTACTACCATTTAGGCAAAGCTACCAACGGGGCAATTATGGGAAGGAATCCCCTGCATCCTAAGTCACTCGCTGCCGATCGGGCATTTTTGCTTAATTTAGAGGCCAACCTGAAACGAATCGCTCCCCCCGGCGCAACTTTTCTCTGGCTTGCCGCCACGGAATGCGGCCGGCCGGTTTCGGCCCACCAGGGCTACACCATAACTCCGCTGCTCGCTCGCAAAGAGCGCCGCAAAAGTCCCCCGGCAGGCCAGGCATTGAACTTTAAGGCAACGGGAGGCTGTGGCTTGGGTGGTAACACGGCCATTATCCCCGAAGTACAGGAAATGCTCGATCGGCGCAGCCGTTAGAGTAAGAAATGGTAATCACTTGTTGAGATCAATAACCGGTAGCTTTTATTTACACCCGCATCTAAGGACTCGGCAGGTGAAATGTTCCTGACGCTCCGTAATTATGACAAGTTGTCACCGATTATCTTAGTCTCTCGCCTGCCGGCTCACTCCGGTTGCGCCCAATCCTTAAACTCCTCCATCCCCAGGCTGGTGAGGGTATCCAGGAAGGGCCGGCCCGTTCGCTCGTGGCAACCGGAGAGGCGATAGTACTCGTAGATCATATCCGGCAGCCATTTGGCGATCGTGAAGCCCTGATACTTGCCGTCGGGGATCGGCTCCAGGAACCTCGGCCCCACATCCTGCCAGTCATAATCGGCAATCCAGCCCCGTTGGGTGCCGAAGAGCCGTTGGAGAATGCCGCTGCGATGCCCCGCCGCCAATGCCTCATCCATGCTGAAATTCCATCCCGTGATCGCATTGAAGGAATCCACGACACTGTTGAGACCGTCGGGCTTCTGATGGATCTGCGCAAACCAGCAGCAACCGAAAATACCCGTGAACTGACGATGCCGTTCCGACAGGATATGGGACCACGCCCACCCATCGGGACTGTCGAGGCTTAAGGGACCCCATTTTTCCCGATAGCGCAAATCGGGAGAAGGGGACTTCGATCCGCCCCCCTGGGGCTTCATGCCGCCGCTGGCCACCAGTTCGCGCAGCATTTCCCCCAGGAGAGGTCGCCATTCATGCATCGCCGGCGTCCCGCCCTTGGTGTGAACCGCCCACTGCGGCGCGTCGCCGCCCAAGGCCTCGGCAAGCTGTTTGGGCCCGTCGGCCAGCAGATTGCCGAGCCAGCCTTCACGCCGGGCCGCCATATCCACCAGTTTCAGCGCCGCGTCAACGTTACCCCACTCGAGCTTAAGGCCATTCGTTTTATCCGGCCCCAGCAGTCCCTTTTCCCAGGCCTCAAAGGCGACGCCGGCGCCGCAGGAAAAATGGCTGCATTCGATGCCCACATCGTTGACATGCTCGGCAAAATACAGCGCCGCATTGCCCTTGATGCCGAGATTGAAGCCGGAATCGAGCCACTCACCGCCGGCGTTGAACCGGCAGAGCGTTCCTTTAAATTGCCCCGTGTTGATCGTCACATTCCAGGGACACATCCGGTTGCACTGAAAACAGGGCCGGAGCGTCACGTCGTTTTCCGCAAAACCGGCAATATGCCCCTCGTCGTAAAGGGTGCTGCGCCAATTCAAGTTGTTCAGGGCGCCCCAGGAATCGCCGTGGCCGTACTTGGTCTTTTTCTTGGCCACGTCGTGCTGATCCACCGTCTTGCGCCAGCGCAAGCCGGCCTCCACCAGAGCGGCCTTGTCATGAACAGGCGGCCGCGCCGTGCCGGAAACGACAATCGCCTTCAGCTTCTTGGAACCGAAAACGGCGCCGCCACTGTGGGCGGCAAAATTATTGAAATCGTTGGCCAGCATGGCTGCACGGTTGAGATGCTCGCCGGCCGGTCCGATGCAAAGCACCCGGGCGTCTTTGCTTCCCACCAGTTCGCGGAGCCTCATTTCCGTATCCCGCGTCCCCAGACCCCACACCGGAGCAGCGTCGCGCAGTTCGGGCTTGCCTTCGTTGATATAGAGATAAACGGGCTTGGGCGAGGCGCCGTTCACAATAATGCCGTCATAACCCGCGGCCTTAAGATAGGTCCCCCAGAAACCGCTCGTCGCTCCTCGCCCAAGCGTGTTGCCCGTAAGGGGGCTCAAGAATACGGCGCACATCTTGGTGCCGCCAGGGGTAAAACCGTTGCCGGTGAGCGGGCCGGTCATCAGGACCGCGATATTTTCCGGGCCCAAGGGCGTTGCGTTAAGCGGCAGCTCTTTCAATAAGATATATTCGCCCAACGCCTGGCCGCCGATGAGTTTTCTCAACAGAGGTTCTTCCGGGAGGTTTTCGTCCTTCATGCTTCCGGTGGTGAGATCGACACGCAGTATCCGGCCCATGTACCCGCCAGGAAGCCGTGTGGTGCGCCGTTGGGGAAAGAGTTCCGCCTTGTTTGACATAGAGCCTCCTGAACTTGCCGACAAGTTAAAAAAATACGTGTGTCAATTACCGCAGCCCCCGGCACCTGTCAAGCAGTTTGTTTTGTACTGTTGTTACAGGGCTTAGTCATCCACTGGCTCTGCTGTCCGCTTCTTTCGGACGGCGTCCTTTATTTGCCTCCGGCCGGACGGCCCCGCGTGTCAGGAGCCCGAGCGCCGCAATAGCCAAACAGACAAGAAGCGTCAGCAGGAACAGCGAGGAGTTAATGAGCCCCGGCATGGCCACCGCATCCACCGATAGCGGCCCGGGACCAAAAAAACCCGCCGCCAATCCCCCGCCGATGAGGCTCACCGTGTACTCGTACCCCTTGTCTTTGTTCCAAAACCCTTTCTGAATCTTATCCGAAGTGATGAGGACTACGACAATGACTGTGACCATAATGGCGCTGCCCAGCACTGTAAAGGCGCCCAGGAGCAGGGACAAGCCGGCAAAAAGATTCCCATAGGCCAGCAGGCTCGCCCAAAGCCGCACGGGACGAAACCTTTCCCGTTCCGTGGTCTTTAACGCTCCTTGCAGGTAGTTGCCATCAAGCGCACCGAGCATTTGCAGGCCGTGCATCAAGAAGATCCCGCCAAAAAACAGTCTCAGGATAAGATAGCCGAAATTTCCCATGGGTGTCGTGTGCCTCCTTTAAGAATCATGTTATGTTAGCGCTTAAGCCAAATTGAGCATTCTCCGGGCATTGCCCGAGAGGATCTTTTCCCTGTCGGACTCGGGCAGGGAGAGGGACTGCACTAAAGGGGGATAAGTCTCCAGGCGGAATAAGCCGTTCCGCGGGCCATGCGGGGCATCGGTGGCAAAAACTATCTGCTCTGCCCCCAATACCTGATGACAAAAAGTGATGGCCTCGGTACTGCCCCCTACGGCGGTGTCATAGTAGAAGAGCCGGAAATAGTCGACCGGCGGTTTGGGCAGGGAAGCAATTTTATCATGGGCGACGGTACCCGTATGATCATTGCTCTCGGCGATGCGCCCCAGGAAAAAGGGAATCATGCCTCCTCCCAAATGGTGGGACACTATTCTCAGCTTCGGGTGGCGCTCCATCAGGCCGGTAAAGACCATCCGGGCCAAGGCAATCGTAGTCTCGTAAGGCCAGCCGAAGATATGCGGCAGGTCGAGCAGCTCTTCGTAACTGCGCCCGGGCTGCTCCAGGGGATGGAGATACACCGGCACTTTCATCTCCTCCACAACCTCCCAGAAGGGCTCATATTCCGGCAAATCCAACGGCCGGCCATTAATCGTGGTAGGCAGATTAATCGCCTTCAGCCCCAGGGTCCCCACGGCCCGCTCCAGTTCCCGCCGGCTTCCCTTGTCGAAGCCGCCGATGGGGATATTTCCTGCGGCCACCAACTTCCCTTTTCCTTCTTCGGCAAGCCTGGCCATGTTGTCGTTGATGGCGGCCGCCAAGGCCAGCCGGGCGGCCGCATCACCGGGCAAAAGATTGGCATCCAGCCGGACGGACGGTGTTACCACCTGCAAGTCTATTCCGTATCTCTCCAGCTGCTCCGCGCGCAAGACGGCATCCAACTCCTGAGGGAAATCGGCGGCCCTGGCCCGCATCTTGTCCACCCGTTTCTTGGTCCAATCCCCACCCAGAATGCTGATCCGGTCGAGACTGCGGCCGTGCATGCCGTGCGTGTGGGCATCGATGATCATGAAGTACCCCTTTATGGTAAGACGGAAACATGCTGTAAGAGGAGTTGCAACGGCCAAGACGATACTTTCCCGGCCGAAAAAAGTCAACGCCTTTTAACACACCGAATTGCCTTGACAGGGCACTGGTCTTTTGGTAGCCCTTAACCATAGTTTACTGGCAAAAAGGCTTATTTCATCTATTCATTCCCGCGACGGCGGGAATCCGGTCCTTATGAAGGGAATTTCAACAAAACTGAGGGAGGGATATATCGTAATGCATAAGGTGATCGTCTTTTTCCTGGCCGGCGTCCTCGTCTGCGGCCCCCTCGCTCAACCTGCACCGGCGGCTTCCGCTAAGGATAAGTGGGAAAACATTCTGGCCGAGGCAAAAAAAGAAGGTACGGTAAAGGTTTACGGCCAGGTTGGCCCGGAACTGCGGGTGGCCCTGACCAAGGCTTTTAAAGAAGAACTGGGGTTGGAGCTGGAGCTCGTTCCCGGAAAAGGTATCGAGGTACTGACGAGATTCCGGACAGAATGGCAGGCCGGCCTCCCTTCCGCCGATATCTTGCTGGGCGGCGCCACTTCGTTATTGCCCGTTCCCGAACTATACGCCGCCTGGGATAAATTGGAGCCCCTCTTGCTTCTGCCCGAAATCCTCGACACGAGGGCCTGGCCGAATGCCAGATTGCCCTTTACGGACCACCAGAAGAAGCTCATTCCGCTTGCTTTACAGGTGAACCAGTTGCTCGTGGTCAACACTGACGTGGTCAAACCGGGCCAGATAAAGTCGTTCCGCGACCTGCTGCACCCCAGTGGAAAGGCAAAATGGCCATATTCGATCCCACTCTGGTGGGCCCCGGTCAGGAGTGGGTTAAGCTTTTGCTCGCCAAGGCCTACGGACCGGTGGAAGGGGAGGCCTTCTTACGGAAATTTGCCGCTCAGGAACCGATGATCACAAGGGATTCACGCCTGCAGAGCGAATGGGTGGCGCGCGGCCGCTATCCCGTAACCGTCGGGCTGGACTCTCAATCAACTTACAAGATGCATAAGAACGGCGGCCCGATCACCAGGTTGGCAGCCGAGGAAGGCACTTTCCTTTCCGGCGGCGGCAGCTATCTCGTGATGCCCGCTAAGCGGCCCCACCATTATGCGGCAATTGCCGTGCTGAACTGGCTGCTCACGGCCCGGGGACAGGAAATATACAGCAAGGGCTACGGCGCCCCGCCCGCCCGGTTAGGTGTAAAGACCGAGGGCGTCAGCCCGCTCGCTTCCCCTTTTCCGGGGGAGAAGATCTATGTGCAGGACGAGGAAGACATTATAGTCGCTACCAAGAAGGCGGAAGAAACGGCCAAACGGATCTTTGCGCCGCTCCTGAAATAGGTTGCCTGCAAAAATCGTCAGCCCGGACTCAGGGCTTTTTGATAAAACTTGACGACATACTCCTTGGCCATACGCCGGGCGCTGAAGGCGGCGGCGGTACTTCTAATCGCCTCTTTCATCACTCTTACCCATTCCCGGGGCACTCCGTTTTCGTCCGGCCGGTAGTAAAGGGGGACAATCTCCTCTTCCAGGATGCGGTAAATAGCTTCGGCATCGGAATCATCTCCTTTGCCCTCGAAGGCCCAGCCGTTCTTGCGGTTAAATCCCTCGATCCACCACCCATCGAGGATGCTCAACTGGGGCACCCCGTTCAGTGAGGACTTCATGCCGCTGGTCCCGCTGGCCTCCAGGGGCGGCTGGGGATTATTGAGCCAGACATCGACACCGTGGACCATATACTGGGCGAGCATTTCATCGTAGTTTTCCACAAAGGCGATTTTCCCTCCCATGGCGGGATCACCGGCAAAGGCAAAGATGCGTTGGAGTATCCGCTTGCCCTCATCGTCGGCGGGGTGGGCCTTGCCGGCAAAGATAATCTGCACCGGTTTCCAGCGGTTATTAAGTATTTTCTTCAGCCGGTCGAGATCGTGGAAAATGAGACTGGCCCGTTTATATGGGGCAAAGCGCCGGGCAAAGCCGATCGTCAGCGCCGTGGGATCGAGCAGGGCCCCTCCGGCGATAACATTAACCGGATTAACCTTGTCCTCCATCCACCGCCGGTTCATTTGCGACCGGATGAAATTGAGCAATTTTATTTTCAGCCAGTAATGCGCCTCCCAAAGCTCCCGATCCGGAATGTCGTCAATCAGCCCCCAGGTCACCTGATGATCGTGTTCCGACAGCCAGAAGGGACCGAGATATCTGTTGAAGAGGAGTTCCATTTTCGGTTCAATCCAGGTGGGCACATGGATCCCATTGGTGACGTGGTCCAGGGGTATTTGCTTCTCCTCCGGCACTTCGGGCCAGAGAGAGCGCCACATGTGGCGGGCCACCTCGCCGTGCTTTTTACTGACGCCGTTGCGATAGGCCGACATCCGCAGGGCAAAGGCCGTCATGTTGAATCCGGCCACGGGTTGTTCGGGGGTGATGCCGATCTTGAGAAAGGCATCCCGCTCGATCCCCAACAGCGGGTAATACCCGCTAAAATATTTATCCATGAGACTGAAGGGAAAGATGTCGTGCCCGGCGGGCACGGGAGTGTGGGTGGTAAAGACTGTTGTGGTGCGAACTTGTTCTGCCGCTTCGTCAAAACTCAGGCCTTCCGCCACCCGGTCCCTGATCCGCTCCATGATCGCGAAGGCCGGATGCCCCTCGTTCAGGTGCAGCAAGGAATGCCGGATTCCCAGGGCCTGGAGGACCTCCCTCCCCCCGATGCCGAGGACGATTTCCTGCCGCAGCCTCTGTTCCAGATCGCCGGTGTAGAGGCGGGCCGAGATGACCCGGTTCCAGGGATCATTAACGGGGATATCGGTATCCAGCAGGTAGAGGGGGATTCTACCCACCATCACCTTCCAGAGCGCCACATAGATCGGCGGATCGATAAAAGGGACCCGGACCACGAGCTGCCCTCCCTTTTCATCCGGAACCGCGGAGATCGGCGCCGCATTCCTGTCCAGCGCTTCGTCGATATGGTCCTGCCAGCCGTCGGCCCGCATCCTTTGCCGGAGATATCCTTCGGGGTACATGAAGCCCACAGCGATGAGCGGCACACCCAGGTCACTGCATTCTTTGAGGTAATCGCCGGCCAGAAATCCGAGGCCGCCGGCATAGAAAGGAAGCGAGTGGTGCAGCCCGTACTCAGCGGAAAAATAGGCCACGGGGAGGTACTCCGGATCGGGAACGGCTTCATGAAACCACCCCTTCTTGGTATCCATTTCCCGATGGAACCATTCCAGAACGGTGTCCACACGATAGACATACTCCGGGTCCCGGGCCGCCGAGGCAAAGGTTTCCGGCGGCAGTTCCCGCAACATCCTTACCGGATTGTGCCCGCTCTCTTTCCATACCTGCCGGTCCAGCGTCTTAAAAAGCATCCTGGCGGCGGGATGCCAGCTCCACCAGAGGTTGTACGCCAGTTCCCCGAGACCGGCTATCTTTTCGGGAATATTGGGAAACCTGTCCCTGCCGTCTTCCATATCCATACCTCATATCTGCGTATTTGCCGGAAACGCGGCGCCTGTTCCGGTCCGCATCTCAGCTACTGAGCCCCGATTAGGAGCCCGCAACGGCACATGATCGACCCGCAAACAGCAAAAGCAACGATTTAAAGGTATTCTAACAGCAAGAGGAAAACTTTTCCATACCTAACCCCAACACACTGGATAAACCGGTCTTTTTTTAATGGATGCGGCTTCTGCCGGTATGACAACTTGAGGAATTTATCTGCCGGAGTAATGGATAAAAAATACCGGGACAGCCAGAACGGCTGTCCCGGTATTTACTAAGCTGATAAGAAAGCCCGGCGAAAGGAAACCGGCCCTGATGTTTAAGCCACCTGCGGCTGCGCTGCCCGCTGGTCCGCCAGCCTTTTTCTCACCGATAACAGGGTGAGGAATACAAAGGCGGCCCCTCCGGCGACGCCGAAGAGCGGCACCCGCCAAACGAAAAACAGGAGGATGGCCAGCGCCGTCGCCCCCAGGGAAATTCGCTCGACTTTGGTCACGGCGGCGAAATAGTAATCGCAAATCGCCGCCTGGACGGCGATGAGGAGCGTAACTACCAGGATCAGATCCACGATGCCGCCCGACAGACTCTG
>Ga0209514_10002273_pt1 | contig 30224 bp, 20 predicted proteins | sample Subgrocontami58m_FD_187452 | JGI IMG/M metagenome (GOLD analysis project Ga0209514, IMG submission 187452) | Subsurface groundwater microbial communities from S. Glens Falls, New York, USA - GMW37 contaminated, 5.8 m (SPAdes) (version 3) | ecosystem: Environmental > Aquatic > Deep subsurface >...
ATCCTGGCATTAGACCAGATTGTCAATCACGCTGCCAAGATAAGGTATATGTCAGGGGGGCAATTTAAGGTGCCTATGGTAATACGCGGGCCTGGAGGTGCTGCATATCAACTCGCAGCCCAGCATTCTCAGGCATTTGAGTCATATTTTTGTTACTGCCCCGGGTTGAAAGTCGTTATGCCAGCAACCCCAAAGGATGCCAAGGGTTTGCTTAAGAGTGCTATAAGGGATGATAACCCTGTTATATTCATTGAGAGTGAGACTTTATATAATACAAAAGGAGAAGTACCTGATGGCGAATATCTCATACCTTTAGGTAAGGCTGAGATTCTGATGGAGGGTAATGACATTACTATTATATCGTATTCTAAAATGCTATTAATAGCAGAAGAGGCAACAAGAGCATTGCGTGGGGAAGGAGTCTCGGTTGAACTGATTAACCTTCGCACTTTAAAGCCATTGGATAAAGAGTTGATAATTAATTCCGTTAAAAAGACCGGCCGCGTGGTTATAGTTGAAGAGGGATGGAGATTCGGAGGGTTCGGCGCACAGATAGCCGAGACGATTTACTCTGAAGCATTTGATTATCTTGACAGCCCTATAGAGCGCGTAGCATCTGTTGAGGTGCCCATGCCTTATGCATCAAATTTAGAAAAGGCAGTCCTTCCTGATAAAGACAAGGTCATAGCCGCTGCCAGGCGGATATGAGGATAACTTTCCAATAAAAAGGTAAGGTTAAAAGGGAGATAATATGATAAAAGTTACAATCTGGAATGAATTCAGGCATGAGAAAAAAGAGAAAAAGATTGCTGATATATACCCTGGAGGCATACATAAAAAACTTGCGGAAGAATTCAAATCGCAAACTGATTTTGAGGTAAGAATTGCAACATTAGATGAGCCAGAGCATGGATTATCAGAAGAGGTTTTGAATGATACAGATGTTCTTATATGGTGGGGACATATGGCGCATTCTGAGGTTGAGGACAGAATTGTGGATAGGGTTCAAAAGAGGGTTCTGGAAGGTATGGGCATTATAGTCTTGCATTCGGGCCATTATTCAAAGATATTTAAGCGGCTCATGGGCACCACTTGCAACCTTATCTGGAGAGAGGCAGATGAGAAAGAACGCCTCTGGGTGGTAGAACCTTTTCATCCGATTACTCAAGGTATCAGCCCATATATAGAATTGGCTCAGGAAGAGATGTATGGAGAAAGATTTGATATTCCAGAGCCTGATAAAGTGATATTTATCAGCTGGTTTGAAGGTGGGGAGGTTTTCAGAAGCGGGGTGACTTGGACACGCGGATTTGGTAAAATCTTTTACTTCCGCCCAGGCCATGAGAGTTATCCTACTTTTTATAATAAAGAGATTATAAAAGTATTATGCAACGCTATCCGCTGGGCTAAATTTGCAGGAAATATCTCAGTACCTAAAGAACCCCTGAATGTCAAACCTCTGGAAAAATTAAAAATTCTGGCGAGAGAGAAATAAGACGAAAAAAGGCAACATCTTGCCAGTCAAAAGACGTAATATATTTATACAAAACGAGTTACAATAATAAATCCTGACGGAAAAGTTGTCACTTACATAACTTTAATATTTTCAATAAGATATAACTTCCAACTGTTAATTAATTGTCACAATGCGGGTGGATGAGTGTCTGAAAAATGAAGGGAAAAAATTGATTTTGAAAATTTTTTAAAATTTTTTCTCTTAGAAAATAAATAAGTTATAAAAAAATATCAGTAATAATTAGAAAAAATTTTCAATCGTGGCACGATTCTTGCTATATAATCAGATAAGGAAAGGGAGTTAAAGATAAAAATTTAGCATTTTAAACACACGTGTGGTTAAAATAAAAATAAAGGTGAAAAATGGCAATTACAATAGAAGATATAGCAGATAAACTTGGCATCTCCCATTCTACGGTCTCAGATGTCCTCAATGATAAATGGCAAGAAAGGGGAGTTAGTGAAGAGACTAAGGGAAGGATTCTTGTAGCAGCAAAGAGATTAAATTACCGTAGTAATATTATAGCTAGAAGTTTAGTAACCAGACAGACGAAGGTGTTAGGATTGATTACTCAATGCGTGACTTATTCGTTCTTCCCTGAGATAGCAAGGGGTATTGAGGATACGGCCCGTGAATATGGTTATAAAGTGCTACTTTGCCATTCAGATGACAGTGTGGATAGAGAAGCAGAAGAGATAGAACTCTTAAGAGAACATAGGGTAGCAGGGCTTATTATTACCCCGGCACATGACAGGGATAATATAGACATCTTTCTGGGATTACAAAAAGACAGAATACCATTTGTCCTGGTTGATAAATATCTAGAGGGTCTTGAGTGTAACTTTGTCGGGACTGATGATAGACAAGGTGCGTATGAGGCAGTAACACATCTTATAAAGTTAGGTCATAAACGAATTGCATATATAATGGGTGAGAAGAACGCCTCAAGTACCCGGGATAGATTGAAAGGCTACCAGGATGCACTTATAGAAAACAATATTATATGTGACCCGGAGTTGATTGTGGGCGGGGATGGATTTATAGAGGAATATGGCTATAAGGCTGCCAAGGAACTACTGACATTGAATAGAAAACCCACGGCAATCTTTGCAATTACAGACATGGCAGCGGTTGGGGCATTACAGGCTATTACGGAGTCAGGATTAAGGGTACCCGAAGATATAGCCCTGATTGGATTTTGTGATAACAAAGGTGCTGCAACTCTGAGTGTACCGCTTACGACTGTGAGACAACCAGCACGTGAGATTGGCAGACAGGCAGCAAGGATACTATTAGATGAGATTGAAAACGGAATAGATGAGCCAAAGAGGATTGCTTTGAAGACGGAATTAATTATCAGAAAATCCTGTGGTGCATATTTGGGCAGGAGACAGAACGTTTTAGACTGTCATTGCGAGAAGCGTAACGACGAGGTAATATGATTTTTAATATTGGCATCTTATGTAATATATCATCTCAGGGTATAAGTGATTCGCAGTGGAGCAAATCTGCTGAAAAAGGAGGTGAATGTGGGAAGCATGCTCCTAGGAAATATATCTCCTGTGAGTTAGACAGGGGATAAGGGTAAAGAGTGAGGATTAGGGGATGCCTCATAAAAGATTATCCCGGAAGGTGTATAAAATAAAAAAAGGAGGTACAAAATGTTAAGTAAAAAGATAGTATTAGCGTTTCTATCGGTAAGTATGATTGTCTTTGTAGCAGCGGGACAGGCATATGCCCGTGACAACGTTGCATATTCAGGAAATGGTGGAGTGGCTACATTTCTTGACCCAGGTGACCAGAGCTACATGGGACTCTGGGATAATATCAATGATGGAACCGACGCTTACGGGGTTAACGTAGACTGGTCCAATTATCCGTATCAAGCAACCCCCACGTGGCAGGTAACATTGCCAGGTGTATTCGGGATAGATACGGGAGGTGTAGTATCATGGTCACATGGTGATTTGGGTAGGAACATAGATGACTATGTAGTTGAATGGGGATTAAATGGAGACTTCAGTCCCGTGATTAGTATGAGAGATTATGATTTCGGTTCACAAAGCAATCTATGGTATGGCCCATCCTATTACGGGTACACTAATAACACAAAAACAGGTGGGAACAATGCTCTGGTGCAGGTAATGGCAGTAGACACAATCAGAGTTACTGAGTTCAATACCAGTGACGTTGATAATGGTCCCAGGCCGCACGTACATCCTTCTTTAGATGAGATAGTTGCATACAATCGTGATGCTGGTCCAACATATACCAGACCAGCAACTCCTGCAGGTGTAATACTGTCGGCAGATGGGGAAATCTTAACGTGGGATGGCGTGATTGGGGCAGTAGGTTACAACGTATGGATAAGCCGTGCTGGGGTAGGCAGTTTGAGTTCTGATTACTTCTGCGTCAATCAGTTGTCAGGTCCAAGTATATTGAACGATGGTATGATAACAGGGACAAGTAGTTATGCACTCCCATTAGCATGGCAGGGATTTGCTGCCGATTTATATGCAATTACTTCAGTTGATTCCACTGGCACTAACAGTTTCTATTCTGAACCTGCAGTGGAAGCAGAAGCACCATCTTGTCCTGATGCAGATGGTGATGGTGTAATAGATAGTGTGGAAACGGCAGGCGGTTGGGACCCTGCAGACTCGGCAGATAACCCAATGGCAGACCTTGAAACAGCGTTAGATGATTTGGATGCATGCCAGACAGAACTTGCAACGACTCAGGCTGCCCTTGCAGCAGCTCAAGCATGTATATCTGAAACCAATGAGAAACTCGGTACCACTGGTTGTCCTGCTGATTCAGTTGGAACATGGTATCTGCCTCCAGGCATTGATAAGAATCAGCCGACTTTGAGCAGAAATCCAAATGCAGTCGTGGTTAAAGGTGTAAAGCAATAGGGTAAAGTATAAAGAGAGATGAATTTCGGTTGGGAAGAAGAGGATAATCCTCTTCTTCCCTCCTCTCTTTTCCAGAGGGAATACAAATCGTCCAAAGAGGAGTAGAGCAGAAATGGGAACTAAATCAGTTGAAAAAGGGAAAATGTTATTAGGATTGATTGGTTCATCATGGGCTATTGTTATAATAATATTATTAGGATTTATTTTTTGTCATACAGCGATGGCGAGCCAACTATGGAACGTTAATTTTGATAGTGATACTGTTGGTAACCCGCCTCCTACAGCCACATATTTACCATTCCCACAGACAAATGTTAAAGTACAGGAACTTTCAGTAACTTCACCTGATACTATCACTGTGGAGAATTCGTTCGGCGGTTTAAACAACAAACCTGTTAAAGTGGTAAATACCAGCACAGTGGCTGGTGATGGGCCCTATCTAAACGCAGCGGCTGATATTAATATGGCTACCAGCGGGACTTTGATTTTTGAATGGGATGCCACCTTTTCAAGCACTGACCCTGGATTTACCGGTAATGAAAAAGGGGCAAGTTATAGATTTTATGGAATTAGTGGAGCGCTATTTGTGATTAGCTATCAGGGTAATGGTTACATTGGCTGGAGTAGCTCTCTTTCGTCAACTGCTTATCCTACCTACACCCAAAATACCCCTTATCACTTTAAGGTTATACTCAATTTAGATACTAAAACTGTTGATATTATATTTAATGGTACTACCGTTGTCAATAATTCTAACTATGATAATTCCAACGGGGGCTATGCAAGTGTTCATTTGTTAGAAGACTCCAATGGGCTTGGTGGGGGCATACATACATATTCAGCCGCAGTTGATAATCTGAGCATAACTGGGACAAATATGACCGGGGTCCGTAACGCTGCCGATTTCCCGAGTATCCAGGCGGCGATAGATGATTTGCCTGCTACAGGGGGGATGGTATTTATTCCAGCCGGGACATATAACCTGACAGCCCCTATTAGAATAGATAAATCCAATACATTTCATGTTGCCATAAGGGGCGCAAGCCGGCGGGCGACTATTCTCAAGGCTCCGAATAGTTCAACGGATATTTTTGTTATTGGAAAAACTGGTGCCGATGTCGCTTATGATATAGACATTTCAGACCTCACGCTGTATGGCGGTGCTAAGGCCTTACGTCTGAATAATACCTTTGGGTGCCGGTTTGAACGGATAGATATAATAGGAGGACCTGAGTATGGTATCTATGCAGAGGGGACAAACGAGAGCCATACGTTTAATGAGATTTTAGTGGCTGGTGCAAGAATAAATGGAATAAGTGTTGGGAACCTCAATGGTGGTTCAGGCTGGCCAGTAATTGATTATCCAGAGATGCAAAAATGCATGTGGAATAAAATACGAGTGGCAGGAACAGCTAATGGTAACCCCTCTGGAGGAGCAGCCATAAAAATAGACGCTGGTGTCTTCGGTGGAAGCCAACAGACATCGGGGGGTATGAAGTGGACACACATTGTACTTGAAGACAACCATAGGGGAGGATTTTATATTTCACATTCAACCATGATATCTTTAGATATGGTAGGCACCGAAAGCACATCATTGGCTGGTGAAGGTCTATATGATGATATTTATATAAAGGACAGCAATGTATTTATTCAAAATAGTATGCTCGGTGGAAATGTTGGAGGAAGACCCAGATACTATATCCGAGCAGATGGTGGTATAATTCAGATATCAGGAGTGTATATAACAAGCCAGGCAATGAGTGGAAAGGCAATTAGTATAAATACGGGTCTCGGCGGGTCTTCTATCAGGAATTGCGTCTTTGGTTATGCTAATGAGAACGTAGAGATTCTCGGGAACTCTATCGGCAAGACATTTCTCTACGGGCTGGTAGATGGTGCAGGAAATCCAATTCTGAATACAGAGATACCCAGTCAGCTCACAGTTGTTAAATCCCTATCTAATACCACGACAGGTGCTAAGAACCTGCGTGGCCAGGCAACATTATCTGCCGGGACAGGTTCTCTTGCGGTAACATTCCCTACTGCAGAGCCTGATGCCTCTTATTATATTCAACTAACAGGAGATGGGAATGATACGCTCTGGGTGACAAATAAGACTGCGACAGGTTTTACTATAAACAGGTCTGCTACAACAGGGACACGAATAGTGGATTGGCTATTAGTTAGATAAACTTAGAAACGTTAATTAATTGTAAAAAGGGGGTGGTAGTAAACTTATACATCACCCCCTTTGGGATATAAGGCAATGGCAAAGTTTAGGATTAAAAATAAGTTCGGGTTTACCCTTATAGAATTGCTTGTAGTCATAGCCATCATTTCTCTACTGGCCGCGATGCTTTTGCCGGGTTTACAGAGGTCCAGGGAACTTGGGAGACGGGCTGTTTGTATAGGTAATCTCAGGCAACTGGGTATGGCTTTATTAATGTATGCTCAGGACAACAATGGCTGGTTCCCACCAGGTGTATGGGAGACCCCTGCCTCACTCGCTGAGATGAACCGCTATTATAATCTCCAGGGTAATCTCTTTAGTCCTAATGATTCCAATCAAGCGAGACGACCTAAGGGCGTAGGAAGGCTTCGTCGCTATGGTTATTTAGATACATATAAGGTATTCTATTGTCCAAATAGACCCCTTTATCTTCAAAGTTGGGATTATAATGCGGGTGGAAATGAAACGGGTATTAGCTACGGTTATTATGTAAACGTGAGTAATACTAACCCTCAGTATGCCCCACTTGCCCGTAATGGAGAAGACCTGCGCTTTACGTCTGATGGAGGATGGGCGAGAAATATAAATATTAACAATCAATCGCTCGTCCTTATGGAGTGCATGGCTTTTGACCCAAGCCTGGCAGCAGGTACTTGGGGTTTAGAACAATTCCAATGTCACACGCGTAGTAACCTTGAGGGTAGTAACGCACTCTATATGGATGGCAGCGTAGGCTGGAGATCTACACTCATATTTTATTCTCATCCATTGTTACCTAATGGTGGTAGTGAATATGTACTTTATTGATAAGGCTATACCAGTATCTATCCCGTCTATTTGATTAAAATGCGCAACGACATCTACTTTGACAAATAACTATTTATGATATATAATTATATGTAGAAAGGACATGAAAAAATATGGAAAAGTTGATTTATGTAAATCCAGAGAAGGTCTATGATATTCATTCGCATATCAATCCGCAGAAGATTGGGGCAGAGTCATTGAGAAATATTATAGGATACCACTTTATTACAACTGAGATGTATGCCATAGGTGCCCCGCCTGGATTTTTTGGTGAGAAGATTTCAGATGCAGAATGGTTGAGGGTTGCCATAAATTATCTGCCGAGGATAAAAAATACCTCAAGTTGGACAATGCTAAAGTTGATATTGGAGGATTTATATGGATTAGAAATAGATAAGTTGAATAATTCAAATTGGACTAAGTTTAATGGTAAAATTAAGTCAAGATACAAAGACCCTCTCTGGTCCATCAAGATAATTAAGGAATACTGTAAGATTGAGAAACTTATGACAGCCATTGATTACCCGTCTAACATTAAAAAGACTCCAGGAAGTGACATATTCAGGCGTGAAGAGGAATCTCTTTCTGATTTTGGGGGATGTGAAGATGTGGATGTTTTGAGATTTATCAAGCCTGCCCTCAAAAAGAGAGATATATATGCAGAAGATATACGAAATTTTATAAGAAGACGGATGGATGATTGCATAAAAAAAGGGGTGATTGCATTTGGCTTATGGATGGGCAGATTCAGGTATGAAGATATCAGTGAGGATGATTTAAATAATACCCTTAAAGATGGCGATTCAGGCGAGGAAATACGGTGGAAGGTTTCTTTATTTCAATTAAAAGAAATTTTGGAATATGTAAAGGATATGAAAAATCCGCCTGTTTTGAGATTTCTCATCGGAGCACATTCCACAGGGGGCAGTTATAAAAACTGGCCCGCAAGGATATTTGACATGGTGAGTTCCGATATATTTTGTACCTACCAGAAACTTTTTGATAGATATCCGGGTATAAAGATAAACATAATAGTTTCTAATAGTGCCCGCTCGCGTGAGATAGACATGCTTGCAAGATTCTGTCCGCAGGTAACAGTTTCAGGAAACTGGCTTCATACGATGTTTCCGAACCAGATAAGCAGAATATTCTCTGACAGGTTTGAATTCCTGCCGGCTGAAAAGATAATAGCCTTCTTTTCTGATGCATACAATGCAGAGTGGGTATATGGTAAACTTGCATTGACAGAACGGTGTCTTGAGAAAGTTATTGAAGAAAAGGTGAAAGAGGGTTGGTGGGATAAGAGATTCGCAGGGTCTATTGCTGATGTTATCTTCTGGGAGAATCCGGGCAGGGTATATGGGGAACAGATTTTATAATAGTGCAGGAGGTGTTATGAAAATGACTCTTTTTTTCAAGGGAATAACGGCAGGCTTATTGGTATTAGCCGCAGGAAGCACTGTGGCTGCAGAATTAAATATCGGCTACGAGACGAAGACCCAAGGCAGGGTCAGCCTGGGAATATTTGATAAAGATGGACGGTTGATTCGGACATTGCAAAACGGTAAGAAACAAGAGCCAGGAGAGTATACAATCGTATGGGATGGAAAGAATCAGGATGGAAAGGAAGTTTCATCAGGAGATTATAAACTTAAAGGCATTGTAAGTAATATCAAGACGGATTATGCCTTTGTGGCGGGCAATCCTAACAAAATCCCCTATAAGACAGCAGACGGTAAAGGGGCATGGAATGGTTTCTGGGGTAATCCTTTAGGATTAACATCTGACGATAGTGGCATCTACATCCTCTATCATATGGAAGAAGGCGATGGGAGTTTACTCAAGGTTGATTCGTCCGGCAACATATTGTGGAAGGCTCACATGTATCAGAAAGATGGTTCTGGGTTTCAGTTAGCTATAGCCACAGACGGCAAACATGTGTATATTGCTTCTGATGTTGGTGTTTCTGGTGATATGCGTGATAGAAATCGAAAGATAGTTATCTGGCGAGTCAAGGCTGAGACTGGAGAATTTGACCTATGGGAGGGCCATGGGCTAATGCCAGGCAAACCTTTTCAAACAGGGCCCATCCCTTTCTGGGAGATAATTAATGGTGATAAACAAACTCCGCCTGCTGTTGATGGCATTGGTGACGGTGCTAATTGCAGGGGCATTGCAGTTCGTAATGGACTACTCTATATCTCTCTCTATAGAGAAAATGCAATAGAGGTCTGGAATACTGAAAAAGGGGAAAAAGCGGGCATGATTAATAACATCCCGAAGCCTCAGGGGATAACTATTGATAAGAATGGTAGCCTGTATGTAGCAAGTGAAAAGGATATTCTAAAAATTACAACAGGTTCTGATGGGAAAAGTGCCACAAAAATATCAAAAATCATTAAGGACATTGCCGCGCCTTACGGGGTAGCAGTGGACAAGAATGGCAATATTTATGTTACTGATTTAGGAACGTCTCAGCAGGTCAAGAAATTTTCCAATTCTGGTGAACTCATCTGGACAGCAGGAAAAATCGGTGGAAGGCCATTCCATGGAAAGATGGAGCATAACAGTTTCCTCTTTCCAGCAGGAATAACCACAGATGAAATGGGTAATGTATATGTGGGTGAGGATTATGCCCCGGTTCGGGTGACTATATTAAATCAAGAGGGAAAAATAACCAAAGAATGGATTGGCTCTATGGGTGTTGGTGCTGGATTAGGGATTGCTGTTGATGAAGAAGACCCATCACTTGTGTATGCTTTTTATACCAGTTTTACTTATTGCGGCGTTATGCATATGCCGCTTGTTCGTTACAGGATAGATTACAATAAGAAGACATGGGAAGTTGACGGTTACTGGATGGGCATTGTCGGGCATGGTGGAGGCCCAGAAGCCTATGATATGAATATATCCAATCCACGTAACATAGTATGGGGTAATGCGGATACTTATATTCGCCACTTCAAAGGGCATACCTATTTATTTAATGGGCAGAATTTTAATCACCCAATCTTACGGGTGCAAGGATATGATATTATTCCCAGTGCCTGTGTTGGTCAGACAGACAGGTGGTTACCAGTTGATTTAGACAAGGGTTATACATTAGATGCGAATGGCAATCCTGCTATTCGTAATAGTTCCAGACCTTTTATCTGGCGAGATAAAGATGGAGATGGGTTAGCCAGTTCAGATGAGGTAGAGTTTTTTGACGAGCCTAAAGGGATGGTGGGGCATGGCTGCTGGGGAGGATACATTGACTATGAGATGAATGTCTATCTGCCTGATGATACGGGAACCGGAAATGTATATAAAATACCATGCCTGGGAATTGATGAGAAAGGGAATCCTATATATTCCTGGGCAAACTCAGAGATTGTTATCAAAACCGAAGATGCCGTTCTTACAAGGGTTGACTATGCAAGGGTAGAGGAGCCCAACAGGGCAGGGCAGATGCGTCCATTCTATATTCAGAGGATTCACCTGGATAAAGAAAAAAATATCTACGGTATAGTTGAGGTTCCAGGCCAGGACAAAGGGATTGGGTGGGCATCTTCCAGGATAGATGTTAAAGCAGGCAAATGGAATTCCTTTGGGAGACTGTTATGGAAGACCGGGGAAAAAGCCAAGGGATTTTCCAAGCCAGGTGAGTTTTATGCAGGGTCAGGTGTTGATGGAGTTATCAAAGGGTTTGTCTTTTTCACAGATGAAAATGGACAGAGCCGTATATATTCAAAAGAAGGACTTTATGCAGGCAGTGTACCGGCAAGTGACCCATATCGCGGAATTGCCTTTGGTTCGGAAGCCCTGACTGTAGAACTGTGCGGGGCACGGGTATTTACAGAACCGAAGAGTGGCATAGATTATTACATGGCAGGTGATGAAACAGGGTTACACTTCTGGAGATTGAAGGGGCTTGATGAAGCTGAATATATAGGAATACCTGTGAAGTTAGAGTAGAATTGTGCGGTAAGGAGAAAATATGAACAGAGCAGGTAAATCGGAACGATACATCACCATCCCTTTAGATGAGGTGATTGAATTCAGAAGAAAAGATAAAGATATTGATATTACATACATAAAGGAATGGGAATCCTTTTCAAAGACTGCAGAAGGGGTTGTATTTAACTGTCTTACTAACAATAAAGATAAAATAAGGCTTTATATAGATGTTGTATTTGATGATACCATAAGGATAAAAATGGGTGATAATTTTGGAAGAGATGCTGATAATCCAGTGTTAGTATATGATTTTTCTAAGAAAACCTCTTATAAGATAGTAGAACTCAATAGCAGGGTTACAATAGTTACCTCAAAGATAAAAGTTGAGGTAAACAAGAATCCATGGGGATTAAAGGTTTATGATTTAAGAGGGAAAGTTATATTTCAAGAAAGCGTTAATGATTTACATGTTTGTTCTGAGCATGAAGTTTTTCCAATCGGTTATCTTTATAATAAGAAAAAAAAGGAATGGATAACAAGAGAGAGTATTTGCATAGATCCTGAGGAAGGGTTTTATGGATTTGGTGAAAAATTTGCCCCGATAAATAAAAAAGGTATTCTCATTGAATCATGGACACAAGATGCGGGTGGTGTTTCTAATCACAGGAGTTATAAAAACATCCCGTTTTTTATGAGTTCTAACGGCTATGGAATATTTGTCAATTCTACCAATAAAATTGTATATGAAATGGGCACTAAATCTCTCATATCATATTCAATCCTAACTGAAGGCAAGAAACTTGATTATTTTCTAATTTGTGGACCGAGGTTCAAAGACATTTTGAAGAGATATTCTGATTTAACAGGCTATGCACCCATGCCCCCAAAGTGGTCATTTGGTTTATGGATGTCAAGGGCGAGTTATAAAAGCAGAAAAGAGGTAGAAGAGATAGCAAAAAGATTGAGGGGACATGATATTCCGTGTGATGTAATACACATAGACCCTTTCTGGATGGGAAGGCCTGAGAACTGGTGTAACTTGGAATGGGATACCTCTTCAGAATATTTCCCAAATCCTGAGGAGATGATTAAAAAACTTCATGGTATGGGTTTTAAGCTTTCTCTGTGGGAAAACTCATACGTGCCGGTAGGGACAGAGATGTTTAATGAAGGGGTTAAAAACGGATATTTTGTAAAGGATGGTAAAGGTGCAATATGTCTCTTGGGGAGCTGGGCTGCGGAAAAGACAGGGTGCGCATTTGTTGATTTTACTAATCCAGAGGCATCGGAATGGTATAAAGAGAAGCACAGGAAACTCCTGAATATGGGGGTTGATGTTTTTAAGACAGATTTTGGTGAATGGGCACCACGGGAAGGAAAATATCACAATGGTAAATCAGGAAATGAGATGCACAACCTTTATCCACTTATTTATAACAAGGCAGTTTTTGAAACCGTAGATGAACATACGAACGGGAAGGGTATTGTGTGGGCACGTTCTGCCTATGCAGGTTCCCAGAGATACCCTGTGCACTGGGGTGGAGATTGTGCCCCAACGTTTGAACAGATGGCATGCCAGCTAAGGGGTGTCTTAAGTTTTGGAATGTCAGGGGTACCTTTCTCGAGCCATGATATAGGGGGTTACTCAAGACCAAGTGACCCTGTTATTTATGTCAGGTGGGCACAGTGGGGACTATTTTCATCACATTCCAGATGCCATGGCGTAACCCCGAGAGAACCATGGGAATTTGGAAAGAGGGCAGAGGACATTTTCAAGAAATATGTTAAATTGAGATATAGATTATTACCTTATATTTACTCATGTGCAAAACTCTCAACAATAACGGGTTTACCTGTAATGAGGCCATTGATTCTTGAATATCAGGATGACCCTAATTGTGCAAATCTTGACCTTGAGTATCTATTTGGCGAGAGTTTCCTTGTATCGCCAGTGTTCAAAGAGGAAGGAGAGATAAATATCTATTTACCTGAGGGTGAATGGGTGGATTACTGGACCAAAAGGATATACACTGGCAAACAGAATATAAAATATTATGCAAAATTGGATATACTTCCGCTTTTTGTAAAGAATGGTTCTATACTACCTATGGGTAAAGAGATGAATTATATAGGGGAAAAGGAAAATAATAAATTAATCTTAGATATATATCCTAAAGATAAAGGGACATTTATAGTTTATGATGAAGACAAAAAATCCATTGAGGTTTCCTACGTTAGAGCAAAAGATAGTATAGATGTAAGCATTTCAGAATATGAAGGTAGCATAGAGATATGGTTGAATAACGTTTCTGGATGCAAGGTTATAAAAGCAAATGTAAAAACAAAATCTGTTAGGAACAAGGTATACTGCGATGCCATTGGGCACAAAACAAATATTAAAGTAAAATGTGCTTGGATGAATAGATAGGAGAATACGCTTTGTTTTGGAAAGAAGACTGGGATATAGCAAGAGACCGTTTGACTAAATGGTGGGAACGTAAGGGCTTGGCGATTTGCATAACCGCTCCTAAGGAAATACCGTGGGAAGACATGCCTGAACCCAAACGGCCGGATGATTTAGAGGCATGCTGGACAGACCCTGTCTGGCGGGCGAGGAATGACGAGTTTCATATTTCAAGGACATTCTTTGGGGGTGAGGCATTTCCGTATTTTGACACATGGATGGGCCCTGGCAATTTAGCAACGTTTATTGGTTCCACGCCTAAATTTTCCGAAGGGACGGTCTGGTTTGAGGAATGTACCACTAATCATGAGAGCCACCCGCCCCTCAAATTAGAAGAATCCAACAGGTGGTGGGAAAATCAATTAGCGATAATAGAGGAAGGCTTAAGGGTAGCGAAAGGCCGTTTCTTAGTCGGTATGCCTGACCTTGTTGAGAACCTGGATATTTTGGCATCGCTGCGTGGAACACAGACTGTCTTAACGGACCTAATAGAAAGACCGGGTTTTGTTAAAGAACGTATCGGGGAAATCAATCGGGTGTTTTTTGAGGCATTCAATGCTATATACGAACGAATAAAGGACAATTATTCTGGAAATGCCTTTAGTGCTTTCAAGATATGGGGTCCTGGTAAGACTGCTAAGGTTCAATGTGATATTTCTGCCATGATTTCACCTGAACATTTTGTAGAATTTGTGGTGCCGAGCCTTGCTGAACAATGTCGCTGGCTTGACTATTCTCTATTCCATCTTGACGGAACGAATTGTATTTGCCATCTTCCGCATCTTATGGCTATCAAGGAACTTGATGCCATTCAGTGGACACCACAAACATGTGCCGGTCTTCCTGGCGGTGGTTCAAAGGAATGGTACAACCTGTACAGGAAGATTCTCTCTGCAGGCAAGGGTGTCCAGGCTACAGGAGTTACAATAGAAGAGGTAGAGCCGCTTATAGAGGCAGTGGGGCATAAAGGGCTCTTTATAATGACTACTACTGGTAGTGAAAAGGATGCCCGTAGGCTTCTGAAAAGGGTAGAGCGTTGGAGATAGAGGAGGAGGTTATGGGGAAAACATTTTTATCTATGGTATTTGGTATAACTTGTTTGATTGTTGGTATGGTTCCGTCTTTTGCAGGATGGGAGGTGGCTGAGGATTGCGGTGATACTACCAATCTTCTTGGAGTGGCATTCGCTACACAGGAAAACGGTGCTGTGGTGAGTGAGAATGGTAACAGGATTATGTTTAGCAATGACGGAGGCATGACGTGGAAACCAGCTAAGGTTGACGTTGATTTATCCAGGCATAATATGTTTGACGTTATATTCTCTGATACTAAGACTGGCTGGGCAGTGGGTTCCTACGATACAGGTGCTGGGAAACGTCTGGCTAATCTTTTGAAAACAACAGATACAGGTGCCACATGGGTTAATCAGCCTCTTCCTGAAGATGTTGTGTATAGTAATCCATTCCGGGTATGGTTTGATAATAAGGGTAATGGCTGGATATTGACTTATGGCGGTCACGCTATTTTTCGTACGTCTGATGAAGGGAAGACATGGCAGCAAATTATTTTTAGAGAAGTGCATCCGACTATTAAGAATAATGCCGGATGGATACATACGGGTTGGCATGTCTTTGATTCCAAGCATCTGATTATCTGCGGGCAATATGGCATTATAATTGAAACCAAAGATGAAGGGAAAACCTGGACGGCGATTGATACTGGACTTACAGATTTAACTGAAGAAGGGTTAAAAGACTTGTTCTTCAGTGATGAAAAGAATGGCTGGGCTGTCGGGCAGAAAGGAGTGATTCTGCACACTGCCGATGGTGGCAAGACATGGGAGAAACAAAGTAGCGGTGTCCCTAACAGTCTGGAAAGGGTTCAGTTTATTAACGATAAAATCGGCTATGCAGTAGGGCCGGCTATCTATAGTGCCGGTGCCTCAGCTGACCGTTATGGGGTTTTATTGTATACGGAAGATGGCGGGAAGACATGGAAAAATGTCAATCCTACTACGGCGTCATTACGTGGGCTTTCTGTTCTGGATGCAAAACATGCCTGGGCTGTAGGAGGGAAGGGAGGTTCAGCGAGTGAACCCAAGGTAATGGTTGTGAGGTGTATTGAGGATTGAAGAGAAGGAGGCAGTGATGATAGAGAATAAAAAAAACATTAATTACTTTTTTATCTTTTCAATTTTATCAATGTCAATAATAAATTATTCAAATATTTTTGCTTCAGAGATAAAACAAGCAGGGGTGGAATACATTGTTCCAGCAGCCGGTAAAATAACGGTAGACGGCGACCTTAAAGACTGGAACAAGAGCGGGAAGGTAGGACCTGTAACTTTTGATGAAGAATCAATAGAAGAATATAATACAACATTTTATGCTATGTATGATAAAGAAAACCTATACGTTGCCGCTGTAATTGTGGAACCTCATCCACCGTATAATACAAATCCACTCAAAGGCGTAGGTTCATGGGGTGGAGATGCAGTCTGTTTTAGAATGTCAAGTGACCCAACTTTTTCTTTGCCATTGCAGGGATTAGGCATTGGTCAGAAAAAATGTGATGCCTTGTTTACCGCGTCTCTGTGGCATAACCATCTTGATAAGAAGGATTACTGGGAAGGATACTATAGCATAGAAGCAAGTTATAAAGTTACAGATTACACTGGTTCAGAGGTAAAAACATTAATTCATACAGAGAATAATGGGTATACGCTTGAGGCAAAGATTCCGTGGAAAATAATTAATCCAAAATTTCAGCCCAAACAGGGAGACAGGATAGCACTTACATGGGAAGTATCTATAGCCAATATGAATCCTTCAGAGCCAAAGCGTGCCTTTCAGATATTTGGCAATGGCGGCGGGGCCCGGGCATTTTCAGACCCTAACCCATGGGGTATTGCTGAATTTAAATAGTAAATTTAGAGGACAAATTTTATGAAGATGAAGAACTTGGTAGTATTTATTATAATTATAGGATTATCAGTAGGACTGGTGTTATTGCCGGGATGCAAGAAAAGAGAATCTATTAAGCAGGAAATTTACCTTATGGATCTGGGGATTCCAGAATATATGAAATGGATGTCCGGTGCGATAAAAAACTTTGAAGAAAAACACCCGGAGTTTAAGGTCAAAGCAGAATATGTTTCCGGGGGGACATATAATAAGTTTCTTGTTCAGTTAGCAGGAGGAACCCCCCCTGATGTTATAAACATAAATGATACAGTCTATCCAGACCTCATATATAGAAATGCTTTTATGCCGCTGGATAAGTTTATACAGAAAGATAAATTCTCTTTGGGAGATTTCAAACCTTCTGCCCTGAAGTATTGCACATTCGACAATACCATTTATGTTATACCTATGTTCACAGGGAGTATAGTTATATTCTACAATAAGAATATTTTCAGAGAGGCAGGGATTGCATTCCCAAGAGACGGGTGGAACTGGGATGAGTTCAGAGAGGTATGCAGGCGGCTCACCATGGATAAAGACGGAGATGGTAAGATAGACCAGTATGCCATTGATGGATGGGGATTGCTTAACTGGTATCCGATGATTCTGCAGAACGGAGGATATATAATAAGCCCGGATAAGAAAAGTTGTTTAATCAACAGTCCCGAGTCTATTGAGGCTATGAAGTTTATTCAAGATTTGTTCGTAAAAGATAAGGTGATTGTGAGCGAACAGGTATCTCCTGCACTGAAACAAATGGGTGGTGCAGCTATGATGACCAACGGCAAGGTTGCCATGACCACAGCCGGCTTTGGAGGTTATATGGGATTTCCTGACATTGACTGGGATATGGTTGCTCCACCTGAGAGGAAAGGTGGTAGAAGGGTATTCCATGGTGGATGCTGGGGTTATGCCATACCAACCGGGGCAAAGAATCCAAAAGGTGGCTGGGAATTGATAAAATATCTTACCTCTAAAGAGATTCAGAGTAATATGCTGAAGAATTATCCGATGGATATGCCTACACGAGACTCAGTAATTCCAGAGTTTATCGCCCTTATGCGAGATAAACATATTGGTTCCTATGTATATGCCGCAACTTATCCTAATTATGATTTTCAAATCAAGCGAAGTTCAGAGGTGTTTTCTTCATTAGAGGAATTGGAATTTGTAGTGCGGGGTGTAACCAAGGGGGACCTGACAGAGGTAGCCAGTAAAACTGCCCAAAAGATAAATAATATATTGGGAAAAAAGTAAAAAGTGTCGGAGAGAAAACGATGACAAAAAAATACATATTCTCTCTTTTTTTATTTTTATTGTTTTCGCAATCTTTGGCATATTCTCAACAAGAAGAGGGCCGTAGAGAATATCCTGTTGTGCACACTTCTGGAAAAATAAAAATAGACGGGGTATTAGATGAGTGGAAAGGTGTGTCACCTGCAGAAATTGCTATTGACCCTGATGAAGACCTTTTTCACGCAAAGGCATACGCAATGTGGGATAAAAGATTTGTATACGTGGCTTTTGAGGTAGAAGATGACACTCCAATGCAGAATGGGGGAGACGACCCTTTCCTTGCGTTTAAAAGTGGAGATACAGTAGAAGTCTTTATTTGTACAGACCCAAAAGCGGACCCAGATCGTCATGAACCTATTATATCAGATTACCGCATCCTGATGACCTATTTAAAAAATACAAAACCGGTTGTCTATGGATATCATCCCATCAGCAAAGGAACTCCCAGATACATTAGCCATCCCACAGGTGCATGGAAGACACGGATGGACGAATCAGGTGAAATTAAGCATGCCTCTTTTTCTATTAAGCGACGTGAAGACAATAGCGGTTACGGCGCTGAGGCATCTATTCCATGGAGTTATTTTGATGGGTTTAGGCCTGCATCAGGACTGAAATTGCCATTTAATTTTGCGATAAATTTCAGTGACAGTTCTGGTAGGAATAACATGGCAAAGGCATGGTGGAGTGGCGGCGGGACCATGGTTACTGATATCAGCATTGAGTTAAAACTTAATACTGATATCTGGGGATATGCCATTTTCAAATAAATAAAGCAGACGGAAAAAATAAGTAAAGAGGGGGAGAAATGAACAAAGTAAGCAAGACAAAAAATGAAATCGTAATATCTCTTGAATCTGGTATGATTATACATATCAGGTGCACTGGAAAACGGGTATTTGGGATAGGCAGAGTTCGTCTCGGTGATTTGGAGCTGCGCCGGACGGATATAATGCTTGTTCCCATATTACAATCTGAGGATGGAATTGCCTATAAGGAATTCCTGCTTCGGCGCATTGAAAATAAGGAAGGGAAGACTATCTTACATATAAATGCTATTGGACATCCCGCTGATTTTCTGAACCGGCAGGATTCTTTTAAGTTTGCTCTGGCAGTTACTTCGCATCCTGATGGAGAACATGTCGTTGACACCATGCAATGGATATTTGAATCCGTGGTCCAGGAGATTGACGGCATAGAGTATTCAGGCATGGCTTACCAGTTTAAACTTTTTAGCAAGACCCAGCATTTTATCTGGCTGATGGAACGAGGGTCATGGGAATTAGGTAAGATGCAGAAAAAAATTTATTCTGTAGCACAGCGTTCTGGAAGCACACCTTATGAAATTCAGGTTACCAAAGCCACAGTCTATGACACAAGCGAGGTATTCGTCAACAAAGGCGTCGAACAATTATGCTGGCAGATGATGCCGAGATTTGCCGGTTCGCCTGCATTTGATTTCCAGTTTAATACCGATGCCTTGTTACTGATGTATTACGAACGGCCAGGATATATTGGTGCTTTACAGCATAAAAAGAAAGGTGACGATTTTATTACACACATTGACCGTCATCAATTCGCACTTACAAAATCACCAACGCATCCCAGGAAATTTATATTGGTTGACCACCAGCCTGGCAGGGTGAGTCTTACAGAGGGGCGGAATCGCTGGACCGCTGCTTTTGATTTTGTAGTAGAAAAGATGCGGGCATACTACGGCTACAAGCAGGATCCTGTAGAACCAACTTTCTCAGGTACTATCTGGGATTCGTGGCTGGATAAGGATCCTTCAAAGTTGCGGGAGATACTGAACTGGATCCCCAAGCTCAAGCAATACGGTGTGAAAACACTCTTTATGGTGCCGCTCTGGGTATGCGATACATCCTTGTTGTTGAAAAAGATTAATATTCCCATGACTGGTGGCCGGGGCAATTTATGTATCCCATGGCGGTATGAGGCTGCTCCGGAACTAGGAGGCGAAAAATTAATCCGCGAAATCTGTGACCATTTACACAAAAATGGTATGAAAGGTCTCATCTGGATAGGCCACTGGCTGGATATTGATTCGCCTCTGGCTATAGGGCATCCTGAATGGAAGGTATATAACAACGATGGTTCTCCTTTTACCGGTGGTCCCCCTATGAACTCGGTGATGAGTATGAATACTGATTTCAGGAAGTATGTCCTGAAACAATACCTGGGTTTCAAGAAACGAACCGGCCTGGACGGATTCTTTCTGGATTCCTATCACAATCTGGTTTTCTCCCCAATAAATTATGGTGTTCTTGATAAGGCGCCGCAGGTCGATGCTGTTATAGATTATCAGGTCAGGCTTCAAAAGGCAGGTGCGCAGATGTTGATAGAATCCCAGGGTATTTTCGGTGTAAGCCTTAACTGGTTTCATCCGGGCAAGGAGAAATTCAAGCGCAAAGGAGCCTTTGAGGATTTTTTTGGGCAGGAATACACTTTAAAAAATATGTTGCCATGCATCAAGGCAGAATGGATACGTGATGGAATAATAACGGACGATTTTATTTATCGCACAACAGCATGCGGGTCACCTATCAGAATTGAGATAGATTTTCAATATCCTGCTCCAATAGAATTCCCCGATTATGCTTACACTGGCCGTCTCGGTGCTGTCAATCAGGAATACAATCAGGTTCATGAGTATATGCAAAAACGTAGGCTTTTGGAATCGGACCGCGGTGTTGAATGGACGAATAGTAAAGATGATGCCGTAGTACTTTTTGCTTTTAAGGTTTTTACATTCCCAGCCCGGGACGATGTATACGATGTTACAGTCGGTAAGACAGTTTCTGTTAGCAATGGTAAATTCCGGACAGAGAAATACCACACTTACCGGATACAACATAGTGGTAATCATATTTAAAGGATATGCTATATGAATTCTACAGGAAATCATAGGTATTGCACCGCTATATACTTTAACCTGAGCGACAGGTGCGTCCATGACCATGACTGGCTCAGGAAAGGTATTAGAGATGTTGCATCAAAAGGATTTAATGTGATTTACTTTCAGCCCAGAGATTCTGTATATGAACCAATGGATGCTGAAATGGTTGAAGCACTGCGTGTTGCAGTGAAAGAATGTCATAGGTATGGAATAAAGGCATGGGCAGGGATTGTTCCTGATTCTGTAGCAGGTCCGGTGTATTATGTAAAAAAATACCCTACGTCCCTTCAGAAAATCATTAATAGTTTTCGGGTTGCTGTGGTTAACGGTTCATTCCGATGCCCATTGGATATGACAGACAGGTTTGGATATCGGTTTGACGATATCATAAGGGCATTTATGATATCTGAGGGACAAAAGCCTAAGGATGTATCTGATAAAATATCTTTTTCGTACGAATGCGAGCCAAGTTTTACAGGAACGAGTAGTGTTCACAACGCCATGCCTCCTTTTGTGCAGGGATATGTTACCGGGAAGGTTAAGGGTATGAAAGATGGAACTCTTCTACTCTACACACAATGGGACCCTGCTATCAACTATTTCCCACGGATATTTGATTATTCATCAAAAGCTCCGTATAAATACGCGGAAGAACTGCTAACCATGTATTCCAATATCCCACTGGATGGAATAGGGTGGGATGAGCCTGGCGTTTCCTGCACATGGTCTTTTCGCAAGAGTTTTGGAGGTGTGAGTGAATCCTATTTCAAGCGATTTAAAAAAACTTATGGCTATGACCTAAGGGATTATATGTATGCGATTGAAGGGGATTTCCCGGAGACTAATTGCGGGCTTATCAGGTACCACCATTTCAAGATGCTTGGTGATATGTTGCTTGACATAGAAGGATACCTAAAGAAACGTGCGAAAGAGACTTTCGGAACTAACATGGATATGGGTGTACATCAGACATTGCACGAAACCTGTGGTGATGACCTTTTTCACGGAAGTATTGACGTCTTCAGACTCAGGCAGGCACTTACAGGCGGATTTACTGATTCATTCTTTGAAATGGATGCTGTTATGTTTCACAGTATTGTTCTGGCAAGGTCACTATCACGTAAAACCGAATCCGGACAGGCATGGAACAATTCCTGGGGTTTTCACCCAAAAGAATCCCAGATTGATTTTTATACCCGCCTCATGTCAATTAACAACGTAAGTTGGTTGGCTCATCTATATGGACATACGGGTTGTTTCGGACCAGGGTATCCTGAACACTCAACATGGGGAAATATGGGTAGGTACGTAACCAGGCTAAAAAAATTCTCAGATTTTCTTGATGGGGCTATGGTCAAGGCGGATGTGGCGATGTTATACACATGGGAAGGGACGGCTGACTTAGGTGATTATGACTACATGCACATCCATAGGGAATCAGATACAATACTGATAAAGCGGCTGGTTCTTGATAACGTTGGAATTGAAATAATAGGTGCACAAGACCTCGTTGAAGGAAAGATACAAGGGAAGGCCTTATTAATTAATGGTCAGGAATTTAAAATCCTTCTTGTCCCATGGCCTGTTATGCTACAGCCAAGTGTATGGAAGAAGATAAAAGAATTTGCTGCTACAGGGGGCAGGATAGTCTTCTCGGGTCCACCTGCTCATCAGGATACAAATGGGAAGGATTTGGCACTGGCTTTTTCTAAGTTAGTTGGCATTGAACAAATCTCATTATCTTCCTTCAAACTAATAGGAAAGAGAAAGGCGCAATTCAAAGGTCAAAGTTTTGGATTTGCTCCTGAAAAAGGAGAGCCCAATTATTATTGGCAGCCAGAACGCTATTATCCACAGCCGAGATTTTATCCAATCAAGACTTTGAGTTCAAAAGCGATTGTAAAGATTGGGGATGAGGTCGCAGGGGTTCAAAAAGACAATATAACATACCTGAGTTTTGAGTATCCTCTTTTTTATGGTTTCGTAAGTTCATTTTATTCCAACATGGGAATAACGCAGCAAATTGATGTTTCGGGAGAAAAAATCATAAGCAGCGTTTGTGCTAAAGGAGTCCAGGAGTTTCTTCTCCTTTCTAGTTTGGAAAATGAAACGTTTTTCGGAACCGTGCGGTGGCAGGGACATACAATTGATTTGAAGGAAGTTACTCTTGTAGGTTTAGAATTCAGCAAAGGTGATTTTATCCGAGCCATTGGAGATAAGTCTCAGCAAGTCTTGATTGATGGGAAAAAGACGAGTATTGTTTGACCTGTGATATAGTGGGAAAGAAATAAAATGCATATTTTTGAAGATATTTTAGCTAAGTTTGGCTCAAGAATGGGTATAAATTTCATACCGAGGAAAAGATGTGTCCATTTCTCAGGATTAGGTATGGGGTATAACAAACCACTTGATTTGTTATTGGGGGTTAGAATAGGCAGGGAGAGAAGGGCACTGCCATTTACAAAATTATCCCCTGTATTTGAATCAGTAGAACAGGAGATTACTCCCAATACTATAACCTTCCGTTGCAGGTCATTAAAGATTAAAACAGTTGCAGAGTTTAAATTTATCGCACCTTTCTATCCACAAGATGCGAAACTTTCTACTGCTCCATTTTTCTACATAGACGTTAAAATATCCAAATGTATCCCTTCTCATTATGATAGGGATTACAGTCCTTTGAAGGGTGAAATCCTGTTCCTTTTCCCGAAAATAGAATTATGGAAAGATAAGAATGGTTTATTGTGGGAAGAGTTATGTACCATGGTTAAAGACTTCTATCTACCCTACCCATATGAACGCAAAATAAAACTTGCTCAGGAATATAATGAAAGAAGTGAACCAATCGCAGAAAAGGCAGGGTATAATTTCTCTATAAAGGCAAAGATTCCTGCAGGGTATCTAATTACACCTGAAAATAGTAAAGCAATAGTCTCCGAACATGGCTATGCCATACCTTTTAAGATAGAACGTGGCGAATATTTTCAGACGTATTTTGTATGGTCAGGTTTTATAAAGGATAAAGTGATGGAGGTAAGAGAGAAACCTTACCGTTTTAAATACTTGGACTATTTTAAGGATATAAAAGAGGTAAAGGATTATGCAATTAAAGATAGAGAAAGAATTATGGAAAAGAGTGAATTCTTTGATTCTCTCTTTACTGGTTCATCATTAGGGAAGACGAAATTAGACTTGATGGCTTATACAATTCACAGCTACATCCAGAATACATGGTGGGCCAAATCAGTTAAAGGAAACGAAGATTGGTTTAGTGTATGGGAAGGCAGCTGTTTTATGCATTCTACGTTAGATGTGGAGTATAACTGTAGTCCGTTTCTTTTGATGTTCTGGCCGGAACTCATGGAAAAAATATTAGACCAGCATGTGCATTATAAGAAGGATGGCTTTATGTCCCATGATATGGGGGCATTTCTACAGGCAAATGAACCATATTATCCGCATGAGATGGAGATAGAAGAAAATTGTAACTTTATCCTTTTAAACTATGCCTTATGGAAATTCACAGGGAAATTCAATCATATAAGAAAACATTATTCTGTCATTAAAGAACTATTACAGTTTAATATGGACAGTGATACCACAGGCGATGGTATACCGAATAAAGGAACAGCCAATACAATAGATGATGCCTCACCCGCGGTTCAATATTCCAAGAAACAGGTTTATTTAGCAGTAAAGGCACTTGGCTCATATATTGCAGGAGAGGAGATAGCAAAAGGACTCGGAGATGTTAAGATAGACTCTTCTTGTCGCCGGTATATTCGGCTTATAAGCAAGACGGTGGATAATGCATGGTTAGGAGACCACTTCCCCGTATGTTTAGACAAGAGCACAAAAGGATTAGTAGATTCATGGACCAGGAAGCCAATAGGAGGAAAATATTTAAAAGGCTGGGATGCATATACACTTTATATTTCCAATGGTTTATTATTTCCATTAATGGCAGGCGCCAGAACCCATGTAGATTTAGATAAATTCAGGATTGACTTAATTAATTCTATAAAACATTCACTTGTAGAATATGGATGCACACATTCAAGCAGTGATAAGAGTAATCTATGGATTTCTCAGAATATATGGCGGGATATAATAGGCGGGTATTTAGGGGTTGACAATTTTGAAATGGCTGATAGATACTGGGCATTTGAAGTGTTTGAGAATACATCAGGAAGAGGAGGTTGTTTTATTGACACGCATGGAAACAACTGGCTTGCCTATTATCCCAGAGGGGTAGCAATACTCGGTTATTTTTATGCCATGGCCGGAATAAGGATAGATAAAGGGAAAAAGATATTCTCATTACATCCTGTAAGTACACCGCTTAGAATACCACTTTTTACATCAGCAGACTGGAAAAGAAAAGGTATCCCGTGGCTGACAATAAACACAAACATTAAGAATTTAGAGAAGTAATAAGCAATAGGGATAAGCAATATGTCTTACGAGATTGGGATGCGGATAATTAATCTGGAAATGACCGAGAGGGTTGGACGCACTGAATACTGTGACCATCCTGTTATGGTACGGCATGTCACTGGCATTGACCCAATGAGCAATGATGAAGAAGAGCAGAAAAAGGCATGGCAGGAATTTTACCAGTGGGCAGATTATGATTTTTTATGGAATGATAACGATGGCCCTATCCCATGGGAGAAGTTAGGCCGTGTTACTGATATGGGGCACGCCACTTATGCAGAAGGCGGGACCGATTTTCGGGATACCTTGATTTGTCCCTTCAAGAGTCCGGATGATGTGCTTTCTTTTGATGCGGCTGAAGAATACGGCCTGCCGGATATTGAGGAACGGGCAAAATATTTCCAGAAAATTTATCAGGATGGCCAAAAAACTTATTCCAATCTGATATTTCCAGGAGGCTACTATAAAACCTTAGTTTCCGGTTGCATTCATTCTTTTGGTTGGGATATGTTTCTTCTTGCAGCCGGGACTGACCCTGTAAGATTTGGGGAATATGTCTTAGAAGGGTTCTTCCAACTTACCTTAGCCAACATTAGAGCCTGGTCAAAGACAGATATAAAAGTCTTTATCTGCCATGACGATATAGTCTGGACAAATGGGGCTATATTTTATCCTGAATGGTACCGTAAGTATATATTCCCTCGGTACCGAAAACTCTGGCAGCCTTTAAAAGAGAAGGGAATAAAGGTCATTTTCTGCTCGGATGGAAACTTTACTGAATTTGTGGATGATATAGCAAATGCAGGTGCAGACGGATTCATATTTGAACCTCTAACGAATTTAGAACTTATCGTAGAAAAATATGGCAAGACGCATGTCATTGTAGGCAATGCTGATTGTCGTGTCTTGACATTTGGGACTAAAGAGGGTATTGAAACAGAGGTAAAAAGATGCCTCAATGCCGCCAAATCCTGCCCAGGTTTCATCATGGCTGTAGGAAACCATATCCCTGCCAATGTGCCAATTGACAATGCCCTCCACTATTTTGATTTAGTCAACAAATATGGGAAAAGATAACTGACAAATTTGCCTGTATAATAAAAAAATAATTGACATTCTATCCTTTCTAATATATATTTAAATGTATGGAATTTCAGTATAGAAGTAGGCAGGGATATGGATGAAGAGAAATCAGTTAAAAGGAGGTTGTATGAGAAAATCAGATTTATTAGAACAGAGAATTTTTAAAAATATAAAGGGAATTCCTGCAATAGATGTTCATACGCACATTGATTTATCACATCTGTGTGCCAGAGGTTTACATGATATAATTTTATACCATATGGCAGTATCAGACCTATACTCAGCAGGTATGCAGGATGGTTCAAGATTACCGGAAGAACCAACAGAAGAAGAGGCTTATCACAGAATTAAACAAGCCTTACCTTATCTGAAATACACGAAGAATACAAGTTCATCATGGGGTATCAGGATGATACTTTCAGACCTGTATGGTTTTGACGAAGATGTTACTGCTGAAAATTGGAGAAAACTCGATTCATTGATAAAGAAATATTCAACAAAACCCGGCAGGGCTGATTATATTGCTAAGAAATCATCTGTCCGAAAAATTTCAACTGAACTATGGCGCAGTCACGGTAAAGAAAATGACATGTTTTATTACAGTTTAGAATGGGCTTTTTTCACGAGAACTCAATGGGGACAGTTTGATACTGCGTTATTGGAATTGGAATATGCATGGCAGCAAGATGTGCCCGGGGCTCCTTTACCTGTTAATATTGATAGAGCCAGAATAAAAATCAAGAGAAGAATTAAAACGCTTGATGATGTTGAAAAAGCCATTGAACACTACTGCGATAAGATACCCTATGGTAAGGTTGTAAGTACAGCCCAGCACATTTCTACAGACATACGTTATCGTTTGGTTACAGATGACGAAATGGCAAGAGCACTTACAAAGCGAAATACCGCTGGTATTAAAGAAAGAGATATTTATGCTAATTATATTTTAGAGAAATTTCTTTCAAAGTTGGAAAGACATTGCCACGAAATAATATATCAGTTCTCAATAGGTGCCGAGCCTCTGCCGTTTGAAACCCAGAGTAAACTTACTCCCGAAACAATTTCAGGCCTTGCTGAGATTTTATCCCGGCATCAAGGACTTAAATTTCAGGTGTTCCTGTCAAGTGAACATCAGAACCAGGCAATGTGTACGCTTGCTCGTGAACTTCCCAATTTATCTCTTGCTGGATACTGGTGGCATAATTTCTTCCCCGGGATAATACGAAAGATAATAAGAGATAGAATTGATATGCTCCCGGTGAACAAACAAATTGGATTTTTTTCAGATGCTTACTGTATGGAATGGATGTATGCGAAATCAATGATTGTTAGAAAACAACTTGCATCAGTGCTTGCAGAGAAGATTTGTCAGGGACAGTTCAGTGAAAATATCGCGTTGGAAATTGCCGGGGAAATCATGTCTAACGAACCTGATATGTTAAGAAATTCGGGCGCCTGACGGGATGCCCACGAAGCACGTTTACGGAAGAGAGAATTGATGCCCCTTGAGGATATGGAAGAGTCTTAGATATTTTTATATGATTATATAAATTTATCTTAACAATCTTATACTATGGTATATAATTATCTATATGAAAAGAATACAGTCTCTATACCTGTTTGACCCTGAAGTCAATGCAGGGAAGATGATATTTTTGTCGGGTCCGCGCCAGGTAGGCAAGACGACTTTTGTTAAAAATAGGCTAAAAGAGACAGGGGACGAAGAACTTTACTTTAACTGGGATGACCCTTATGTAAGAAGAGAGTACACAAAAAATCCGCACTTTTTGAAATCCTACTTAGCCAGGACAAAAAATAAATTTCCACTGGTAGCATTTGATGGAATACATAAACACAAGAATTGGAAAAACATATTAAAGGGGCTCTACGATATTCACTCTGAAGAGGCGCAGTTTATTATCACGGGTAGTGCACGGCTGGACTATTTCAGACAATCAGGAGACAGTCTGGTTGGAAGATATTTTTCATACTGCCTGCTTCCTATTGGATTAGCTGAGGCATCAGGGAATTTTGATTTGGTGTTAAATGACGACATCATGTTAGCACAGCCAGACAAACAAAACTTTTTACGTACCGTCCAGAAAATGAATGAGAAGACATTCAAAGGGTCCTTTAATAGATTGATGACTTATGGAGGGTTCCCGGAGCCTTTTATTAAAACCAAAATGGGTTTTTCAAATAAATGGAGAAGGGATTATAAGTCGCTTTTGATACATGAAGACTTAAGAGACCTGACCCGTATTCAGGATATAAAAGGGATAGAACAACTTCTTCTGCTTCTTCCTGAAAGAATAGCCTCGCCTCTTAGTATAAATTCGCTTAAGGATGATTTACAGGTAAACCATAAGACTGTCTCAAACTGGCTTGAAGCGTTAAAAAAGATTTATCTTGTCTTTTCAATAATGCCCTGGTCAAAAAGTATCTCAAAGGCAATCAAGAAGGAAACCAAATTCTATTTTTTTGACTGGACAATGGCTAAGGATGAAGGTGCGAGGTTTGAAAATGCGATAGCGGTATTTCTGCTTCGTCTTGTTTGCCGGTGGAGCGAATTAGGGCTCGGTGATTTTGAGCTGAGGTACATCAGAAATCAGCAGGGGCAAGAGGTTGATTTTGTGATAGTTAAAGGGCAAAAGCCCCTTGCTTTATTTGAGGCAAAAAGAGGCGACATTGATATGTCAAAGTCAGGCGCTTACTTCAATAAACTCCTGAAGATACCTTATTACCAGCTGGTTCTTGACCATGATATTATTGAGGCATATCCGGATAACAAATATATTATCTCAGCCTGGCGTTTCCTTGGTTTACTGGGATAATTGTAGCACCCCACAAAAACCTTCCTTTTAATTGACAAAAATGGATTTTTGGGGTATAATTATATTGGAGGTGAGGGTTATGATAGGCTGTACCAAATTGCTATGTGGAACTGCTACTTCATCTGATGCCTTAAGATACGGGAGAGATATCTCTAAGATGCCTCACCATCTCTTACAGTTTGCAAAGGATAAGAGGCCTATAGTCGTATGGAATATGACAAGGCGCTGTAACTTAAGGTGTGTCCATTGTTATTCTGAATCCCAGGATAAGGAATACGAGGGTGAACTTACTACTGAAGAGGCAAAGGCATTTATCAGAGATTTGGCAGATTTTAAAGCCCCTGTCTTATTATTCTCAGGGGGTGAGCCTCTTATAAGGGAGGACATCTTTGAACTGGGGAGATTTGCCCAGGGTATGGGCATAAGGACTGTAATCTCTACAAATGGGACGTTGATAACACCTGATGTTGCTATGAAGATAAAGGATACCAATTTCTCCTATGTTGGGGTAAGTTTAGATGGGATTGGGATTAATAATGACAGGTTCAGAGGCAAGAAAGGGGCATTTGATGAGGCGTTAAGAGGTATTCGCAACTGCCGCGAGATAGGTGTAAACGTAGGCTTGAGATTTACAATTAATAAACTTAATTTTATGGACCTGCCTTCAATCCTGGACCTGTTGGCAGAAGAGGGTATACCGAGGTGTTGTGTATACCATCTGGTGTATTCAGGCAGGGGCAGGAAACTTATAGAGGAGGACCTTACACATGACCAGACGCGTGAGGCAGTTGACATCATATTTGACAAGACCATAGAATTC
>Ga0209514_10002285_pt1 | contig 30137 bp, 35 predicted proteins | sample Subgrocontami58m_FD_187452 | JGI IMG/M metagenome (GOLD analysis project Ga0209514, IMG submission 187452) | Subsurface groundwater microbial communities from S. Glens Falls, New York, USA - GMW37 contaminated, 5.8 m (SPAdes) (version 3) | ecosystem: Environmental > Aquatic > Deep subsurface >...
CAGCGCGGCATAGAGCACGCACCGAAACAGACGTTTCATGTTGATCCACCTGCTCACTTTCCATAGCCCATTACCCTCATGCCCTTGATCGTTGGTCATATTCTAATTCTTACCTTGTGCAGGAGCAATGCCAAGATTCGTATTCGCTCAGAAATGATTGTCCTTAATAGATCTCACGAGTTAGTAACCATCCCTGCCAGAGCCAGGCGTGGAAGGAAGGGCCACACCCTTCCCTTTACCAGTTTTGGGATGGGATCTATCCCAATTGGGGTGGCCAACCCCCCTTTGCTAAAGGGGGGTTCAAACTATTTTCTGCGGATCTCATCGCCGCGGGATTGTCCCCTTTCAGTCCCGGAATGGCGAATGTGCGGGCCGGACGTCTCATGCTTGAGGAGATTAAATCACGGATACGGCAGATGAAGAGTTTCGCCTTCGAAACGACGTTGAGCGGGCGGTCCTATGCCCGAATGATCCCAGAATGGCGGGTGCTTGGCTGCCATGTGACACTGATATTCCTGAATCTTCCGAATCCTGACATCGCGCTGGCCAGGGTGGCCGCCCGTGTGGCACAGGGTGGACACAACGTCCCAGGAGAAGTCGTTCGCCGCAGATTCCGTACCGGCCTGCGGAACTTTGAGGAGGTTTATAAGGACCTCGTTGATGCATGGAATTTGTACGACAATTCGGGCAGCACGCCGGTATTGCTGGACTGGGGAGAAAAGAGATGAGACCCAAGAACACTATACCGAAGGAGTCGGATCTTGCGGGGGCAGACAAGGCATTGAAGCGAGCCGCTAAAAAAGCCCTGGATTTGGCGATCAAGACCCATACACCCTGCTATGTATTCGAGAACGGAAAGATTGTGGATCTAACGAAGCGGCAGAAGAAGGCCGGTTGAAAATGATGGACATCCCATTTGATCACCGACATCAATAGCGAAGACCGACTGATCCAGCGGACCTTCGCCGAACATCTGGAAAGGACACTCGGCTGGGAGAGCGTCTACGCCTACAATACGGCAATAAATAGGGACACAATAAATAGGGACAGACCACAATTAGTTTGTCGAAGGTCGGGGGAGGGGGAGAGGATGCGAAATCGCCATTCGGCGCATCAGATTACGGTGAGACCTAGTCGGCGGAAATCGTCATCGAACCTCGCCTTTGCGCAATGGACGAGCGTCTTCGGGGATGCCTCGCTCACGGCGACCCTGTTGGATCGGCTCACACATCACTGTGCGATCCACGAGTTCGGCTGGGAGAGCATCCGATTCACGGACAGTCTGCGACAGAAGAGCCTGACTCACAAGCCCGTCGTTCGTGTAGCGGCGGCTGCCGAATCTGGATCTGCCGGATCAACGCGGCGGAGCATGACACCACGGACGAACTGAGAGTCGTGACGGGATCGTCGTGTCTGGGCGATCGAGGAGCGAACTACTTCGGACCGACTATGCCGATACCGTCAACAAAAGAAGGCGCAACGCAGCACACTCACGGTCGGTGGAACGTGCCACTACGGTGGAAGCCCGCACAGAGCGTGACTTCCTACCGCAGTGTGGAAAAGCCACTGGCTTTCCCACACTTCCCACAGTCCCGACTACCACTAAACAGGGGTGGGTCCTTTTTGCGTTGTCAAAACGAAAGGGTTTTGTGGAGGCGGTCGCGAGGCGTACCCGATGCGGTGGACATGGTCGAGGCGATGGAGGGAGGAGACAGGTCCGAGGGCACCGCGCGGCCTGAGGCATCGGGGACAAACCACTCCGGGCCTCCGCCAGGGGCGGGGAATTGTCAATCGCCACAACTGGGGAATTCATCACCGGCAATGACAGCCCGCGACTCTCGGATTAAATCCCAGCATCTACACCTTTGTATGTTCTCTCTTTATCGGTTACATCGTTACAAGTCCGAGTGTTTTAGGCGATATCGTTTGAGTGCCGGTGGCGGTCCTGGCAGTAGTTCGACGCCCGCCTTCCGGCTCGCTTTGGCGAGTCCGGCGTCTAGCGTTGCCAGAGGTGCGCGATGGCGCATCGCCACGTCCAGGTACGCAGTATCGTATGCGGACAGACCATATTCTCGCGCCAGCGGCAGAATATTCCTTATGCTTCCGACTACTGGTAGCGAGTCCTCGTGAATAGTCAGCCCTTCCAGCAGCTCAACGAAGCGCCGGACTTCCGGTGGACTGATACGCTTTCGCCGCTCGGCCACGATCACCGCGTTCGTAATTTCCAGCGGCCACACTGCCGGAACCAGCATCCGCCGTCCTTCAAGCGCAACCAGTACCGCATCTGCGTAATTGCTCGCCTCATCCGGAAAGCACCAGGCAAGCGCCACGGACGCATCGATGACGATCTCTGTCAAAACCGCCTCCCTTCCTCTACCATCTCGCGCGCACTCATCGTGTCAGGCTTGATCCGCTTTCGCAGCGCGCGCATTCCATCGACGATATCCTGATGTGTCAGCTTCTTCCCCGTTTGTCCAACGGGTACCAGCATCGCCGCCGGAACGCCATGCCTTGTAATGGTGATGGTCTCCCCCTTACTGACCCGGTTCAGCAACTCTGACAGGTGTGTCTTGGCCTCGAACGCACCGACGGTACCCATAATGCCCTCCAATTCAACTAGTTGAGACTAGTATCATCATATCCTGAGTATGCTGCCCGGTCAACTGGGTCGGCCGGCGCCTGCGCCGAGCACGCTTCGTCCAGCACATCAATGCCGAACTTCCGTGAGATCATCGTTTACGTGGCCGACACCCGGACTTGATTCGGGGAACAGGAACCGGATACGAGGTGTGGTACACTCGACTTGTTCCCCGGCTACCTTTTAGTGTCCAACTCAAGACATCCAAAGAACGTCTTCATCTATCACGCATGTGGTCAATTGACCGAAACGGCCGACCGAAAAACGCCGGGGGATTGCCAACATTGTGGCGCTGGGCTCTCACTGGAAGGCCCTGCAAAGCTCAACCGCTGCAAATGCCCCGACTGCGAGACCGTCAATACATTTCCCAACAAGGCATTGGGAGCACCACGGCATCGGCTTTTCGCGCTTGAATCCACTGGGGGTTCATTCCCCGCGGCTTGCCGCGAGTTCGTCATACCGGCGGAAGCCGGTATCCAGAGGGCCCGGCTGGATTCCCCCGTATCAAGTACGGGGCAGGCGTGTCAAGCACGGAATGACGGGCCAGAACAGAAACGATACCCCGTAGCTTGCTGTGGGGTAGTTCATTACACCCTGCGAATGCAGCGAATCGAGGCGTCTTGGACCGGCATCCTGCTCGTGAGACAACTGGCGATCATCGACCGGAATCGGTCTCGACTGGGGTTGCACGTGTGCCCACACCCCGTAGGCACGTGGCTTGGCGTGTTGAAGATTGCGGACCCCTCACTTGGTAGATATGTATCACAGAGCCTATTGTGCAGAAATGGTATACCTTGGTGAACCCTATGGCGCGTTCACAGATTGACATTGCTCTGTTATTTACCACGCGCATCACGCGCCTGTTCGCCTATGGCTTTTTGTCCGTTGTGCTGGCGCTGTATCTCGCGCAGGTCGGCCTGAGCGAACAAGCGATCGGCTTACTACTGACCTTGACGCTGATTGGCGACGCAGGGATTTCGCTCTGGATTACCACGTCCGCCGATAGGATCGGCAGACGCCGGATGTTGGTGCTGGGTGCAGCATTGATGATCTTGGCAGGGGTGGTGTTCATCTCAACGGGCAACCCACTCGTCTTAACGATCGCGGCGATTCTTGGCGTCATCAGTCCCAGTGGAAACGAAATCGGCCCGTTCCTGTCCATTGAACAAGCTGCGCTCTCCCAACTCTTGCCCCACCAACGGCGCACGCAGGTCTTTGCCTGGTATAACCTTGTCGGTTCATTTGCGACGGCCTCAGGCGCGTTGAGCGGCGGCTGGCTGGCCCACACCTTACAAGGGTCTGGGTTTTCACCGCTGGAGTCATACCGTGTCGTACTGATTGGCTATGCACTGGGCGGGGTAGTGCTTGCGTGCTCGTTCCTGTGTCTGTCCTCGTCGATTGAAACGACAGCAAGCGCTTTACCCGTCCATCGCACCTTAGGGCTACACCGTTCCAGGCGAGTAGTGATGAAACTAAGCGCTTTGTTTGCATTGGACGCGTTCGCAGGCGGTTTTGTGGTGCAGAGTCTGCTGGCGTACTGGTTCCACATCAAATTTGGAATAGACGTCGGTCTACTCGGCAGCATCTTCTTCGGCGCGAACATCCTGGCGGGCATCTCGGCGTTACTGGCGGCCCGCATTGCCGCGCGAATCGGCCTGATCAACACCATGGTGTTTACGCATATTCCCTCGAATGTGTTGCTGTGCCTGGTACCGCTCATGCCCACGTTGCCGTTGGCGATAGGGGTGTTGCTCCTGCGTTTCAGTATTTCACAGATGGATGTGCCAACCCGTCAGTCATACACTATGGCAGTTGTGGCGCCTGACGAACGCTCCGCCGCATCAGGGGTCACAGCGATCGCGCGGTCGGTCGGCGCGTCGCTCTCGCCGGCGCTCAGCGGACTGTTCCTGGCCACCCCGTCACTCATCGGCGCACCGTTCTTGATAGCGGGCGGTCTGAAGGTCGTCTACGACTTACTGTTGTACCGCAGTTTTCGAGAGCTTGAGCCGCCTGATGAATGAGTACGCATCCATAAGATGTGAGGCCGTAGCACCCCCTCTCGCCTACGCTTGGTTCGCTACCCTTCTTAGACACCGCAATCATATCTCTTTGAGCACACCCTGCGAATGTAGCTCATCGAGACGTCTTGGACCGGCATCCTGCTGCGCGAGGCAACTGGCGATCATCGACCGGCTTAAGGGCTGGCAGACGAGGCGAAACGGATAGCCCGCTCCTGACATCTGGACAGCACAGCCTATCTAACGGTCGGGCGGCTCCCAGCTTGCGCCATCTCTAAGTCTCCGGACTCAACTATAGGGGGGCAAGAGAGAATCCGATGACACCGGGCTACGAGGTGGATGCCTCTTGATCGGCAAGCCATTCGCGAAGCTTGGCGTGGATTTCATCACGGACGAGGCGAAACTTTTTCAGTTTATCTTCATCTGTTCCGGTAGCCTGAGAAGGGTCGTCGAAGCTCCAGTGGATGCGGATCGTTCCTCCGGGGAACATCGGGCATCGTTCGTTGGCGCTATCGCAGACCGTGATCACGTAGTCCCATGGCTGACTGAGGAATGTGTCGATGGTCTTGGAGGTATGCCCGCTCAGATCGATCCCGACATCCTGCATGGCCCGGATTGCAAGCGGGTGGACGCGCGTCGCTTCGGTCCCGGCGCTTGCCACCTCAAAACGCTCGCCAGCGAGCGCGCGAAGGAGACCTTCGGCCATCTGGCTCCTGGCCGAGTTGTGCGTACAAAGAAAAAGGACTCGCAGTGTGGTCATGTCGCTCCTCTCAGTGTGGGGCGCTGGCCGTAGGTTGGTGGAAAGCATCCGGAAGAGATCCAAAACATAGCGAAGCAGAGATTGTGCTGAACATGGTCAGGCCCGTCGGCCGATTGGCCGCCGGTCCGGTTCGACGACCGGGACCGCCGTGGGCTCGGTAAACCAGTGGCGTGTGCGATTACAGATCGAGCAGACGGAGAGCATGACCGGCACCTCGACGAGGACGCCAACCACAGTGGCTAATGTCGCGCCAGAGGTGAGGCCAAAGAGTGAGATAGCGGTGGCGACGGCCAGCTCGAAGAAGTTGCTGGCACCGATCAGCGCGCCAGGGGCCGCGACCGAGTGTGGGACGCGGAGGCGCCACGCCAACCCGTACGCCAACCCCGCATTGAAGTAGACCTGGATGAGCAGAGGGATCGCAATAAGCACAATGTGTGAGAGCTTGCCTAGGATCACCTCGCCTTGGAAGGCGAAGATGATGACGAGGGTGGCCAGGAGAGCCACAATAGTGACCGGCTTGAGCCGCGCAAGAAAGACGCCCTCGAACCACGCGGGGCCATGGGTCCGGAGGAGCGCCACGCGGGAGGCAGCCCCGGCTACAAGAGGGATGACAATATAGAGCAGAACCGAGTACAGCAGCACGTCGTACGGCACAGTGATGTTCGAGACGCCCAGGAGGAAGATCACGATGGGCGCAAAGGCGATGAGCATGATGAGGTCGTTCAGCGCCACCTGGACCAGCGTGTAGGCCGGGTCGCCGTCAGTCAGGTAGCTCCAGACGAAGACCATGGCCGTGCACGGGGCAGCCGCCAGGATGATGGTCCCGGCGAGGTACTGATCTCCGAGCGAGGGACCGATAATCCCGGCAAAGAGGTGCTTGAAGAAGATCCAGCCGAGGAAGGCCATACTAAAAGGCTTTACCAGCCAGTTCACGAAGAGGACGATCAGGATTCCCTTCGGTCGCCGCCCGACATCCCTGATGGCAGAGAAGTCGATCCGCAGCATCATCGGGTAGATCATCAGCCAGATCAGGACCGCGACAGGGAGGTTGACGTGACTCACCTCCATCCGGCTTAAGGTACCCACCAGTCCGGGGCTGACCTTGCCGATGGCGACGCCCGTCACGATACAGAGCGCCACCCAGATAGAGAGGTAGCGCTCGAAGACGTTCAGCCGCGTTGCAACTTCGATCTCCTGTTTGCTCATGTTGGCCTCCCGCTATCCAAATCAAGATTCATTGATACATGAGCGCCAAAAAAAAGTTACTTGCAGCGGTTCGATGCCACGAGTAAGCCACGACCCCTCGGCTTGATTGAACCAATGAAATCTTCCAACTCCGCAATCGCCTCTGGATTCAGTGAGTAGTAGACCCACCGCCCCTCCCGTCGGTCACGTAGAATTCCGGCGTCCTTGAGCGTCTTCAGATGAAAGGAAAGGAGCGACTGGGCCGTCTCGAGCATGCCGCTGAGGTCACAGACGCACTGCTCGCCGTCACATAAGCGCTCGATTATCTGTAAGCGCGTTTCATCGGCCAGCGCATGGAACCGGCGCACGGCCTGCTCGACACCCTTCGAAATTAGAGATGGCATGCGGCTAATATATCAAGATCTATTGATTTGTCAAATTCCTGGATTTGTCGAGCATGATGAACTACCCCGAGACAATCTGCGGGGTATCGTCTTCTGTTCTGGCCCGTCATTCCGTGCTTGACACGGAATCCAGTCGGGTCCTCTGGATACCGGCTTCCGCCGGTATGACGAACTCGCGGCAAGCCGCGGGGAATGAACCCCCAGTGGATTCAAGATGGCAGTACAGAACTTTCGGGTCTGATTGGCAGCAGGCAAACGAGCGGCTTTGGCTCAGTCACGAGGCTTCAGAGCCGGCCACGGCGATCGGGAGCGTGAAGCGGACGGTGGTCCCCTGGTTTAATTGGCTTTCGATGACTAGCTCTCCGCCGTGCGCCTTGACCAGGTGCTTCACAATGGCCAAGCCAAGTCCTGTCCCGCCCATCTCTCGAGAGCGGGCTCTGTCCACCCGGTAGAACCGCTCCGTGATCCTGGGCAAGTCCTGGGAGGGGATGCCGATGCCGGTATCCTGGACGGAGACTTCGACCGCCTCGCTGAGGCTCGGTGTTTCGGATTTCGGATTTCGGATTTCGGATTCTGAACCTCGAACCTCGAACCTCGAACCTCGAACCATCTTCGCAGTGACCGTGACTCGCCCGCCCTTTGGCGTGAACTTGAGACCGTTGTCCAGGAGATTGATCAGGATCTGCACCAGACGGTCGCGGTCGGCCAGAACGTGCGGCAGGTCATGGGGAAGCTCGGCCCGAAGCTCGATCTCCTGCTTGGCTGCCTGCGGTCCATAGATGGTCATGACATTGTGTACTACCTCGGCAAGGACTGTCGGTTGCCGATGAAGCATGACCTTTCCCAATTCGAGGTTGGAGAGGTCCAGTAGGTCGTCCAGGAGCCGACCCAAACGCTCGGTATGCTTGTGGATTACTTCGAGGAACGGGCGGGCATGCGCCCGGTCCTCCAGCCCGCCTTCCAGCAGTGTCTCCAAATATCCTCTGATGGAGGTGAGGGGGGTGCGAAGTTCATGAGAGACGTTGGCCACAAACTCCGTCCGAATCGTCTCGAGACGGCGCAACTCGGTGACATCGTGCATCACCAGCATTGTGCCTGATGTCCGCTCCCGGCCCTTGAGGGGAGAGGCGTGCACTTGGAGAACTCGCTGTACGGGCGTAAAGATCTGAAGCTCCTGTTTGGCGAAGACCCCCTCCCTGAGCGTGTGATTCAAGAGATCTAACATCTCCTTGTTGCGGATCACCTCGAGGAACGGCTTTCCCTCCGTCCCGACTGACGAGACGTTAAAGAGCCGGCAGGCGCCGGCATTGATCAACAGGATCCGGCTCTCCCCATCAACCGCCAGCACCCCTTCCACCATGCTGTCAAGGATGGCAGCCCCTTTAGCCCGTTCCTCTTCCAGCGCGGCGAGCCGGTCCTCCAGCCTTCTGGTCATCAGATTCAGGGCGCCCCCTAACTGGCCGATTTCATCGGAGGAGAGCGCGGAAATCTTGCAGGAGAAGTCGCCTTCGGCCATGCGGCGGGCGGCGGTTGTCATCTCTAAGATGGGCTGTGTCACCTGACGGGCGAAGAGGAAGCCCAGAACTGCCACCGCAGCCAGAGCAAGCAGGCCCCCGCCGACCAGCGTCAGCCAGCTCTCCTTCAGGCGCTCAATCAGGGCGGTATCCGGTGATGTGAGGACGGCAAGAGCGGCAGCGACGGCGATGCCTGCCACCAAGAGGAGGTATGTGACGATAAGCCTTCGTTCAAACTTGCCTGGGATCACAGGTGCCCTTGCTGCCGCGCCAATCAGGTGTCCTGATCGAATCGATAGCCGACGTTCTTCACGGTGACGATGCGCGTGGCCTCTGGACCCAGCTTTTCACGGAGGCGCCGGACATGGACATCGACGGTGCGGGATTCGATCTCGGAGGCTCGCTCGTATCCCCAGACCCGGTCCAGGAGGAACTCTCGCGTCAGAGCGCGTCCCTTGGCGAGGACCAAGGCCTTTAACAGGTCGAACTCCTTGGTTGTCAGCTCCACTGCTCGCTTTCGGATAGAGACAGTGTACCGGCCGAGATCAAGCTCCAGGCTGCCCACCTTGAATGCCTCCTCCGCCTGAACCTCCTCGCTTCTGCGAATCAGAGCCTTGACCCTGGCCACCAGTTCTCTCGGCCCAAACGGTTTAGTGAGATAGTCATCGCCGCCCAGCTCCAGGCCCAGGATTTTGTCGGTCTCCTCCGCCTTGGCGGTCAGCATCAGGATCGGAAGGCGCGCGGTGTCGGGTTCTTTGCGGAGCCGACGGCAGACATCCAACCCGCTCAGGTGCGGCAGCATCAGATCCAGGACCAGCAGGTGTGGCCGCTCACGCTTGACCAACTCTAAGGCCTGGAGGCCATCATGCGCCTGAAGGACACGAAATCCCTCACGTTCCAGATGGTACGCGACCAGGGCGGTAATGTCTTTCTCATCATCTACCACAAGTACCTTCATGACTGTGCCTCCAGCCAGGTCATCAGCATTACGTGGTTAGAGCGGGCGACGGTATGTCCGATGATAGTCTCGTTCGTGGCAAGGCCGCAAGCGGTTTTCCTTGAGGGCTGCTCGGTGATTGCGCTTGACCTGATGCACGAACCGTAGTAAACATACCGATATGTTTATACGTGCATATCGAGGGTGATCGATGCAACTTGAGGTGAAGTCAAAGACCTGGCTGGAGGCGGACGGCAAATTTATCATGGGGGAGCACGGTATCGCGCTCCTCGATGCGATCAATGAGCTTGGATCGATCCAGCATGCGGCGAGGCGGGTAGGGTGGTCCTATCGGCGTGCGTGGGGATATCTCAAAACGATGGAGCGACACGCCGGCGTGCCGATTCTGGTCATCAGTCATGGAGGAACGGCGGGTGGCGGGACGCGGCTCACACCGCAAGCGCGCAAGCTCGTGCGTGACTACAAGCGATTGCAGAAGATGTTGCGGGCAACCATACAACAGAAATCGCGGTTGATATTTTCGTACTAACACCCTATGCGGCACTGCCGCACCACGGCACACGAAAATACATCTTCACCCCCCATCCTCACCTTCCCCCTCATGGGGGGGGAAGGGACACTTTACGCGGACTCCTCCCCCCTTGAGGGGGAGGATTGAGGTGGGGGGATTTTCTGAGGAATCTACGGGCGAAAAAGTAACAGATGCCGCCAGGGTAATGTCCAGAGAGGAAGGAGGTGGGGAGGATGGAGATGAGCGCACGTAATCAATTGCCTGGGACCATTAAGAAGGTCAAAAGCGGAACCGTAATGAGCGAGGTGGTCCTGAAAGTGGGGGATCAAGAGCTGGTTGCGGCTATCACCAGCGGCTCGGCCAAGCGGATGAAATTGAAGGTGGGTGATCGGGTCTTTGCCGTCATCAAAGCCACCGAAGTCATGATTGCCAAGGAGTAGCGGGAGATGATGAGAGCCATGGGTGAGAAATGGCTGAAAAACGCTCGCAAGCGCTTTGCCGTAGGCCTGGTCGCGCTTGGTATTCTACAGATCGCATTGATCTGTAACGTCCAGGCCGCGGGCCAGAATGTCATTCTGGCGACCACCACCAGCACGCAGGATTCTGGTCTACTCGACGTCTTGGTTCCACTGTTTGAAAAGCGAACCGGCTATGTGGTGAAAACGATTTCTGTCGGAACCGGTCAGGCGCTTGCCTTGGGCGGTCGGGGCGAGGCCGATGTCGTCCTGGTCCATGCGCCTGAGGCTGAGAAGAAATACGTAGTCGAGGGGACGCTCGTCAACCGTCGGCTGGTCATGCACAACGATTTTATCGTCGTCGGCCCGAAGGAAGATCCGGCCCAGATCGGTGGCCTGAAGAAGGCGAGTGATGCGCTGCGTAGGATCGCCGAGACAAAGGCGGCGTTCGTGTCGCGCGGCGACAACTCTGGGACGCATCAACTCGAACGACGTCTCTGGAAAGAGGGGCGGCTAGACCCGAGCGGCGACTGGTATCTGCAATCGGGCCAGGGGATGGGGCAGACCCTTGCAATCGCGTCAGAGAAGCGGGCCTACACGCTGACCGATCGCGGGACCTACGTGGCTTTGAAGAAGCGAGTCCAGCTTAAGGTTCTGGTGGAGCGGGACAAATCTCTCCTGAATATCTACTCAGTCATGGAGGTGAGTTCTACCAAGTTCCCAAAGGTGAACGCTGCGGGCGGGAAGGCGTTCGCCGACTTCATGGTCTCGCCTGCGGCCCAGGAGGTGGTGAAGAGTTTTGGGATAGAGAAGTTTGGCGAACCGCTTTTCTACCCGGATGCCGGCAAACGCGAGGAGGAGATCGGACGTTAGAGATATTGAAGGTGTGAACGGCAGAAGAAGAAAGCAAGGGGCGCTCAGCTCAGCCGGCCAGGTCGATACTGAACGCCCCATAGACGCGAAGCGGTCGTCCGCCTCAACGCCCATTCTATTTCCCCACTGATCCCAATCAATGTCAAGGGAAAAGACGGGCGTGATGCGGAACCGTCTTCGCTGAGATTCTCAATCGTGAGATCAGCGACAAGGAGGAGATAATGCGGTGTACGCTCGTAGCAGCAAGCTTGGCGATCTATCTGGTGTGGGGTGCGAGTGGGCCTGTGGCGTTTGCCGCCGATAGGTTGAGCGAGCTTGCGCAGCAGCTTGAGAGTCAGAAGCAGGCACTCGAAGCTCAGAAACACATCATTGAGGTGCTTCAGCAGGAGCTAAACGCCCTGAAACAAGGGCAAATCCACCAACAAGCCTTGGAGCGCGAGGTAGAAGGTCTGAAGCAGGCCCAGCAGGAGAACCAGCAACTCAAGCGAGAGGTGGAGCAGATCAAGGTTGCGGCGACGCCAAAGTTCGACGCCGGTTTCAAGAATTGGCAGCCCTACATCCGATCGACAGACGGCAATTTCACCCTCAGTCCGGTCGGCCGCCTCCAGTTCGATTATCGCAATTTTGAGGACGGCAATAGGCGTAACCTGGACGGTACCGAACTGACCAACAGATTTTTGGTCAGGCGGGCCAGGATCGGCCTTGCCGGGACGTTCTACAAATACTTCGATTTCTTCGTTGAGGCTGACTTTGGACAGGGGGCATCCGGACGGGACGGTAATGTCGTCCTGACGGACGGCTTCCTCGATATCCACTACTGGCCCGAACTCAGACTTCGAGCGGGGCAGTTCAAGGTGCCGTTTGGCTATGAGGAGCTGTTTTCGGATAACAACATCGACTTCGTGGAGCGGTCGGTCGCAGACAACCTCGTTCCGTCCCGCGACATGGGTGCGATGGTGCACGGCTCAGCGTTCGATGGCCTCGTCAGCTACGCGCTTGGAGGTTTCAACGGTTCGGGCCAGAATAAACGCGACACCAACGATTCAAAGGACATCGTTGGCCGTCTCGTCCTGGCTCCGTTCAAGCAGACCGGGTCGCCGTGGCTCAAAAACCTGCAGGTAGGAGGCGATGTCGCGTGGGGCGACGAGGACAGCGGCCAGAGCCTGCAGGGCAAAACTGATGCCCAGTTTGTATTCTTTCGGTCCATCCCTACGCGAGGCGATCGACTGCGCTATAGCGGCGAAGCGGCATACTACTACGGGCCCTTCACGATGTATGGCGAGTATATCCAAACGCGGGAGGAGCGGAAGGGGCTGGGGAGTGGAGGGAGCAATCTAGATGATCTGTACGGCCGGGGCTGGTACGTGACGATGACCTATCTGCTGACGGGTGAGACCAAGGTGCCCGGTCAACCGGTCATCCCAACCCGGTGGGCTACACCGGTGGGGCCCGAGAAAGGATGGGGAGCCTGGGAGCTGGCGGCTCGCTTTGAACAGCTTGATTTTCGGGCAAAAGACATTATTGGCAACCGGGTCAATGCGGTGACGGCCGGCGTGAACTGGTACCTTACACCAAACGTAAAGTGGATGGCCAACTTCGTTGAGAACTGGTTCTCGAACGAGCGTGGCACCCCGTTTAGCTTCACAAATCCCAACAACACGCGGACAACCGCATGGGAGGTCCTCACGCGGCTGCAACTGTGGTTCTGAGACGACGGGGACCCCTCGCACGCGAGGGGCCAGGAGGGATTACGCATTAGATGGCTAACAAGCGGTTTATAGTGATCACGTGTCGGACGCTCACGCAAGGCCAAGCGATGCACGTAGGAAAGGACTCCCCGGAGTACGTGGAGGAGATCTCGACGTTACGAATGAACCTCAAGGATATTGAGAATCTCGAACTGCAGGAGGGGGATCGAGTTCGATTAGCGACGCCGCACGGATCGACCGTACTGAAGTTCAAAAAGGGCGATGTTCCCGAGGGCATGGTACTTATCGCCTACGGGCGGGTGATCAATCCGATTGTGGGTCCGGATACCCAAGCGACCGGGATGCCGGACTACAAGGGTATCGAGGTGGAGGTGGAGCGATATGTCTGAAACTGTGGCGGTACAAGACTTAAAAAACGTAGAAATCTTTACTGGTGTGCTCTGCCCATTCTGCGGCACGGCGTGCGATGACATCGAAATTCGTGTCGAGGATGGGAAGATCAAGACGGTGAAGAATGCCTGCGCCCTGGGTAAGGCCACCTATATGCACTATCAAGAGGACATGGCGACACCAAGAATTCACGGGCAACCCGCGACCATGGAGCAGTGCATTGATGCGGCCGCAGAGATCCTGGCCGCTGCCAAGTACCCCTTGATCTATGGTCTGGACTCGACCGAGCTGAGCGCGCAGCGGAAGGCGATTGAGCTGGCAGAGCTGATCGGCGCCAACATCGACCATACGTCGTCGGTCTGACACGGACCAGGTCTGCAGGGCGTGCAGACAATGGGCATTCCGTCTTGTACAGTGGGAGAGATAAAGAATCGAGCCGACCTCGTGGTGTACTGGGGGTCGAACCCTGCCGAAGCGCATCCCAGGCATCCCAGTCGCTACGCTGTCACAGCCAAGGGGCTCTTTACGCCAACAGGGAAGAAGGCGCGAACGATCGTTACGGTCGATGTGAGGCCGACTGCCTCGGCCCGGATGGCCGATATCGCCTTCCAGATTACGCCTAACTCCGACTATGAGGTTCTTTCCGTCCTGCTGGCCCTGCTGAAGGGTCACGAACTGGATCGGTCGGAAGTGGGTGGAGTGGCGATCGACGAGTGGAAGGCGCTTCTGGACAAGATGAAGCAGTGCAAGTTCGGGGTCATCTGTTGGGGGATGGGCATTACCATGAGTCGGGGCAAGTACTTCAATGCTGTCGCCGTCCTGAAACTGGCTCAGGAGCTGAATCGATTTACCAAGTTTTCGGGTATGCCGATGCGGGGCCATGGCAACGTGGTGGGCATAGCCCAAGTGCTGACCTGGCAGACAGGCTATCCCTTCGCGGTCAATATGAGCCGAGGCTATCCGCGTTATAACCCCGGGGAGTTCTCGGTTGCCGACCTCCTGGGCCGAAGAGAGGTAGACGCCGCCATGATCCTCGCGGCGGATGCGGTCGGTCACCTTCCCGGCAAGACCTCGGAGTATCTTCAGTCGATTCCGCTCATCGCCATCGATCCCAAAGAGAGCGATACGACGAAGGTGGCTACGGTGGTGATCCCCGTGGCACAGGCTGGAGTTGCTGCCGGCGGCATGTCGTATCGGATGGACCATATCCCCTTGCTCATGAAGAAGGTGGTCGACTCGCCCTACCCGACCGATCGGGAGGTTTTGGAGAGGATCATCGCAAAGGTCGTCGCGAAGAAAAATAGCGGGAGCGGCGTTGCCGCAGCCTGAGGGAAAGGAGCAACAGTAAAGGGTAGGCGTAGAGACATCCGATTTAGCGCTCGTTGCGTTTCGAGGCGCAATCGGCATATACTGAACCATGACGCCACCGCGCGACCGAAAGACAGTCCGACGGAGGTGGGGTTGGCTGGTGGGCCTCGCGGCGCTCGTTGCGTGGTATGCTGTCGCATCTGCGGCGCCGAAGCAAGAGTTGCTGGTGTCCGCTGCGATCAGCCTGAAGGAGCCGTTGCAGCAGATCGGAGCGCTGTTTGAACAGCGCCATCCGGGCGTAAAGGTGGTCATCAATTGGGGCGCGTCCGGAGCGTTGCAGCAGCAGATCGAGTATGGCGCGCCAGTCGACGTCTATGCCTCCGCTGCGACGAAACAGATGGACGAACTCGAGGCCAATGGGCTTCTCCTCAATGAAACCCGACGTACGCTCGCTGCCAACCTGGTAGTCCTGATCAGATCTTCTGCTCTTCAGTCCGGTCTCGCCTCCTTTAAAGATTTGACCAAACCAGAGGTTAGGCTGATCGCCATCGGTAATCCGCGGACCGTTCCTGCTGGAGAGTATGCGCAGAAGATTCTGGTGAGTCTTGGGCTGTGGAATTCGCTGCAGCCGAAGCTGATTTTCACCGGAAATGTCCGTCAGGCCATGGCCTACGTCGTGCGAGGCGAAGTCGAGGCCGCCTTGGTCTATGCCACCGACGCGCAGAGCGCTGGTGGAGTGGTCCAGGTGGTCGCCGTCGCGCCCGAGGGGAGTCATCCGCCTGCGCTGTATCCGATCGCCGTGGTCAAAACCTCAAAGCAAAGCCAAGAGGCCCTGGCCTTCGTTGATCTGACGCTGAGCGAGGCGGGCCAGCAGATCCTGAGGGCCCATGGATTCCTGTCGCCGCCAAAGGCCTTGGCCCGCTGAAGGAGACGGTCAGGACGCGAGGCCGCCTCTCATCATACGAGGACAGCCATGACTCTAATCCCACTGTCCCCCCTACTCCTTTCGTTGAAGATCGCGAGCCTAGCGACGGTGGCCGCGCTGCTCCTTGGCACCCCGATTGCATGGATGCTGGCACGAGGCCGTTTTCCAGGCAGGGCAGTCCTGGAAGCGATCGTGGTGGTTCCGCTGATCTTGCCGCCTACTGTGACCGGCTACTACTTGTTACTGCTGATTGGTCGTCGCGGGCTCCTGGGGCGTGTTCTGGAGGAGGGCCTGAACATCGGCCTCGTCTTTACGTGGAAGGCCGCCGTCCTCGCCTCGACTATCGCGGCGTTGCCGCTGTTCATTAAGGCCGCCCAGGGTGCGTTCGAAGGGATCGACCGCCGGATCGAAGATGCGGGTCGGACGTTCAAGCCTGCCTTGATCGTGCTGTGCACCATCACCTTTCCCCTGGCGTGGCGTGGCATCTTGGCAGGGTCGATCCTGGCTTTTGCCAGGGCCATGGGAGAGTTCGGGATTACGCTGATGATCGCCGGAAGCATCCCGGGGCGGACCCAGACGCTTGCCCTCGCGATTTACGACTCGGTCCAGGCAAATCAGCCGCAAGAGGCGAACGCCATGTCGATCCTGGCGACGGCCACCGTGCTGCTGATCCTCGTGCTGGTCGGACGGATGACGAAGGTCAAATACTGATGCTTGACCTCGCGCTCGACAGACGATTCAAGGGATTCCACCTCCAGACGCATCTTCAGATCGGCGATGAAATCGCCGCTCTGTATGGCCCGTCCGGTTCGGGCAAGAGCCTGACGCTTCTGGCCATTGCCGGCCTGGTCAGACCGACTTCCGGGACGATTCGCATCAACGGTCGGACCGTCTTTGACGCGAAGGCCGGCATCAACCTTGCGCCGCATCAGCGGCGGGTTGGCCTCGTGTTCCAGGAGTATGCCCTCTTCCCGCATAAGACCGTGTCAGGGAATCTCTCGTTTGGGCTGGCTCGAGGGGTTCCCACACATGAAGCGGCCTGCAGGGTAGACGAGATGCTTCAACTGCTGCGGCTCCAGTCATTCGCACAGCATTATCCGCATCAGCTCTCAGGCGGACAGCGGCAACGCGTGGCCTTGGGGCGCGCCCTGATCGGTCGTCCTGAAATCCTCCTGCTGGATGAGCCGTTCTCTGCCCTTGATCTGGCCATTCGCGAGACCCTCCGACAGGAGTTGCTTCAGATGCTGGCTGACTACAAGGGCACGATCCTGCTGGTGACCCACAATCTGCAAGAGGCGTATCTTATGGCCACCACCATCGCCATCATCGACGGTGGCAAGGTACTCCAGATGGGCACGCGAGAAGAGGTGCTCCATCAACCACGAACCCGGCGCGTGGCCGAGCATACCGGTGCCAAGAACATCTTACGAGGTGTGGCCGGCCGTGACCCAGACGACGCCTGGGACATTGTCTGGCGAGGGCATCATCTGCGGGCCGACGGCCCGGGGCCGACGACCCCTGGGGAGGTGGAATTCTGCATCCGACCGGAGGATGTCAGACTGGTGTGGCCGGAAAGGGCGGAGCGGCGTGATAACCTCCTGCGAGGCCGGATCGTCCACGAGCTTGGGCGTGGTCTTGACTACCTGCTCTTTGTCAGCCTCGTCGATGGAGGCGATCGCGGGAAGTATGACCTGGAAATCCAGGTCCGAAGCCGCCTGCACCACCTAATGACGCTGCATGTGGGAAAAGAGGTCTGGTTGTCGTTACCGCCAGATCGCTTGCACCTGCTCCAGCCTGACGAATGATGGTCACCAATCATTGGTCCAAAAGTCCCCCCCACCCGTCCCCTCCCCCTCAGAGGGGGGAGGGTGAAGGAGGGGGTGCCGGGAGTGGAGTGTCATGCCCATGGGCGCGCCTCCGGCGCATACGGGACTGGTAAAGGAGCAAAGATGGAGCTGATCTGGCAAGGCACCAAGCAGGCTGTCCTGCTGCTCATTCACGGCGACCCGGAGGTACTGCGGATTATGCTGCTCTCGCTGCAAGTCTCGGGGACCGCTACCCTGCTCAGCCTGCTGATAGGCATCCCACTTGGTACCATCCTAGCTCTGAGCCGTTTTCCTGGGCGTGGCATCGCCATCAGCCTGGTCAACACCGGGATGGGTTTGCCGCCTGTCGTGGTCGGCCTTTTCGTGAGCATCTTCCTCTGGCGGAGTGGGCCGCTTGGCTTTCTGGAACTGCTCTACACGCCGACTGCCATTGTCCTCGCCCAACTTGTGATCGCCGGCCCGGTCGTCACTGGTCTCACGGTAGCCGCGGTTCAGCAGTTGAACCCGCGACTGCGCATGCAGCTTGTGGGGCTCGGCGCATCGAGGCTTCAGGTCGTGTACCTCCTCCTCAAAGAGGCGCGCCTGCCGCTCCTGGCGGCGCTGATGGCCGGCTTCGGTGCGGTCGTCTCCGAGATCGGCGCCTCCATGATGGTGGGCGGCAACATCTACCGGCAGACGCGGGTACTCACCACCGCCACTGTCCTGGAAACCAGCAGGGGGAATTTCGATATGGCGATCGCGCTTTCTCTCCTGCTGTTGCTCCTGACCTTTGGCGTGAACGTGACCCTTACCTGGATCCAGCAACGAGGGCGGACACCGTGAGCGGGCCAATACTCTGCCTCGAGCGGGTCAAAGTGACATACGACGGCATGCTGGTCCTTGACGCGCCGTCCTTTGAGATCCAGGAGGGGCAGATTCTGGCCGTCATCGGCCCGAACGGGGCCGGCAAATCAACACTGCTTCGGCTCCTCGGATTGTTGGAGGGCCCCACTGAAGGGCGCGTCCTCTTCAGGGGTCAGCCGGTCCAGTCGTATGGCAATCTGCTGGCGGTTCGCCGCCGCATGGCCAGTGTCTTTCAGGAGCCATTGCTGACCGATGGAACCGTTGAGGCAAACGTGGCCCTCGGGCTTAGGCTCCGGCGCATCGATTCGGTCGAGGTGAACAGGCGCGTTCAGGAGGGCATGGCCACGCTTGGCATCGGGCATCTGGCCAAGCGTCGCACTCGAACCCTTTCGGGTGGCGAGGCGCAACGGGTGAGCCTGGCGCGGGCCCTGGTCCTCGACCCGGAGGTCTTCCTGCTTGATGAGCCGTTCGCAGCCCTGGATCCTCCGACCCGCGAGGGGCTACTGGTTGACCTCAAGGCGATTCTCGACAAGAGACGAATTACCACGATCTTCGTGACGCACGATCGGAATGAGGCGTTGGCGCTGAGCAACCAGGTCGCCGTCATGATTGGTGGTCGGGTGCTGCAGATAGACATGCCGGAGCGAGTCTTTGCCGAGCCTCTCAACGAGGAGGTGGCCCGTTTCGTCGGCATTGAAACGATCCTGAGGGGCCACGTGCAGTCGGTGAGCCAGGGGCTTGCCACCGTCGAGGTTCCGGGGTGGGCCCTGGAAGTGGCAGCGCCATTGACACCGGGGGAGCGCGTGCTGGTCTGCCTCAGACCGGAGGAGATCACGCTCTTCCCTCGCGGGGCAACCCTGACCACCTCCAGCGCGCGGAATCAGCTCTACGGGCGGGTGATCCGCCATCTGCCGGCCGGCTCCACCTATCGGGTGACGATCGACTGCGGCGTCCTGATCGTGGCAACAGTCACCCGGCAGTCGTGGGAGCAACTCGACCTGCACGACGGGGCCGAAGTTGTTGCCGCATTCAAAGCAACCGCTCCCCATGTTATCCACTGCGCCTGACGGTATTGTCCTTGACTTCCGTCCCATAGTTTGGTAAGCTAAAAAACAAAATGGGGTGGCCCTCACAACATATGCCTGCCTTTACGTATAAGCAGTCCAGCCTGCCAACGCTGAGAGGCGATCGTCGGCGTGAGCCTTTTGGCGTCGAGTTCCATCCCTCTTCGAGATGTCGCCATTGCGGTCAAAATCCACCCGGGAGGAGGTAAAAGATGGAAGAGACGGAAACACAACTCTTTGCTCGTCTCTGGGAGGAGAATTCTGAGTTTCAGCGGCTAGCCGAGAAGCATCGAGAATTCGACCTGAAGATCAGCGAGTTCGACCGGATCTACTACCTGACGAGCGAGCAGGAGCGAAAGCGGAAGGAGCTACAAAAGCTGAAGCTGACAATCAAGGACCAGATGCACGTGATTATGCATCAATTCCGGAGTAACCACACGCCGACTACGTCACAAAAATGAAACGGCTGACTCACGTAGACCGACATGGCCAGGCCCGCATGGTCGATATCAGCGAGAAGGATGAAACCAGGCGGGAGGCCGTAGCCAGAGGCACAGTCACCATGCAGCCCGTGACCCTTCGCATGATCCAGAAAGGGATGGTCCCGAAGGGCGATGTCCTGGCCGCTGCCAGGATCGCCGGGGTTATGGCGGCAAAAAGGGTGCCTGACCTCATTCCGCTCTGTCATTCTCTCCTGCTCTCCAGCGCCGAGGTCGAGTTTACGCCGGTAGAGAAAGCCGGCCGACTCGATATCGAATCACGGGTCAAGGTTACGGGACGAACCGGGGCAGAGATGGAGGCCCTCGCTGCTGTGGCTATGGCAGCCCTGACCGTCTATGACATGTGTAAGGCGGTAGACAAGGAGATGGTGATCGGATCAATCCGTCTGGTCGCTAAAACAGGGGGAAAGAGTGGGGTGTATCGTCGGCTTGGCGAGAACGGAGCCGTGGGCTGAAAGGCCCCTGTAAGGGATTAAGGGCCCCGGCATACAGCTCGGCGATTAGGATGCCTTCAGGACTGACGACAGCGTTCATGTACACCCCGCGGTTCCTGGAATTCGACTATGGACCGGGGCATCCCCTTCGCAATGAGCGGCTGGGGCTGACCTATGGTTTGATCAGCGCCCGTGGGTTACTGTCCCTTCCTTCTATCCGCTATGTCGAACCTGAGCCCGCCACTGACGACGAACTCCTGGTCTTTCTGAAGCCCGACTGTCTGAAGGTTCTCAAGGCGGCCGATGCTGGTGACGCTCCTCCGGGGGCATTCCAGTATGGTCTCGGCACTCCAGACAATCCAATCCTGCCGGGAATATTTGGGATACGGAACTCGGAACTTTCCGACAAGGCGTATACCTTGGAGGAGGTTCGAGAGGAGGTATGGCTTCTCAAGAGGTTGGTGTTTCCGCGGCACGGCATCTGATGTCGGACCGCTTTTATCGGTGGGGAGAGCCTATGATGAGGCTATGAGACGGGCTAGACGGGATTGATGACAGGACAGGGCGTCGAGGTGCTGGAGCAGGGCAAAAACGGGTTTCGGTTTGGCAGGAGGCAGCCAATGGCATTCCAGGATAGGTCACTCACGTGTGTTGATTGTGGGCAGCAGTTTGTCTTTACCGCGGGAGAGCAGGAGTTTTACGAGCAGAAAGGATTCATGAATGAGCCGAAACGTTGCAAGGGCTGCAAGGCGGTGCGCAAAGGGACAGGCGGCCACGGCGGTCCCCGCCAGGAGTTCGAGGTAGTCTGCTCGGCCTGTGGCCAGCAGACCTCTGTTCCTTTCAAGCCGACACTCGACAAACCGGTCTTCTGTAAGCCCTGTTTCGTGGCCAAGCGATCGACAATGGCGTGAGATGTGCAAATCTGAATAGCCTGTCGTTGTAAGTGTATATGAAGGGCCGGGCGAGTCTATGACAGCCCGGCCCTTCGCCTTCCGGATGGGATCACGGAGGCGATCTCGGAGTTGAATCGAGAGGGGAAGTATGATAGCGTGACGATAAAGCAGCTATCAGCTCACAGCTTTCAGCGGTCAGCTATTGACTGAAGGAAAAGGTTCTGTGGATAGTCGAACCAGGCTCCTGCTTAGACAGCTTCCCTCGGTGGATGATCTGTTACAGGAGCCGTCGATCCGAGAGATGGCTCAGACGCTGCCGCGATGGGCGGTCGTTGAGGCGATCCGAGAGGTGTTGGAGCGTTGGCGGCGGATGTTGGCTACCGGGCAGTCCGAATCGGCGCCGGCCGATCTGCCATCCAGGGCCGCTCTGGTTGTCGAGGTAAAGCAGATCGCGCTGCGGCTGAATCGGCCGGCCCTGCGGCGTCTCATTAACGCAACAGGTGTGGTCATCCACACGAACCTCGGTCGCGCCCCGCTCGCCGAGGCCGGAATCGAGCGGATTGTCGAAGTGGCGCGGGGCTACTCGAACCTGGAGTATGACCTTGAACGGGGGGACCGGGGGTCCAGGCAGGACCATGTGGAACGGCTCTTATGCCGTCTCACTGGGGCCGAGGCCGCACTTGCAGTAAACAATAATGCGGCGGCGGTGCTGCTCGCGATTAATACGCTCGCCGAGGGGAAGGAAGTCATCGTCTCGCGCGGAGAGCTGGTGGAGATCGGCGACTCGTTTCGGATCCCCGATATTATGCGTCGCGCAGGCGGGATCCTGCGGGAAGTGGGGACCACCAACCGGACCTACCTGAGGGATTATGAGGAAGCTGTCGGGGCGGCGAGTGCGATCATCCTGAAGGTTCACACCAGCAACTTCCGAATCCAGGGTTTTGCCAGTCAGGTTCCGGTGGCCGAGTTGGCGAGCCTGGGCGAGAAGACCGGCCTTCCAGTGGTGGAGGATGTGGGCAGCGGCGCCCTCGTCGATCTGTCACAAATCGGGCTCTCCAAGGAGCCGATGCCATCGGAGAGCATCCGTGCCGGAGCTGACCTGGTGACCTTCAGCGGGGACAAGCTGCTGGGAGGACCTCAGGCAGGCCTGATCGTAGGGAAGCGACCATTGGTTGAGAAGCTCCGCCGCAATCCGCTCGCGCGCGCCGTGCGGATCGACAAGCTTACGTTGGCCGCCCTGGAGGCGACGCTACGCCTCTACCTTGATGAGGGGCGAGCCTTTTCCCACATTCCGGTGCTCCGGGCGCTCGCCATGCCACTTCAGGAGATTGAGCAGCGGGCCAGACGTCTGTGCGACCGGATCGCCGCACTCGCCTCGGGTCGTCTGGAGGTCTCTGTCATCGATGGGACCTCAGAGGTCGGTGGTGGCGCACTGCCCATCGAGTCGATCCCGACGCGACTGGTGGCGGTGCAGGCCGCCCACCTGACCGCACCGGTCCTGGAGGGGCGCCTGCGCCGGACCGACCCGCCGGTGATGGTTCGGATCAAAGATGACCGGATCGTCTTGGATCCTCGCACAGTCTTGGAAGATGAGCTGGAAACACTGGCCAACCTGGTGGCCTCGGTTGCAGTGCCGTAGAGGTGCGAGGTAGGGGCAGCCCTTGTGGCTGCCCTAGTGCGAAGTGCGATTCCCTCCCTCGCCGACGTAGGGGCGACCCTGGTGGTCGCCAGATCCGGGCAGGCACAAGGCCTGCTACGAGGGGGAAGGGAAGGGTGGGGGCGCAAGGAACGATCATGAGGTGTGGCGGTAGATGAGTGGCCTGTTTATCACCTTTGAGGGAGGCGAGGGGTCCGGGAAGACGACCCAGCTCAAGCTGTTGGTCAACCGAATTCACGCGTCCGGCAAAGAGGTCATCGGAACCCAAGATCCCGGCGGAACCGCCATCGGGAAGGAGATCCGGACGCTCCTGCTCCACTCCCCACTTCATACATGCGGGGACAGGCCGGGATCGATTCCTATCGCTGCTGCCACGGAGCTGCTGCTGTATGAGGCCAGCCGCGCGCAGCTTGTCCGGGAGCTGATCGCTCCCGCCCTCGCGCGAGGGGCCGTGGTGTTGTGCGACCGTTTCACCGATTCCACGCTGGCGTACCAGGGATTTGGAAGGGACCTTGACCTCAGCCTGATACAACGGCTGAACTGGTTTGCCACCGATGGACTTGCTCCGGACCTGACCATCCTGCTGGATCTCGACCCGGGGATCGGACTGATGCGGTGCGGAAGAGGCGTGGGCGCCGATGCGTCGACGGGGCTCAGCACAGAGCCGTCGTGCTGGGACAGGATCGAAGCCGAGCCACTTGACTTTCATCAGCGGATCAGAGGGGGGTATCTTACTATGGCGCGCGAAGACCCGGATCGAATTGCCGTGATCGATGCCGGCCAGGGTGTAAGCGAGATCGAGACGTTCGTGTGGAACGAATTCATCCGTCTTCAAGATCGGCGTGGTTATGCCGTTTTGTGATCTGATTGGGCAGGCGCGCGCCATTCGGTTTCTTCACCGGGCGCTCATGACCGGGCGGATCGCCCACGCCTATCTCTTCACCGGGCCGGCTGGGGTGGGCAAGCGAGCCGCAGCCCTCGCCTTTGCCCAGGCGCTTAATTGCGAAATAGGTGCGAGATGCGCCCCCCCCACCCATCCCTCCCCCTCGGAGGGGGGAGGGGCAGGGAGAGGGGGCCAGGTACGAGGTACAGAGTTCGATGATGGGTGTGGGAACTGCCGCGTCTGTCGCAATATCGCTGACGGACGGCATCCGGACGTACAGGTTATCGAGCCGGATGGCGCGACGGTGAAGATTGAGCAGATTCGAGCCCTTGAGGCCGATGCTGTCTTGGCCCCATACGAGGCGAAGTGGAAGGTATTTATCCTCGATAAGGCAGAGAGAATGACGGAGCAGGCCGCTAATGCCATCCTCAAGACCCTGGAGGAGCCGTCCAGCGGAACAGTATTCGTCCTCCTGACGAGTGCGGTGTCTGCCCTGCTTCCCACGATCGTCTCCCGATGTCAGACAGTCACCTTCTCCCCGCTCCCGAACGGGCAGATCGAGGCCCTGCTGATAGAGAAGGGGATAGAGCCGTCCCGGGCCCGGCTGATCGCCTCTTTGAGCCAGGGCAGTATCGAGCGTGCTCTCAGTCCCGAGGTGGCATCCCTGTCCGCAACGAGGGATCTACTGCTCGAAGGGCTTGGGCGAGGGCTTCGGGATGGACCCGCCGCCCTCGTTGAACTGGTCGAGAAACTGGTGAAGGATCGGGAGAAGCTTCAGCAGCAGTTGGAAATCCTTTCGGCCTGGTTTCGTGATCTTATGGTCGCGAAGGCATCCGGACGGAAGGATTGGCTCGTGAACGACGATCGCGGCGAGGAGATCGCCCGCAAGGTGGATGGCTTGCCCTTAGACGTCATCCTGGACGGGCTTCGCGCGATCCACGCCGCTATGGACAACCTCACCCACAACGCGAACCCGCGCCTGTCGATGGAGGATCTATTGCTCCGACTACGCGAGGGGTTCCCGTCTGGCCTTTTGCCGGTGTCAGCATGAAAACAGTACGCATTAACCTGGGAGAGACCGAACACCAGGAGCAACACTACGATCCGCGAGGGGTGAACGTGCAGCCGGGTGACCAGGTGGTGGTCGAGACCAAGTGGGGAACTGGGCTGGCCCGGGTGTTCGCCACCTTCCCGATGTTTCCCGAGCAAAAAACCACGGAACCGCTCCCGGCAGTCCTCCGTTTGGCAACCACGCGGGATCGCGCCAACGAGGAACGGATCAAACGCCTGGAATTGGAAGGGAAAGCCTCCTGCTTGCGAAAGATCACAGAACGGAATCTGCCGATGAAGCTGGTTGATGTCAAGGCGAGCTTCGACCGGAGCAGGGTGACCTTCTATTTCTACGCCGACGAGCGGGTCGATTTCCGCGATCTGGTGAAGGAGTTGGCTAAGCAATTCCACACCCGTATCGAGATGCGACAGATCCGAGCCAGGGATGTCGCCAGCAAGTTGGGCTGCGTTGGTCCGTGCGGTCGGCAGCTCTGCTGCAAGACCTTTCTGAAAGAGTATGAGCCAGTCTCAGTCCGGATGGCAAAAGACCAGGGTCTCCCCCTGAATCCGAGTAAGCTGGCGGGGATGTGCGGGCGGCTCAAGTGCTGTCTTCGCTATGAGCACTCAATGTATGAGGAGATGAAGCGGCGTCTGCCCAAGGTTGGCTCCCCAGTCGAGGCGCCTGCGGGATTAGGGATTGTGAGGGCGAGGAACATCCTGGCCGAATCGGTGGTGGTTGAACTGGAAGACAGCACGCAGATCACCGTGAAGGCGGCTGACCTGATCCACATCGGTCCCCCCCTGGACGATAATACATCGCCCCGGATGGGTTGCGGTGGCGGTAGCGGAGGTGGTGGCGGAGGCTGCAGCAGTGGCGGCTGCGGGGTGAGCTCTGCGCCGGACCGTAATAACTTATGAGTCACGAGACCTTCTTCCTGACCACCCCGATCTACTATGTCAACGCCACGCCGCATCTGGGGCACGCCTACACCACCATCCTGGCCGATACGATGGCCCGCTTCCAGCAGCTTCGGCTGGGGCCTGAGCGGGTCTATTTCCTTACCGGTACCGACGAGCACGGCGATAAGATCGCCCAGGCGGCTGCACAGACCGGCGAGAGCCCCCAGGCCTATGCCGATCGGATCAGCGGCATCTTTCAGGAGACGTGGAGGCGGCTGGGACTTGCGCCAAACCAGTTCATTCGCACGACCAGCGAACCTCACAAGCGTGCCGTGCAGCGGTTGCTGCAACAGATCTATGATGCCGGGGACATCTATTTTGGGGAGTACGGCGGCCAGTACTGTTTTGGCTGCGAACGATTCTACACCGAGAAGGAACTTCAGGACGGCCGATGCCCCGATCATCAGACGGCCCCGACCTTTATCAAGGAGCAGAACTACTTCTTTCGGATGGGGAAGTACCAGGATTGGCTGATCGATCACATTCGCCACCATCCCGACTTCATCCGGCCGGAGCGCTTCAGGAACGAGGTCCTGTCCTTTTTGAAAGACCCGCTGGAGGATCTCTGTATCTCGCGGCCTCGGACTCGCCTTGAGTGGGGGATCCCGCTCCCCTTTGACGACAAGTATGTCACCTATGTCTGGTTCGATGCCCTCATCAACTACATCTCGGCCCTGGGCTGGCCCGATGGCGAGGCGTTCCAGCGTTTCTGGCCAAGCGCCCAGCATCTGATCGCCAAGGATATCCTGAAACCGCATGCGATCTACTGGCCGATCATACTGAAGGCGGCCGGACTCCCGCTGTATCGCCACTTGAACGTCCACGGCTACTGGAAGATCGAAGAGGCCAAGATGTCCAAGAGCCGGGGCTCGGTCGTCCGCCCCCTTGATCTGGCTGACAAGTACGGCGTTGAAGCCTTTCGCTACTTCGTGCTGCGAGAGATGACGTTCGGCTTGGATGCCAGCTTCAGTGAGGAGGCGCTTGTGGCCCGACTGAACGCGGACCTGGCCAATGACCTGGGGAATCTCTACAGCCGTGTCCTGAAGCTGATCCAGCGATACTATGACGGCAGGATTACTGAGTCGCCTGGTGAACGGGGACTCGTTGATGCCGTGCGCGCTGCCGTCACGGACGTGACAACCGCTACGGAACGCTTTGCGTTCAGTGAGGCGCTGGCGGCTATCTGGAATCTGGTCTCGGCCACGAACAAATACCTGGTGACCAACGAACCGTGGAAGCAGGACCCAGAGGATGCTCAAACGAAAGCGGTCCTGTTCAGTGCAGCCGAGACCCTCCGTGCGATCGCCATTCTCCTGTGGCCGTTTCTTCCCCAGACCGCAGAACGCATGCTCCAGGGTCTGGGCGCCCCAGAGCCGCTCACCTCGATTCACTTCGATGAACTGCTTTCATCATCGTGGCATCTCGGGTCACGGCAGGGGAGAGTCCAGGAGGTGGAGCCCCTCTTTCCCCGTATCCAGGCGACCGCCGCAAAGCCGTTACCTCGAAAGTCCCCCCCACTCGTCCCCTCCCCCTCCGAGGGGGGAGGGTTGGGGAGGGGGTGCGCCGAACAGATCACCATCGAGGAGTTCCGGCGCATCGACCTGCGCGTCGCGGAAGTGATCGAGGCAGCCGCGATCCCCGGCTCGAAGAAGCTGGTCAGGCTGCGGGTGAGGCTTCAGGACGAGGAGCGGATCGTGGTGGCCGGTCTGAAGGAGCACTATCCTCCCGAAACCTGGGCAGGGAAGCGAATCATCCTGGTGGCCAACCTGAAACCGACTAAGCTGATGGGGATCGTCTCTCAGGGGATGGTGCTGGCCGCTGAAGACGAGTCAGGCCGGATCGTGCTACTCACTCCGGAACAGCCAATCTCCTCGGGTGCCAAGGTCCGCTAGCATACTATCACCCATCTTTGGCCCGGTTTGGGGGGGGCCATGAAGAAATCCCCTCTCCCTGAAGGGAGAGGGCAAGGGTGAGGGTGAGCAAGGGCGGTCCTCCTCACGACTGTAAAGGCAAACGCAACAGGATATGTATGTTTATTGACACTCACGCCCATATCCAGATGCGGGAGTTCGAGTCCGACCGAGTCGAAGCGCTCACGCGGGCCGAGGCTGCAGGAATCGGCCTGATGCTCGCGGTCGGGTATCACCTTGAGTCGAGTCGGAAGGCAGTGGAGGCGGCAGGCCGTTATCCGCAGGTCTACGCCAGTGTCGGCATCCATCCCCACGACGCCAGCGATTACGATGATGCGGCTGAAGAGACCCTTCGAGCCCTCGCCAAGCAGCCCAAGGTTGTGGCCATCGGCGAGGCCGGCCTCGACTTCTATCGCGATCGCTGCCCTCGTGCCGTCCAGACCGAGACGTTTCGCCGTCAGATTCGCCTGGCCAGGGAGCTGGACCTGCCGCTCATTGTCCACGATCGTGAGGCCCATCAGGAGACGATGCAGATCCTGGAGGCAGAAGGGGCAGAGCGCGTGGTTCTGCACTGCTTCTCCGGTGATCTTGCCATGGCTGAAGAGGCTTGGCAGAGAGGCTACTACGTCTCAATCGCCGGTCCGGTCACCTATCCCAAGAACGAGGCCCTCCGCGACGTCGTACGGAAGGCCAAGACGGATCGCCTCCTCTTAGAGACTGACTGCCCCTATCTTCCTCCCCAAGCCTTCCGAGGCCAGCGCAACGAGCCGGCCCATCTCCTTCACACCGCCCAAGAGGTCGCCAGACTCCTGTGTACGCCGCTCACCGAGTTAGGTCGCCTCACCACCGAGAACGCCCGCCGCCTATTCCGACTTCCTCCATTGGAATGAGTAGCGCTCGTGCTTCCATTGCCCACCCTTTGTACTTATGACATAATGCCTGGTGTATCAGAATAGGAGAGTGCAGCGCGGCGGCTGTGGATAGGCGGAGAGCCCTGTCTGACGCCAGACGACAGTCCTGAAGAGACTAGTCGCATCCGGTCGGCGCTCATCGAAACAGGGTTGACTGTACGAGAAGGGTACTTGCTCTGAGTACGAGCACTGGAGAGAGGCACATGAGGCAAGTAGATCTAATGAAGCGCATTACGGCCAATCCAAGGATCTTGGGAGGGAAGCCGATCATTCGCGGAACGCGGATTTCGGTAGAATTTATTTTGGAATTGCTTGCATCAGGGGCCACCGAACCCGAAATCTTACAAGACTACCCCCACCTGAAGCCGAACGACATCATGGCATGCCTGCAGTATGCCGCCCGGTCTTCGCAGAACGAGATATATGTGGATCTGGAGAAGGTTGGGTGAGACCTGGTACGATCAGGTTCTTGACCGATGAGAATGTCTCGCCTCGCCTGGTCGCGCCCTATCTCCCTCCCCAAACGTCTCGAGACCAGCGTAATGAGCCGGCCCATCTCCTGCACACCGCCCAAGAGGTTGCTAAGCTCCTGAATATGCCGCTGACTGATCTCGGTCGCCTCACCAGCGAGAATGCCCGCCGCCTATTCCGACTTCCTCCATTGGAATGAGTGCCAACTCTACTGTAAATTGTCTTGGGTCTTCTCCCAAAAAAGACTGAAAATCTACCCACTCACTTGGGAGAAGAGCCACAAAAGCATTCATGCATCATGTCCGCTCCTGCCTCCGTTTACACCCGCATCTCTCCCACTGATGAGACGGCTATAGAACATCTTCCGCGTTCTATCATCCGGGCGTCCTTCTCCCAGGCGCGTATGCAGTACCTGGCTAGATTTTAGAAATTGGGAGAATCTCTTCCCAGGAGTTGGATTCCACGAGCGTTTCTGTTTGATCAGTCTAACGGGCCTTTCGTTGCCGCAGGACCAAGTAACGTTTGCCTTTTATTGTAATAATGTCTCTGAGTCATCAAACCCTCAACGGCGGCTGACGCTCTCGCGGCCAGATCTCGCTCTCATCAGTCCAAATACAGGAAAGTGTCCTGCCCTATGGAGCAGAGCTGACTTTGAACTGTTACGCAAAGCCGTTGACCGGTTCGGAGTCATGGTAAATGAGGGTAGCGGCGCAAATCCTTGGGATGTCAGGTATGGGTCAATGTTCCACATGTCAGGAGATAGCGGCGTATTCGTCACGCGGGAGCAGCTGGCCGATAAATATGCGGTTTGCACCACTCATCAAATCTTCAGGAGTTCTGACGGTGTCACGCACCTGCCTCTCTATGAGGGAAAGTTTATTCTATGCCTATCCGGTTGACACCCAAGACCACTACCCATAGGGGGCTTCTACTGTCTCGGGTGCGTCCACTCTCCGCTGGACAGCGCCTCGTAGGTCGGCGCCTCCACCCGCGTGGCGATCCCGAGCACCGAGTTGAATGCCGTCATGGGGTAGAACCTCCGGTTGAAGCGAAACACGAACTCATTCAGGTAGGCTTGAAGATGCTG
>Ga0209514_10002287_pt1 | contig 30087 bp, 27 predicted proteins | sample Subgrocontami58m_FD_187452 | JGI IMG/M metagenome (GOLD analysis project Ga0209514, IMG submission 187452) | Subsurface groundwater microbial communities from S. Glens Falls, New York, USA - GMW37 contaminated, 5.8 m (SPAdes) (version 3) | ecosystem: Environmental > Aquatic > Deep subsurface >...
AGGGTCGCTGAAGGTGGTTAATTCAAATTTTCTGATAGACTGAATCTCCGGTTCCCAGTTACCCTTGAAGTCATAGCTGGAGACGGCATGATGCCCCACCTTGGCAGGCTGGATATGCGGGATAAGCCCATTACGGATGTAAAGAGCCCCAGTGCCGTCTGGCCCGAGCAACCACTTGTGTCCGGGCAGGGAATAGAAATCGCAGCCCAAGTCCTTCATATCGAGGGGCATCTGGCCGGCTGACTGGGCGGCGTCCACGAGCACCAGGATATTCCGGTCGCTAGCCAAAGCCTGGATTTCCTTGAGGGGCAGGCACAGTCCATTCAAATACATGATGTTGCTTAGTAGAATTAAACGTGTTTTGGGGGTGATAGCCGATTCAAACCTCTCCAATATGAGAGAAGGGGTATTTACGCCAATCAGGTCTACAATCCTGATTTTAACCCGTTTGCGTCTGGCAATATAATAGCAAGGCACAATCCCCGAGGCGTGCTCCAGGTTGGTGGTGACCAGTTCATCTCCTGCCCGCCATGCCATCCCGTTAAGAATTATATTTATGCCTTCGGTGGTGTTCTGAGTAAGGGAAATCTCCTCAGGCGAGGCGTTAATGAGCCTGGCGACAGCAATGCGGGTATCCTGCTGTAGCTGTCGGTGGCGCTCAAGGACATGGGGCGACGTAGGGCTTTCATTAGCTTCATAGTCCAACCATTCCCTTATTTTATCCAGCACCGGCGCCGGATTAGGACCGGACCAGCCCGTGTTCATATAGATGACCTTCCGCGTGGCTGGTATTTGACTGCGGAGAAAGTTGACGTCCATAAATACGCTCCTTGATTTAGTAGGTGCACAGTCCCGATATATCGGAATGCCCCTACTTTAGGGCACACAGGCTATTTTAGCAGATGCTAGAGATGTATAATACAGGTTAATTACGACATCGAATTAGAAAGGAAGTTTTCATAGGAAAGTGTTTGATGTTCGCAGTGTCCTGAATGAAGCATTTAAGAAGACTGGCGTAGAGTGGCACATTAATGGAGCCGTACATAGAAAAGTGGGAAACAGAGAGCTTGTTCGCCTATGTTCTCAAGGCTTAATTGCTAATAATAGTATGTCGAATTATAGTTAGCACTTATATATACTACAGCCATCATTGTCTGGAATTGCCAAATGCCACAAGATATTCTAGTTCAGTTCGGTAATAAGGTAAGAAAAGAAAGACATAAACAACGTCTTTCACAGGAGCAGCTTGCAGAAAAAGCGGGCTTGCATCGTACCTATATTGGAATGATAGAAAGAGCCGAAAAAAACATAACATTAGAGAACATTCATAAAATCTGTAAGGCGCTTAATTTTAATCTAGGCGCATTCTTTAAGGATTTTGATGACTGCTAACTGGACACAGAAAATAATCGAATATTGCCAAGAATATAGTATACCCATTGAGTACTTGTCCGATACTCTTTATGAACCCAAAGTCGTGCCTATGATTCGTGGCAAAGTTACTTAACCAATGGTTGATTTATTAAGAAGTCCTTGGCGAAATCATTTCCAGAAACTTTTAGATAAGACTCAAAAAGAGTTGGTCATAACTTCGCCCTATATCAAGAAAACAGAAGCTGATTACATTTGCGAAAACCTAACAACAAGAAACTTAAGTGCTAAAATTTCCTTTCGCCTACTTACTGATTTACGTTCGCAAAGCATTTTAGACAGTGCACTTGACGTCGAAGCATTGCAGGTCTTCCAAGATCGACTTCATAAATTCGAACTTCTAACCCTACCGGGACTACACGCAAAAGTTTATATTTTTGATAATGCTTATGCTGTTGTTGGGTCCTCAAATTTGACTCCTTCTGGTTTTGAATATAACTATGAATACAGCGTCGGCATTTCAGATTTGACAACGGTTCAGAAAATAAGGATTGATATTGATAATTATTCTAAAATTGGTAACAAAGTTGGAAAGGAAAAGATTAACGAGCTTTGCGTTGTTGCCCAGGAGTTAAAAGAGGAATATAAGCGGGTTAGTAAGTCTGCAACCTCATCAATTAAAAAGAAATTTAATGAAACACTTCAAAAAGCGGATACAAAGTTTATAGAAGCATTAGTAGGTAAGAAAACGGCCTATAGTATTTTCAAAGAAGCAGTTATCTATTGCTTGACAAGAGAACCATTGTCTACACAAGATTTAGAAGAAACGATAAAACATATGCTGCCCCGCTTATGCATAGACCAAGAATTAGTTATTAATGGTCAAAAATTCGGTAAGGTTTGGAAACATCAAATCAGAACGGTTTTGAATGATTTAAGAAGGCGTGGTAATTTGAAGCAGATTAACAAGGTTTGGACTTTTCTCAAATCTTGAAGGATGGGGAAAAGATGAAAAAAGTCTTTCTTTTGGTTTTTCTTCACGAAGAAGATGGGATACAAGACCCTAGGGGTGTTTTCAGTAGCAAAGCGAAACTAAGGATGGCTATTAAAAAAATGAAATCTGACTTAAACAATGAAGACTTGAAAGAAGGAGAAGATTTTGAGATTTATGAAGTGCCTCTTGATGAAGCTTGATTTTTAATGTGTTCGTTCCTACAGTTCTCTGGCCTCATACTATATTTGTCACCGTAACCCCAATAGCAGTTTTGCATATTCATGATTCCGGAATAGGATGTCCTGTTCAGGTAAAACCACCTTTGGGCTTTTTCTATATCATTCCCCGCCTGAAATTCATTCTTATAATAGGCGTGTCTTTCTTTTGTGGCGCTTTCCCCGGCCAATCCTTTGATAAGCTCTTCTGGTTTATCTCTAATTATAGTTAGACAGTTGACTAATTCATGGTCAACGTCATTCAAGCAATTATTCTCAACCTTGGGTTTGGCGAAGAAAAGTGATGCCCCACCGGCGAAAGGTTCTATGTAATATGAATGATTCGGCGGTATATGTTCCAGAATTAGCCTACGTGCGTAGAACTTGCCACCCGCATATCTGAAAGGTGAATTCATTTTTGTTGCTTCTCCAATAAATGCTAACTATAGTATACATTGAGACCCCTCTCAAATCAAGTACTGTTTATTTCTTTCAGAAACAAAAGTTGGAGATGTGCGATACTTCTTTATTACCCTTAGATTAGATCAAAATAACCAGCAGAGGTTAGAGTGTTTATTTAGCAATAAATAATAGCTCCGAAGAGCTATCAAGGGCCAACACATATTTATAGTTGACTTTCTTCACCTCGATAATATTCTTTTTAAATTTGTGCAGGATTTCCAATAGTTCTGTTTCGCTTGGAATACCGTTGTCCCTGTAAGACACCACCAGGATGCTGTCTTTAAAGTGTTCAAACAGCTTTTCAAACGCTGAGTGAATCTTATTCTTGTCAACCCATTCGCTTTTAACTGCCTTCAAGGGCCGGTGTTTCTTTGTGTAATCTATTCGTTCTTCCCACTGGTCATAAATAACAAGACCTTCCAGAAAATGATAGAAATGCAAATAATCTACCCCTACACCCTTTGAAGAAATATAGGGGGTGTCTACGTATACCAGGTCAAAGTTTCCTGTAACTGAGAGTGGCTCCAAATTTAACGCGCGCTTTGTCGTGTCTTCCATTATCAAAAACTGCCAGATTAGCTTCCGCAACGAACTGCCTGAACCATTGTTCAAAAGGCTTATCCCATGATGTCTTATTTCCAAAAGAGCGGTGTACATCCTTAAGGCGGATGTAGAGGTTACGCCGGTGAAATAGATTGAAAGGCCGTTTTATAATGCAAGCCTGGAATAGTGCAAAAAAAGCTAAAGCCTGTTTGTAGGGGTCGGGAAAAGCCCGAATATTAGTAGTCACCTGGTCAAGCCACATATTCTCGTCGTCGGCGTAGTAAATATCCCGAAAAGTATCCTGTATTAAAGTAGGGTATTGAACACCGGCATGTCGTTGTAGAATCCATGTCATATCTTCTTCTGACAGAGTAACTGAACTGTTCTCAATTAGAGCTTTACCGATTAAATAATTAAAACGAAGGCTATCATTATAGGTTACCTGTTTACCATGTCTTTTGAGCATGTGTGCAACGGCGCCTGTTCCTCCAAAGGCATCCAACGCGGTATCAAATGGGATATCTTTGATGTTCTCCCATATCCAATCAACCAGTTTTGCCTTACTGCCCTGAAATCTGGTACTGGGAAACTGGGGCTCTATGGCAACATTTTCAATTAACCTGCTCTGAATTGCCTGCAAATCTGTGTTACCTCTTTTGTTTCCTTTATTACTTATCCGTATCTTACACGTTTTCGTGTAATCAGTCAAGGGGTTTCAAGGAAGAATTATAAAATAACGATTGTCGGCGTCGTATTGACGCTGTCTCTCAAAGTAACTAGAATACCCTTAGTCAAAGCTAATTTTTAATAAAGGAGAATCTAATGGCACAGAAACCGTCTCAGAGGCCGTGGTACATGGATGCAATGGAAAAACGAGACCCTGAGTTCGCTCAAATGATAGGCGCGATGATGGCCAAGGTCAATGCCCCCGGAGCGCTGGATGCCAAGACCAAAACGCTCATTACTCTGGCTCTGGATGCCGCCGGGTACCATAAGGATGGCGTAGTTGCCCTGTCCAAGAGGGCCCGGGCCCAGGGCGCATCCGATGCCGAGATATGGGAGGTCATCCGGCTGGCTTATATAGTTGGCGGCTTTCCCGGACTTACGACGGGGCTGGCAGCCTTTGAGGGTTAGATTCATATGACGTTGAAGGTGAACAGAACAAAGCATCCCAGGGTGGTAGACCACCTCTTTCCCAGGATGCCTGTGGGTGTTATGGGCGCAGCGGGTGGGGATATCCCGAAGGAGGTAATGGAGCGGGTCTTTCAACTGGGCAAAGAGATAGCCAAAAGAGGCTACGTCCTTATCACCGGGGCCTGCCCCGGCATACCTCACGAGGCGGTAAAGGGGGCTAAAACCGAGGCCGGTTTTGTGGTGGGTATCTCTCCGGGGCTAAATTTGGAAGAGCATGTTACCAAGTACCGCAGTCCCACCTGGGGATATGACGCTATTATCTATACGGGAAGCGGACTCATGGGCCGGGAGATTGAGAATATCCGCTCCTGCGATGTGGTTATCTTTGCAGGCGGACGATCCGGCACACTGGGAGAGTTCGCTATCGCTTATGATGAAGCCAAGATAATCGGCGTTCTGGAGGGCAGCGGCGGTATAACCGACCATCTGGATAAGGTTGTTTCTTTCATCCAAAAGGAATCGGGGGCTAAAATTGTGGGCAGTCCCTATCCGGCGGAACTATTAAACAAGCTGGAGGAGTTATACAAGGAGCGGCTTCTTCCTTCATACATCCAACTGATGAAAACGCATAACCCGCATGGGGAATTGGATACATGAGCCAGTGGGCTAAAGAATTCGTCCTTATCTTTGTCCCCTTATTCATTGCTATTGATGCTATAGGCACCTTGCCTATTGTCTTGAACCTCGAACGCGATATGACCAGCCGTGAACGAAGGAAGATGGTACATATCGCCATTGCCACAGCCTCTGTACTGGGGGTTGTTTTCCTTGTTTTAGGTAAACTTGTTCTGAATATCATGGATATAAAAGTCGGGCATTTTGCCATAGCCGGAGGGTTGGTTTTACTGGCCCTTTCCCTGAGAGACCTGGTGATGGGGCATACGGTGGAGGAGACCCCGGAACGGGATGAAATGCTGGCTGTGGTTCCCCTCGGCACTCCATTAACAGTCGGCCCGGCAACGTTGACGACGCTGCTGCTTCTCAGCGATGAATACTCTATGTGGTCAGTTCTCCTGCCTCTGGCTGTAAACCTGGCCCTGGCCTGGGTGATATTTCAACAGGGTGAGCTATTTGCCCGTATCCTGGGGAAGGGTGGCATCAGGGGAGTAGCCAAGGTGATGGGGCTGTTACTGGCAACTATTGCTGTGAGAATGATATTCCGGGGCATAGGTCTTATATAGCGCCGGCGAGCCGAATACGAAATCCTAACCAGGACAAGCCGGAAACTCTAAGCACTAATATAAATACGAAACAAATTCAAATTCCCCAAATCTCAATCTGACGCCTCTCTGCGCTCTCCGTGCACTCTGCGGTAAAGTCCCTACCTCGGATTCAGGATATTTTCCCAAGGTAGGCTTGCGCCAGTTTAACGAAAAATTCTGCCTGCACATCCAGGCTCTTTATATCTATGCGCTCGTTCCGCCCGTGGACCGTCATTTGCAATGTCGGGTCATATCCCAGGTCCATTACTGCTATTCCGTAAGAGGGAATTCCCGCCTTTCTCAAAAACCGGGAATCAGTAGCGCCGGAGGACATACTCGGCAGACACATAGTCTCTCCAACGACATCTTGTATGGTTTTGGTTATGAGTTTGTATCCTTCAGTGCTGGATGGAGAGAAAGAGGCGCCAAGGAAGTCCGGTAGTACTATCTCGGTGTCACTGTCGGTGAATTTTACTAATTCGTTCAGGACGAAATCTTTTTCCTGACCGGGCAGAACTCTTATATCTACCTCAGCGGTGCAGCTATCAGGTATGATATTGGTCTTCACTCCGCCCTGAATATAGTTGGTGGATATAGTCATTCTGGTTATAGCCTGCAAGTATGCCAGAAAAGTTCTGTCCGGCAGGTCTTCCAGGATTTTATCAACACTTGTTACAGTTACCCGTCGGTTATCCCCGTATAGCCGGGCCAGAGATTCTATAAGCGTCTTTACCTCCGGGATAAGTATTATCTTTGGTTTGTATCTGGCGAGCCGGTCCACCACAGCCGCCATTTTGACGACCGCGTTCACTCCCAGAGCCGGGAGGGAGCCATGAGCAGAGATGCCCCTGGTTTTCAGTGTTGTCCAGGCTGCTCCCTTCTCTCCCGCCTGAATGAAATAGACCGATTTACCATCTACTTTAATCGGCGCTTCGGCGCCCTCGTTAACTGCAAAATCGGCTTGCAGTTTCTCAGGGTGGTGTTCCAGCAGGTATTTCACGCCGTAGACGCCCCCAACCTCTTCATCGGCGGTGGCGGCGAAGACTAGCTGTCCGTTAAGTTTGGACCGGTTTTGGGCAAGCTGGAGCATAGCAAAGGCTTCGGCGGCTACCAACCCCTTACAATCAAGGGCGCCCCGACCCCATACCTGACTATCTTTGATAATGCCGGAGAAGGGGTCTACATCCCAGTTAGGCGTCACCGGGACAACATCGGTATGGGACAGGAAGAGAAGCCGCCGGCTGCCCTCGCCTAGATATGCTATAAAACTGCCACGGCCAGGGGCCGATTCAATGATTTCATTACGGATTCCCGCTTTATCAAAGAGACCCTTGAGGTATTTGGCCACCTCGGTCTCGTCGCCGGGCGGGTTGACCGATTTTATCTGAATAAGCCGGGAAAGGATTTCTTCTACTTGCATATTCCTCCTGCATTTTTGTACGGGCACGGCGTACCGTGCCCTTTTGGGGCACGATGCATCGTGCCCCTACTTATCTGGTTCTTTGGCCATGGGGTGCGCTGACAGATAGACCTTCCGTGCCTGGCTCTGGCTGACATGGGTATAGACCTGGGTGGTCGCTAAATTGGTATGCCCCATAAGCTCCTGGACGACCCGCAGGTCGGCCCCTCCATCCAGCATATGGGTGGCAAAGGTGTGGCGCAGCAGGTGGGGATGCACCTTTTTGGTTAAACCTATTAACCGGCCGTATTTCGATACCAGGAGTTGCACCAACCGTTGCGAGAACCGCCGTCCATACCGGTTAATAAACAGGGCCTGGCCCCTTGCATGGTCTGAAAGCTGAGGGCGGCCTTTTTCTAAGTAACTTTCTACCGCCTGCACGGCGGGCTCTCCCATGAGCACTATCCGCTCTTTGGAACCTTTCCCCAGAACCCGGAGTTCTCTGGTTGTTAAGTTAATATCTGAAATATCCAGGCCGACAAGCTCGCTCACCCGCAGCCCGGAGGCGTATAAAAGCTCCAGAAAAGCCCTGTCCCGCAAGCCCTGAGGGGTGGACAGGTCGGGGGCTTCCACCAGGTTGCGGGCCTCCTCCCGGCTTAAAAACGATGGAAGGCGCTGCTGAAGCTTGGGGCTTATGGCTGCCTTTATAGGGTCTGAACTTATCAGCTTTTCCCGCATCAGATAGCCGTAGAAAGAACGCAATGCCGATAGCCGGCGGGCTATGCTGGGGCGGACTATGTTCTGGTCAGCCAGAGCACCCATAAAGCGGCGCAGCAGGGCATGGTCTACCTCTTCCAGGGAAGTGATTTCCTGTTCGGACAGGAAATTAAAATAGCTGTGCAGGTCATTAAAATAGTTCCTGATTGTATAGCGGGAAAGATGGCGCTCGGCGTCCAGATACCGATGGTAGCCAGGCAACACCTTTTCTAAATAGACCTGAAGCGCTAAAAACATACTAACTACTAGTGTACTGTTTCTGATATAGCTTTGCAAAGGGATTGCTGATGTCATTCCCGCGAAAGCGGGATTCCACACAGAAAAGCATGGATTCCGGATCAAGTCCGGAATGACAATAATTGTAAAGATTTTTTCAAGACATTACACTAGTTTCCTTTCCCCACTCGCTTCCGTATAAAATGCACAATATCATCTAACCTTGTGCCAGGCACGAACACCTCATCCACTCCTATCCCCTTTAGCTGAGGTATATCCTCCTGGGGGATGGTGCCCCCGACCAGAAGCAGGGCATTCACCCCCTTCTCTTTGAGCAGGCGGACTGTCTCCGGGACTAACCGCATGTGTCCAGCGGAAAGGATAGAGATCCCTACCACATCCACATCCTCCTGCAAGGCTGACTCAGCGATTTCGGAGGGCGTTTGGTTGCCGGCGAAAATGACCTCCATACCGGCATCTCGCAGGGCTGTGCTGACGACGATAGCCCCCCTCCAGTGGCCGTCAATACCGGGTTTGGTCATAAGGACCTTTATGCGATTAGGCACCCTTTTCCCCACGTTTCACAACCAGTGGATTTTTTATTGTACCCAAGGCTGAAGCCCAGGGCATTAGGCCCGTTTTACCTTTAGCGGGCAGACACAAAGTCTGCCCCTACAATTCCCACCTCCCATTTCTCACCTCTCATATCCCAATCGGCATGCGCCACAGGGGGTACAGTTTTCGCCAAACCCCCTGGATTTCCCCCAGTGTAGCATAGGCTTTTACCGCCCGCATGACCCCCGGCATCACATTATCGCCCCGTACTGTTAGCTCGCGGACCTCTTCCAGCGCGGAGGCGACCTCGGCGTTGTCCCGCTGGCCCTTTAGCCGTTCCAGCTTGGCCCGTTGTAAGTCAACAGCATTGGGATTGGGCCGGAAGAGGGGTACTTTAAAGGGTTCCTCCTCCATAGTATAAACATTCACTCCGACGACTGGTGTCTTACCGTTGGCCAATTTCGTTTCGTGCTCCATCATCGCCTTCTGGAACTTCCGGTGAATCCACCCCGATTCCAGAGCGGCCACCAGTCCACCCTGTTTCTCCACCGTATTCATATAGTCCCAGGAACGCTTCTCCACTTCATTAGTAAGGGACTCGACATAGTAGCTGCCGCCAAGGGGATCAGCTACGTTGGCCACCCCACTCTCCCGTTGGGCTATCTGTTGAGTCCGGATTGAGAGCAGGATGCTCTGGTCGGTGGGCAGACAGATAGCTTCGTCATAGGAGCAGGCGTGGATGGATTGGGCGCCGCCCAGCGCTGCCGCCAGTGTCTGATAAGCTATGCGGACGATGTTATTTAGTGGTTGCTGGTAGGTGTGCGTAGAACCTGATGTCTGAACATGGAAGCGGAACAGGGCTGAACGAGGGTCCTTAGCCTGGTAGCGTTCAGTTATCAGCTTATACCACATCCGGCGCGCCGCCCTGAACTTAGCCACTTCCTCCAGGATGTCGTTGTGGGCGGCCAGATGAAATGAAAGGGTGGGAGCAAATTCGTCAATACCCAGGCGGTGGCGGCCCAACTCTTCATCAATATAGGCAATGGCATTGGCAAAGAGAAGTCCAAGCTCCTGGGGAGCGGTGATAGCGTTCTCCCGGTAGTTATAAGAGGCGAAGCTGACCGGGTGCCAGCGTGGCGTGTTCCGCGCACACCATTCCACCACATCCACGCATAGCGGGAGCATCTTGCCGGGCGGGATAATATCAGTGAGCTTACAGCATCCGGTAAAAAGTAAAAGGTCATTCTGGGTGGTGCCGTCCAGTTGCTGCAGCGGGATGCCCCGTTTCCCGGCCATGGCAAAGTACATAGCTGATAGGGCGCAGGCTGTCCACGGTGAGGCGACAACGGCAGTGCTTACCCTATCGATAGGCAGTCCCTCGAACATTATCTCCATATCCTGGAGTGAGGAGACGGGCACTCCCCCCATCCCCACATCGCCCTCAACACGGGGGTCGTCGGGGTCGAGTCCGCTTTCGGTGGGGGCGTCAAAGGCGATAGAGAAACCGGTCTGGCCCAGGCTGTATTCCATCTTGTAACGCTGATTGGTCTCCTCAGGGGTGCCAAAACCGGAGAACTGGCGGATAGTCCATAGCTTACCCCGGTACATATCAGGATAGATGCCCCTGGTATATGGAGGTTTACCGGGCAGGCCGAGATCCCTGTCGCTGTCTATCCCGGCGGTATCCGCTCCGGTATAGACAGGCTTGATAGGAATGCCTGAGGGGGTGGTGAGGTCCTTGTTAGGCTTGTTCATGCTGCGCTACCTTTGGCTGCAAAAACAGGTTCTCACTTCGCCAATCTACCGTACGAACCCTGAGAGCTTTGCAAGCTCATCCAAGGCAATAACACCCTCGTATCGCGTACCCTTGATTTCCCAGGTGGGGTAAAGCTTAATCCCTTTATCCTTGCATAGTTGTACGTTGGGGTTTTGCCCTCTAGCGTCGCACTCGACATAATTCACAAGTGAAGAAGCTTTGCCAAAGATCTCTTTCTGGTTGTTGCAATGGGGGCACCAGTAAGCCCCGTATAAAACAGCGCCCTGGTCGGTAAGGTGTTTTGCCAGCCTGGTCTGGAAATCCGTCTGGGCTGAGTTTTGAGCGGTGGGGCGTTGCGACAGGATGGGAACTATAAGAACTAAAACCACGACAATTCCGGCGAAAAGTGCAACGCGCTTATTTGACAGGCCGGGCGCCAGGGGTTTCTGCAAGAGCGACGCAACAAGTATTCCAGTTATTAGCACAGCAGATACGATGCAGTAAGGGCATACCGCCTTGATAACAGCCAGTTCCAGGTAGGTAAGGTAGGCCGAAAAGATGAAACCTGCCAGGCCCATCAGGAGTAACGGCAAACGTTTGGATGTTGCTTTTAACGGCCACAGGCTGATTGCCAGAATAGCCGCATATCCGAGAACGCCCAGGAGAGCTATCGGGACGCCAAATAGGCGGGAATGGATGCTGTCCCTTACAATATCACACCCGGAGCCTTCAGCGCAGAAAGCAGCATTCGCGCTGCTAAACTGAAGGTAGGCTAAATAGCCTGAAACTGCCAGGCCGGCAATAGCCATGCCTATTATTGCCCGGTTAAGGACCAGTTCCGTCTTCGGGTTGTGGATTTGAACCGGGACCTGTTCGTGTTGTCGGAGTTTTCTCTTCTTCTTGGACATGTTGGCCTTTTACGTAAAGTGGTTATTGCGAACTATTTTCCTGAAAATACGTGTCCGACCATCTAATGTGTCATTCCCGCGAAGGCGGGAATCCAGTATAATATATGCTCCCTCTCTCTAAAGCTCTCTCCCGATTGGGCGAGAGGGTTTAGGCGCTAAGGCGAAACCCCTCTGGCCCCCTTTACGTAAAGGGGGCGCCCCGATATATCGGGGCGGGAGATTTTGCCCCTATCCTACCGCAACAGGCTCGGCTTTTTCCGCCAGGGCTTCGGTATGGCCGCACTTAAGGCATTTGGCCTGGGTTTTGCTTTGATATACTAAAATGCCGCCGCAGGCAGAGCAAGGATGAGTTAACGGCCGTTGATTGGTGATAAATTTGCATTTCGGATAGTTGGCGCAGCCATAGAACGAGCGTTTGCCTTTGGCGCGCCTCTGCACAAGGTCACCGCCACACTCGGGACAGGCTACACCAACCTTCTTTAATATAGGGCGGGAATACTTGCAGCCGGGATAACCGCTACAGGCGATAAATTTGCCAAACCGCCCCGCTTTGTATACTAATGGTTTACCGCACTCCGGGCAGGGTTCCTCTATTTTTTCGGGTTCCGCTTCATTTTTCCCGGCTAGAGGCCTGGTATACTTGCATTCCGGATAGCCGGTGCAGGCGACAAACTTTCCATGCCGTCCCGCTCTGATTGCCAGTGGTTTGCTGCAATCCGGGCAGGCTTCCTCAATCTTATCGGTTTCCTCTTCTTCGCTCCCGGGCAATGGCCTGGTGTATTTGCATTCCGGATAGCCGGGACAAGCTATAAACTTTCCGTGCCGCCCTGACTTTATTACCAGGGGCTTACCGCATTGAGGACAGGCTTCACCGACTTCTTCGTCCGGCAGTTTTTCTATGGTTTCCGTGGCTTTGGATAATCTATCATCAAACGGTTTATAGAATTCCTCCAATACTGGCCGCCACTCCTGTTCACCCCGGGCAATCTCATCTAATTTGACCTCCATAGAAGCAGTAAAACCCACATCTACAATATCGGGGAAATGCCGGGACAGCAGGTCGGAGACAGTAAAACCTATTTTCTCCGGTTTGAAGCGGCCATCCTCTTTCAAAACATATTGGCGTTCCTTGAGGATAGACAGGATGGGCGCATAGGTGCTGGGACGTCCGATACCGTTCTCCTCCAGGGCTTTTATCAAGGTAGCTTCAGAGTAGCGTGCGGGAGGCTGAGTAAAGTGCTGCTCTGGCAAAAGGCCTAATAACTGGAGTTTATCGGCAGCATTTAACTCAGGCAGAGATGATTTGGCGGGGTCTTCTTCGTCCCGGCTCTCGGAATAGAGCGTAAGGAAGCCGGGGAATTTTAGTGAGGAAGCGGTAGCACGGAGGAGGTAAGTTGCGACTGGTTTATTGCTTTTGGCATGTATGTCCACCGTTGTGTTATAAAAACGGGCCGCTGCCATCTGACTAGCCACCATCCGCTTCCAGATAAGGTCGTAGAGGCGTAACTGGTCGCGGTTGAGGGATGCCTTGATGTCTTCAGGCAGACGGTGGATACGGGTAGGACGGATAGCCTCATGGGCCTCCTGCGCCCCTTTTACCTTGCGAACGAACTGCCGATGATGAGGGGGAAGATAATCAGCGCCATATTTTTCTTTGATATACTCCCGAGTCTCTTCCAGGGCGGAAGTCGCTACTGTTGTGGAGTCGGTGCGCATGTAAGTGATTAGACCTACCGCACCCTCTTTGCCTATAGACAAACCTTCGTATAGCTGCTGGGCAATAGACATTGTTCTTTCGGCAGCGAAACCCAGCTTCCGTCCCGCTTCCTGTTGCATGGTGCTTGTGATAAACGGTGGAGATGGCGAACGGGATTGCTCTTTATTGGTTACCTTGGCTACGGCGTAAGCCGAACCTTGAAGGGCTGCCACCAGCTTATCCGACTCGGCCTGGTTGTGGATTTCCAGTTTCTTTTTATGGTCGGCCATGCCTACCAGTCCAGCCTTGAATTTATCTTTGGGAGCGCCAGGCTTGGCTATCTCGGCGTCTATGCTCCAGTATTCCACAGGGACAAAGCTCTCGATTTCCCGCTCCCTGTCAACCACCATTTTCAGGGTCACCGATTGCACTCGACCGGCTGAAAGCCCCCGCTGAATTTTTTTCCACAGTAAGGGGCTTATTTTATAGCCAACCAGTCGGTCCAGGATACGGCGGGCCTGCTGGGCGTCCACCAGGTTCATGTCTATAGTACGGGGATGCTTGAAAGCCTCCTTGACCGCTTCAGGGGTTATCTCATGAAAAACCACGCGATGGATGGAAAGACCGTCTGGTTTTATAACCTCCGTCAAATGCCAGGAGATGGCTTCTCCTTCGCGGTCAGGGTCAGTGGCCAAATATAAAGATTTAGCCTTGCGGGCTGCCTCTTTTAGCTCCTTGGCTACCGCCGACTTGGTGCGGGGTACCACATACTTCGGTTCGAAGCCCTTCTCCACATCCACGCCAAGCTGGCTGCGTGGGAGATCCCGGATATGGCCCAGGGAGGCTTTTATAGTATAGTCAGAGCCCAGGAACCGGCTCAGGGTTCTAGCCTTGGCCGGGGACTCAACAATAACCAGTTTTTTGGACATATTTAAACCTATTTCACCTTTACTCGGTATTCTTCTCTGGCCTCTTTGGCCAGGATATAGTTCATGCCTCCCACCTGTCTTACCATCCCTTTAAGCTCCATCATGGCGAGGGTACTGCTCACCAGGGATACAGGAAGACCGCTGGTGCGGCATACTTCATCCACATGCACGGGTTCCGTCGAGAGTTTTCGGAGCAGTTGGGACTCAGTATCCGTCGGCGGTAGTAGCTCCTTCATCTCCAACTGCTGGGCGGCCATTGATAGGTTCAATTCCTCCAGGATGTCCTGGTAATTGCGCACCAGCTTGGCCCCCTCCTGGATAAGATAGTTGGTGCCCTGGCTGTTGGGTGACAGGATGCTGCCGGGAACGGCGAAAACCTCACGGTTCTGTTCATTGGCTAAACGGGCAGTAATTAGAGCGCCGCTGGTCTCTCCGGCTTCTACCACCAGAGTGCCCAGGCTCATACCGCTCATAATGCGGTTCCTTCGCGGGAAGTAATCGGCGCGTGGCGGCACACCAAGGGGTTGCTCGCTCACAAGAGAGCCATGCTCCATTATATCCCTGGAAAGCTGAGCATTCTCCGGTGGATAGACCAGGTCCAGCCCGCAAGCCAGAATGGCAATGGTCCGTCCGCCGGCTTCCAATGCTGCCCGGTGGGCCACGGTGTCTATCCCACGGGCCAGGCCGCTTACAATGGTAATCTTATGCCGGGCCAGGTCGGTTACGAAGTCTTCGGTTACCTGGCGCCCATAGATAGTTGAACGGCGTGTGCCCACTACCGCTACTGCCCATTCGTCATCAGGCAGGAGAGAGCCGCGGACATAGAGGACAGGCGGCAAATCATAGATTTCCTTAAGCCTCGGGGGATAGGCTTTATCCTTCCAGGTCAGGGCTTTTATATGGAGGCGTTCCAGCTTCTCCATCTCTTCATCAGGGGAAATCAGCGGGCGGTGATCGATTATAGCCTGAGTAATTTTTGACTCCAGGCCGGCGGCCTTTAGTTCCAATATCGGAGCACGCCATGCGGAAGCCATCTCGCCAAAGTGCTTCTCCAGGAGAGAGAACCGCACCCTGCCGATACCGGGGATTAAATTAAAGCCTACCCAGTATTTCGTATCGTTCATAGGGGTGTCAATAGAAAAGGAAAAATTAGTAAATGGCGGAGAGGGTGGGATTCGAACCCACGGTCGACTTACGCCGACTCACGCTCTCCAGGCGTGCCTGATAGGCCGCTCCAGCACCTCTCCGCAAATCTATGGGTGTGTAATTAACCGGTAAATATCTAAGATTAGTTTTCTCAGCTTCAAAATGAAACCATTTTGTCAGCGGAGAGGGTGGGATTCGAACCCACGCTCCAGTATAACCGGAGACCGCTTTTCGAGAGCGGCACCATAAACCACTCGGACACCTCTCCAGTCCGAAAAAGATTATAACACCAAAGATAACAGTTTGCCTATATATTGTCCAATTAATTACTTCAGCTTACAAATATTTATATAGCTAAGATTGAAAAATATGGGGTTGTAGGTAATTAGCTACAGTTTACATAAACAGTTGGTATTGACTGAATTATCAATAACGGAGGAACTTCATTACGGAAAATGCCTTAATCCACCATCAAATAATGCCAAAACGGATAAATCACGATAAGCAGGGACGGACCTAACCCTAAATCCCTTCCCGACACGGGAAGGGATTTTAAACTCCCCTTCCCTCAATGGGAAGGGGCCGGGGGTTAGGTCGGAAAATTACAACAACCTTGATTAGCTATCAAAAATTAACCTAAAAATAATGCAAAGCTGGACCAGGCTTCCCGATTCTTCGGGACACCAACCAGGTGAAAAAACCTCCCTTTGGCTAGATTCAGTTGGTGGTGGATTTAGGAATGCCGGCAGTATTGCAAACCAGACATTTATAAATATTGTCATTGAGTCTTAAAGGGGGCGATGGTAAAATAATTGGAAACGAATTGGTATTCAGCGGACGGGAGCAAAAGGAATATTCTGTCTTCGAAAGAACTGGAGTAAGTAATCATGACCGATACCGCTAACAGCCCGCTCGAAGGGTATCGCATTCTGGACCTCAACGACGAGAAAGGCTTTCTGGCGGGGAAAGTCCTGTCCGACCTGGGGGCTGAGGTTATCCTGGTCGAACCACCCGGAGGCAATCCCGGCCGTTACAGGCAGGTCTATGGAGGGAAAGGCGGACACTCCCAGGACGGCGCCCTTCGACAGGCTCAGGGTGGTGTGTATTGGCTGGCGTTCAACACAGGCAAACGGTCGGTAACGATGGACTTGACGAAACCGGAGGACAGGGAGTCCTTCCTTACCCTGGCCGGGACAGCCGATGCAGTTATAGAGTCCTTCGCGCCCGGATGGTTAGCAGGTCTCGGCATAGGATACGACTCTTTGAGTGTCACGAACCCTGCTCTGGTGCTAACCTCAATCACCCCTTTCGGACAGAGCGGGCCGTATAAGTCATTTCATGCCTCAGATCTGGTGAGCATGGCCATGGGGGGATTGATGCACATCACAGGGGACCCGGACCGCCCACCGCTGCGCATCGGCGTTCCCCAGTCGTATCTTCACGCCGGTATGCACGCCGCAATCGGCACCCTTATCGCCCTTCAGGCACGGGAGAGGCTGGGTGTAGGACAGTGGGTGGATGTTTCCATCCTCGAGTCCGTCGTGCGGAGCCTGACCCACGACCTGCCCATGTGGGAGTTCGGACGGGACCTGATGCGGCGATGCGGCGCCGGACACTACTTCGGCAAACTCCCCTACCGGGAGATATGGCCCTGCGCCGACGGGGCTGTAGCCTTCCGCATTGTAGGCGGCGTCGGCGGCAAACGGATAAGCTACCTGGTGGACTGGATGCGACGGGAGGGGATGGTAGGCGCCCTGGACAACGTGGACTGGGACCGGGCTAACCTGGCCGACCTGACCCCCGACGAGATGGAGTCGTGGGACAGGTCGTTCCTGGCCTTCTTCCAGAAGCACACCCGCGCCAAGCTTTACGCCGAGGCGCAGGCTATCGGCCTTCCGCTGTGCCCGGTCAATACCGTACCCGAGGTAATCATGGATCCCCAGCTCATGTTCCGGCAGTTCTGGGCCTATGTGGAGCACCCCGAACACCGCTGTTCGGTACCATATCCCGGCGTCCCCTATAGCTTCAGCCGCAACAACGTTTCTGTCTCCCGCCGGGCGCCGCAAGTCGGCCAGGACACCCAATCGGCGCTACTGGATGCCGCGCAGCGAAAAGTACCCCGAATAACGCCATCCCAACAGGTCAGGACTTCCACCGCAGCCCTGGCCCATCTCAAAGTGCTGGACCTTACCCATCAGCTCACCGGGCCATTGATTACCAAATACCTGGCCGACTTCGGGGCAACGGTGGTCAAGATGGAATCGAGCACGAGGCCGGACCTGACCCGTGTCAGCCAGCCATTCCAGGGGGGCAAACCGGGGATAAACCTCTCGGGCAGTTTCGTTAACTACAATACCAGCAAACTGAGCCTGGGGCTCGACCTGAAACGGACGGAGGCCCGCCCCACAATTGAAAAGCTGATAAAGTGGGCCGATATCTTTGTGGAAAACCTGGGACCCGGCGCAGCCGCCAAACTGGGACTGGATTACGGCACGGTCAGCCGTCTGCACCCTGAGATCGTCATGCTCAGCACCAGCGCCCAGGGCCAGGGAGGGCCGTCGAGCTCGGCTCCGGGGTACGGTTGGAACCTGAATGGGCTAACCGGCTTCACCGATGTGGTGGGCTGGCCCGACAGGCTTCCCGTGTCACCTCATGTGGCCTACACCGACGTCGTAGCGCCATTATACGGGGTTACCGCCCTGCTGGCTGCCCTGGATTACCGGCGCCGGACGGGGGAGGGCCAGTACATCGATCTCTCCCAACTGGAGGCGGGACTCTCCTTCCTGTCTCCGGCCCTGCTGGACTATGCCATCAATGGGGAGTTGCCCCGGCTCCAGGGCAACTATTCGCCGGACCATGCACCCCATAATGTCTATCGGTGCCTGGGGCACGACCGCTGGTGCGCCATCGCCGTCTCCAATCAAAAGGAGTGGCAGACTCTGGTACAGGCGATGGGATACCCGGACTGGTCACGGGCGGAGAGGTTTCAGTCGGCGGAAGGCCGTAGAGAGAACTCATTGGAACTGGACACCCTCATATCAGACTGGACTGTGCAGCGCGAGCCGGGAGAGCTTATGCTGCGGCTGCAAGCGGTCGGCATCCCTGCGGGGATGGTGCAGACCCCCGCCGACCTGTGGTCCGACCCCCAATTACAACACCGCCAATACCTGGTGCCACAGCCCCACAGGGCGATGGGAAGATGCACCTTTCAGGGCTGGCCGGTGAGGCTATCGCTCACACCTGTGCAGCCGGGTACAGCGCCCTGCCTGGGGGAACACACAGAGTATGTCTGCCGGGAAATTCTCGGCCTCTCTGCTGAGGAGCTGGCTGACCTGCTGGCCAAGGGGGTTATGGAAACAGGTTGAGGGGTGGGAAAGATATAAAGGCGAACAAATTTGCCCTTCCCTGAGATACTTCGCCATCCCCCCCCGGAAGACACGGCCCCGATAAACCGAGGGTCTTTGACATGCCGTGCCTCTACGTTTTAACGACCCTTCACTTCCCCTCTGTCTTTAGCTTTTCCGTGATAATAGCGCGAAGCGCCTTTTTATCGGGCTTCTGCTCTGCTGCCAGAGGGATTTTATCTATAATCTCCAGCCTCTCCGGCAGCTTGTAGGAGGCAATCTTTTGCTTCTTCAGAAATGATATCATATCTTCAAAGTTAAATGTCTGGCCGGGTTTGGGGACTACAAAGGCGCAGGCTTTCTCCCCCATAACCGTATCGGGCATACCTACGATTGCTACCCCGGCTACCTTGGGGTGGGCGTGGAGCAGATTTTCAACCTCTAAAGGATAGATATTCTGTCCGCCACGGATAATGAGGTCTTTTTTCCTGCCTACCATTACCAGGTTGCCCTTGCTATCCAGCCTGCCCAGGTCGCCCATCTTGAACCAGCCGTCTTTGGTCCATGACTGCCATGTGGCTGCGGGGTCTTTGAAATAGCCCCCGGCACAGCTTGGCCCCCCCAGGAATATTTCACCGATCTCTCCCGGGGCTACTTCCTTGCCTTTCTCGTCTACCAGTTTCAACTCGGTAAAAGCTAATGGTTTTCCCACCGTGAGCAGGCGTTCATCCTGGGTTGAATCGGGGTATGTAGAGATTAACCCGCCGCAGTCAACGGCGCCCAGACAGTTCAAGACAGGGCAACCAAAGCGTTGTTCAGACTCGCGGCCCAGTTCGTATGTCAGGGGAGCTCCGGCAGAGAAGAGCAGGCGTAGTGACTTAAGGTTATATTGATTGAAGTCCGGCTCTGCCAGCATCATAGCCAGGTGGGCAGGGGAAACGCAGGCCACTGTCACCCGCTCCTTCTGGATAAGCTCCAGGGCAGGTTTAGCCTGGAACACCTCCAGCATGGTCAGCTTTGACCCGGCTACAGGGGCGCCAAAATAGCCGCAGTTATTAGGGCCGCCCGAGGCCGGCCCCAGAGCGGCCACAATGTCCTTATTAGTTAAGTTGCATAGTCGAGCAATACCATGCCCGGCCATCAGGCGGGCGCAGGGGCTGAACTCTACGAATTTGGGCATACCGGTGGTGCCGCTGGTATGGCCGATTAGAGAGACCTCGGTGGCTTTATGTCTTCTTGATTCCAAAATACCTGCGGATTTAGTGTCAAGGTGTTTCTCTTTGATTAAACGCGACAAGCTGGTAGCTGTATCCGGCACTTCATCACCAACTATCAGAATATGTTTGAGATTGGGCAATTTCGGTTTCAAGTCCTGGACCATTTTAAAGTGGTCGAAATCGGCATATCTCGATGGGATGACAATGGCGACAGCATCCAGATAACGCAGGATATATTCCATCTCTGTTTGCCTCAATGACCTTAAAAGCGGAGAGTAGAGAATGCCCGCTTTTTCCATTGCTACACGGAGCAAAGCAAGCTCGGTAAAATTGGGGAGCTGTATCGCCACCACCTCGTCCCGTCCGATGCCCAGCTCAATCATGCTCAGGGCCGCCCGGTCTATCCAGTCCTTGGCCTGTCTCCATGTGAAACGGCCCCTGGAATCAACTACCGCTTCCTGTTCAGGGTATTTCTTGGCGTTGATGTCCCAGTAATGGGAAAGTGTCAGCGAGTCCCAATAGCCTTTTTTGGAATATTTTTCGATGAGTTCCGGTGTGTAGCGTGTTGGTTTCATATATAACTCCACTTTCGTAGGGGCGAGTTTGAAACTCGCCCGTCGGGCGGTCAGGTTTTAAACCTGACCCTACATAAATACATTTTTATCAACAATAAACATAGTTGCCCCAGGGCGGTGATTTGACCGGATGACCGTTCTCTGCCACCAGTTGACCGCGTACATAGGTCTTCACAACTTTACCTTTGATTTTCATACCCTCGTAAATAGAATAATCGCAAATAGAATGCAATGCCTCAGCGGTTATCGTCCATTCCTGGCGAGGGTCGACAATAACTATATCGGCGTCCGAGCCGGGGCTTAGCACACCCTTCCGGGGATAGATGCCGAAGGCCCGGGCCACATTCTCCGAGGTGATTTTAGCCAGCAATTCCCAGCTTATTCTGCTTTTGTTAACTCCCTCGCTTACCAGCAAGGCTAAGGTGGCCCCAATACTACCAAACCCGGATGTTGCCTCCCAGAATTCGCCCTCTTTGGCTGCTCTCTGGTTAGGGCAGTGGTCGGTGCCAATGGTGGTAATTGTACCATCTTTCAAGCCCTGCCACAGGCGCCGGCTGTCCGCTTCCTGCCTTATGGGGGGATTAACCTTGGCCAGCGGTCCGGCTCCGGTATCCCTTGTCAGGAATAGATAATGCGGACATGTCTCGCCGATAACTTTAACACCCCGCGCCTGCAGATATTGAATTATATCCACGCTTTCCTTAGCGCTGGTATGCACCACATAGAGTGGAGCTTCAAGCTCCCCGGCCAGCAGCCCGGCGGCAAAAATGTGCATGGCTTCGCAGGCCGAGGGGCGGGCATCCGCAAAGGCAGCCAGGCCGCTTATTCCCTGGCTCCGGGCGCGGGCTTCAAGCAGGTCAAATATGGTAGGTTCTTCGGCATGGATCATGGCCAGGGCTGGCGGGCCGGATTGTGCTACTAGCTCCAGTCCACGGTATAAGAAAGACCAGTCCACGCCCATACCCGGTTGCCGCCATTGCTCCTGCCCTACATAGGCCAGAGGGAATTTAAAATTGGTAAAACCCTCTTTCATAAGCTGAGGTATCTCCTCAACGTGGTTTTTAGTTACGAAAAAGGGGAATATTTTAAAGTCCACTATGGAGCTTTGCTGCGCAATCTCTCTAGCCCGTTTCATCCGGGACTTCATGGATTCCGCCGACCGGCCAAAGGTGGCGGAGGTGATAATGGTAGTTACACCGCCAACAGCAGCCGATACCGATTCGGTGCTAAAATCCGACTGAAAGGTGACCTCTCCCTGGCCGTGGGTTGCCCCTATGCCCATGTGGACATGCGGGTCAATGACGCCCGGCAGCACATACAGACCCTGGGCGTCTATTATTTCCTGAGAGGGTGGAGCATCAGCCGAGATTGACACTATCCGGCCAGCCTGGATACCTAACCCACCCCTGATTAGCCCCTGTGGAGTTACTACTATGCCATTCTTGATAAATAAGTCCAGCATGGCTATACACCTCCTTTAAAAGGTCAAAATGTGTTGTGCTGCCTTCGGACGGGTACTATGGTTATATAATAGACAAAATTTAACAGTGATAGGCCGTTGTGTCAATGGCCCTTAATCCATCATCAAAAAGCCTAACTCGAACAAACCTAAAGCAAAAAAAGATAAAATCGACAGGCACGGAGGCCTGTTCCACCGGTATGGCAGGCGTCCCTGTCTGTTACCAACTTGGTGAGCAACGTTGCCTTTGGCAAAATTCAATTGATGGGGGATTATGGTGGCATAGCGTGCTTGACAGCAACCAATCAGGGTATTATCATCGGCCTGAATGCCAATGAAGAGGGTATTTTCTCTTATATCAAAAGGTTAACGGCAAAAACAAGGTTGAATTTTAACCTAAAAATCACAATAAGGAGGATGTTCTAATGGTCAGTAAAAGAGCCTGGGTTAGCGCTTTCGGGGATGAAACACCTTACGAAAAATGGCAGAAAACCGAGGGGATTCCATCGTTACATGGGTTCTACGTGGAGGACTTGACCACGGTGCCTATGGCCCCCTGGCCGCGAAAAGGGGGAAAGGGCAGTTTTATCAACCTGGAAGGTTCCGAGCATCATATTGACGGGTATATGCACGAAATCCCGCCGGGGAAAGCATCCGAGGTGGAAAAGCACATGTTCGACGAGCTTATCTTTGTCATGAAGGGACGGGGGGCTACGACTGTCTGGCTTGAAGGCGGAAAGAAGCAGACCTTCGAATGGCAGGTAGGCAGCGAATTTACCATCCCTATGAATTCGTGGCATCAGCATTTTAACGGCCAGGGAGATAAACCCGTCCTGCATTTCGGAGCTACGACGGCTCCCCTGGTTATGAACTATTTCCACGATACCGATTTTATTTTTAATTGTCCTTACATGTTCCATAGCCGGTATCAATCAGAAGAGGATTTTTTCAGCGGCAAGGGCAAACTCCATCCCGGCAGGGTGTGGGAGACCAATCTCATCAATGATGTTTATAATTTTAAGTTGCATGAGTGGAAGGAACGGGGCGCCGGAGGGGTGAATGTAATGTTCGAGTTTAGCAACAGCACGCTCGGCGGCCATATCTCCGAGTTCCCGGTTGGCACATACAAGAAAGGGCACGTTCACGGCCCCGGAGCGCAAATTATTTTGTTGAGCGGACATGGCTATTCTCTCCTCTGGCCCAGGGAAGGCGGGGAGATGAAAAAAGTGCCGTGGAAAAAGAATAGCATGTTTGTTCCGCCGAATAACTACTTCCACCAGCATTTCAATGCCGGGCTGGAGCCGGCTCGCTATCTGGTCTTCTCTGCCCGGAGTTTCAGGCACGGCATATTGAATTTCCGCGTTTACCGTAATATGGGCCCGGACTCCGACATCAGGGAGGGCGGGATGCAGGTTGAATATGAGGACGAGTCGCCGGAAATAAGGAAGATTTTCGAGGCCGAACTGGCTAAAGAAGGGCTGGCCTGCAAGATGGCTCCCATTAATTACCGGAAAAAAGCATAAATGATGGCAGGGGCGAACCTGGTGTTCGCCCAATAACGGGATTTAAATTTCACCCCCGTAGAGACACGGCATGTCGAAGACACTCGGTTAATCGGGGCCGTGTCTCTACTCTGTGCCAACTCGTTATCAAATGGAGAGGCAAGAAAATGCGGACTATTGTTGAAGTTGGGAAGAAGTTAACTGACAAGGCTATAGACGGCGGCGCAACGGCGGCTAAAATAATAAACGTATCGGACATTGTGGTAGCGCAGTGGGTGCGGCATAAATGTCAGTTCGGCTGTCCGCATTATGGCAACAACTTTATGTGTCCACCGTACGCCCCCTCACCACGGGAGACGTTAGATGTCCTGAGTGGCTACCAGCAGGCAATCCTGGTAAAATTCAGTGACCGCCATATCGGCGGCTTGGAAGATGGAATAGGCCAGGCATTCGTCCACAATAAATTGTATGAATTGGAACGCAGGTTTTTCCTGGATGGTTACTATAAGGCCATATCTTATACATTTGGCCGATGCACGCTATGTGTGGAATGCCCTGCTGAAAAAATCAAGAATCCCAGCCTGTTTGATAAGAAGAATTGCCTTAATCAGAAGATGGCCCGTCCTTCTATGGAGGCATCAGGCATGGATGTTTTCCAGACTGTAAGGAATGCAGGGTGGGACCTGGGTGTAATGCAGGATAAGTCTGAAGGCTTCACTGCCTTTGGCCTGGTTTTGCTGGAGTAGGAATTTAATTAAGGATGAAAAAGGCCGATGCCGTCGCCCGTAGTTGCCTGATTCATCAGGCAATATTGGCCCGATAAATCGGGCAACTACATATAGAAATTGCTGTTTTCGGGGGAACTTATTTTTAGTATGGAGGCGGGGAGATATGCCGTCAACGGAACAAGCAGATAAAAAACTCATAGACCAGGCTATACAGGGCGGAGCCACAGCCGCCAAAATCATCAGTGCGAATCGGGTTGTGATTGCTCAATGGGTAAGACATAAGTGCCAGTTTGGTTGCCGGATGTTTGCTAAACGTTTTACCTGTCCGCCATATGTCCCTTCACCCGTAGAAACAGTCGAAACTGTGAAGTCTTACCAGCGAGCGCTTCTGGTGGAGTTCCGCGACCGCCATTTTGAAAATCTCGGAGTGCATACCCCCAACCACAGCATAGTCCATCGCACGATGTATAACCTGGAGCGACAGGCATTCCTGGACGGCCTCTACAGGGCGACAGCTTATGCTGCCGGACCCTGCCATCTGTGCCCTGAATGCCCGGCTGAAAAGCTGGAAAAGCCGAGCCTGTTCAATAAGAAGGACTGCCTTAACTCGAAAATGGCCCGGCCTTCGATGGAGGCTGCGGGCATTGACGTTTATCAAACAGTGCGGCAGGCCGGCTTTGAAATCCATGTGGTGCTGGAGAAGTCAGAACCATACACCAGCTTCGGGCTGGTACTGCTGGAGTGAATTTGTCGGGGCTGAATCCTCCTGCCTCCTTTAGTAAAGGGGGATATAGGGGATTCGGAAGAAGGGTATGTGGAGACCAACATCGTGCAGTACACAGATTTAACGGACAAAAGGCTCATAGAACAGGCAATACAAGGTGGAGCCACCGCCGCCAAAATCATAAAAGCCTCTGAGATCTTTGTTGCTCAGTGGGTAAGGCATAAGTGCCAGTTTGGCTGCAAACATTTCGGACAACGCTTTACCTGTCCACCGTATGCCCCTAGCCCTCAGGAGACAGCCGATACAATTAAGCAGTATCAAACGGCGTTGCTGGTAGAGTTCCGCAACCGGCATATTGATGACCCCGAGGTTGGCCCTAAACGCGACCTTATACATCACCTGCTATATGAATTGGAACGGCAGGCGTTTCTCGATGGTTTCTACAAAGCTACTGCCTATGCCGCCGGCCGGTGCCGGTTATGCCCGGAGTGCCCGGCTGAAAAGCTGGAAAATCCCAGCCTGTTTGATAAGAAGAATTGCCTTAACCAGAAGATGGCCCGCCCCGCTATGGAGGCATCGGGAATAGATGTATACAGGACAGCCAGACAGGCCGGTTTTGAAATCCATGTGGTGAGAGATAAGAAGGAAGCTTTCACTGCCTTCGGTATAGTGCTGCTGGAGTAGGTTGGGTTCCTGAATCCCCCTTTTAGTTCCCCCTTTAGTAAAGGGGGTTGGACGTATTCGCAGTTGCCCGATTTATCGGGCAAATTTGGCACCAGGGTAGGTTGAGAAATCTGCCCTACTGTAGGGGCAGGTCTTGTACCTGCCCCGCGCTTTAGGGCGCCCACGAGGGGTGCCCCTACGTTTACGGGTACACCGCAGCCGCTTCCAGCCCTGCCGTTTCGGGGAAGCCCAGCATCAGGTTCATGTTCTGGATGGCCTGGCCGGCAGCCCCTTTTACAAGGTTGTCTATACAGCTTATCACTATCAGGCGGTTTGTCCTCAGGTCAATCGTGGGGTAGATAAGGCACAGGTTGCTGCCCCAGGTGTGCTTGGTCTCCGGCGGCTGCTCTGTCACCCTTACAAATACCTCGTTCCGGTAGAAGTCGCGGTAGAGGTGCTGCACTTCCTGAATGCCCTTTTTGCCCTCAGGGAGCGCCCCCGGTTTTAATGGGGCGTAGCACGAAGACAGGATGCCGCGGGTCATGGGTACGAGGTGGGGCAGGAAGGTTACTTTTGGAGTAAAATTGCTGCCTCTGGCCTTAAGCTCGTTGACAATCTCCGGCAGGTGGCGGTGTCCGCCTAGCGAATAGGCCGATAGGTTCTCGTTCACCTCGGAGTAATGGCTGCCCAGGCTCAATGTGCGCCCTGCCCCCGATACTCCCGACTTGCTGTCCACGATTATATCCGGCTCGATAAGGCCGTTATCCACGGCCGGCGCCAGAGCCAGTATCGCCGATGTCGGATAGCAGCCAGGATTGGCAATCAATCTGGCTTTAACTATCTGGCGGCGGTGCAGCTCGGGCAGGCCGTATACTGCTTCTTTCAATAGTTCCGGTGCAGGATGCTTGACCCCATACCACTGCTCATATTCCGGGATGTCCGGCAGACGGAAATCGGCGCTGATGTCCACTACCTTAATGCCCTGCTTTATCAACGGGGCCACCGCCTCGGCGCTGGCCTTGTGGGGGAGCGCTGAGAAGGCAAAGTCCACAGTGCCTAATTCGGGAGTAATCTCCAGCGGTAGCCGGTATAGATGCGGAAAGACATCGGGCAGGTGTTTCCCTGCCTCGCCCCGCCCGGTCACAGAGGTAAGTGTGACATGCGGGTGGTTTAATAGGAGTCGAGCTAGCTCCACCCCGGCATAACCGGTAACATTGATAATGCCAATTTTCATTTCTTCCCTCGAAAATAGACAAATTTCCGATTGCAGTAGGGTCAGGTTTTTAACCTGACCGCACGGGCGGGCGGGTTCGAAACCCGCCCCTACATTAAAAAATACATCTTTTTATCGTTCTCGGGAGCCCCAATAAATCGCCCCTCTCTCTAAATCTCTCCCACACTTCACCTTGCGGAGTCTTCGAAAGGGGCGAGAGAATTATGAACAATATTCTTCTTCTATAAAGCCCTAAGTTAACAGAAAAGTTACATTCTCTCCAGAATAAGACTCACCGCCTCCGCCCCACCCAGACAGAGCGAGACCATGCCTCTTTTGAGGTCCCGTTGTTTCAAAGCGCTGAGAAGTGTTACCACAAGACGAGCTCCGCTACAGCCGATGGGGTGTCCTAAAGATATAGCCCCGCCATTCACATTCACCTTGTTCTGGTCTATGTTCAGTTCCTTCATAACGGCGATTGTGGAAGCGGCAAAAGCCTCGTTAATCTCGTGCAGGTCAATATCTTTCTCCTGGAGGCCGGCCTTCTTCAGCACCTTGGGGATGGAGTTGATAGGGGCGGCGGTGGGAATGGCGACGTCTATCCCGGCAGCGCCCTGGGCGATAATGCGGGCTAATGGTTTGATTCCCCGTTTCCTGGCGGTCTCACTTGACATAAGCACCACCGCCGCAGCGCCGGCGCTGATTTTGGAGGAGTTGCCCGCAGTTATAGTGCCGTTCTCCTTGAAAGCCGGCGGCAGCTTGCCCAGCGCCTCAAGGGTTGTCTGCCTCTGGCATACCTCGTCTATATCGAAGATTTTGGGAGGGCCTTTGCGCTGCGGTATCTCTACCGGCACAATCTCCTCTTTGAACTTGCCTGCCGCCCACGCCTTCTGAGCCCGGGCATAGGATAAGCAGGTGAACTCGTCCTGCTCCTTCCTTGAGACCTTGTATCGTTCGGCAACATTTTCCGTAGCCTTACCCATATGCAAATCGCCGAGGATATCCCACAGGCCGTCGTGGACCATCCCGTCTATTATTTTGCCGTCCGACATTCTGTAGCCGTCCCTGGCCCGGGGCAGGTAATAGGGGGCCTGGTACATGTTCTCCATGCCGCCGGCAACGATGATATCAGCATCGCTAAGGCGGATCGCCTGGTCGGAAAGCATGATTGCCTTGAGGCCGGAGCCGCAGACCTTGTTAATGGTAAGGGCGCCGACCTTGACGGGCAAGCCGGCCAGGAGCATGGCCTGCCGGGCGGGGTTCTGTCCCAGGCCGCCGGGTAGGACATTTCCAAATGTAACCTCGTCAATATCGTCCTTGGTCAGACCGGCGCGGCGGATAGCCTCGGTGATGACGGTTTTGCCCAGTTCCAGCGCCGATACTTCCTTCAGCGCCCCGCCGAAGTCATCTATGGCTGTGCGCACAGCGCTAACGATAACAGTTTCTGTCAAGGTTTACCTCCTCGAAGGTTTTATTGGTTTTTCTTTCAGCAATACCAGGTCCTCAAGGTAAGGCTTAAGGAAGTGGTGAACTAATGACAACACCACAATGCTTATTATAACAGCAATCGTAGCTTACCACGAGAAGCCGGTGATGGACATTCCCAGCGAAGTGGCGGCGCCCGGCGGGTGTTCTGTGGCCAGGGAATTCCCGCGAAGGCGGGAATCCAAATAGAAATGCCTGGATTCCGGATCAAGTCCGGAATGACAAGAATCGAAAAGATATTATTAATACCTAAGATTAGCCAACTGGCTACTTGGCCCGAACATGGCTAATTATAAGCTCCAATAGAGGCAATATCAACCTATTGGACTGGATTCCACCTGTCGGCCCACATAATACGCGCACCCCCCCCTCACCACACACTCCGGGCACCGCGGCCTCTGGGCCTTGCATGTCTGCCGCCCATGCTGGACAAACAGGACATGGAAGCGGTAGATGTCATTCTTCGCAACCATGCTTTCCAGAACCTCGTGCGATTTCTCGCGGGAGACCGATTTATCCATCAGTCCCAACCGCCAGCTTACCCGGTGGACATGGGTGTCCACAGGCAGGGCGGGCAGCCCCATGGAGAACAACAGCACACAGGCCGCCGTTTTTGGGCCAACTCCTGGCAATGTCATAAGCCAATCCCTGGCCACGCCCAGGGGCATCTCCTTGAGGAAATCCAATTCCAGAGCGCCCCGTAATTCCCAGATTTGCTGCAAGATTCGCTTTATTCGAGGGGCTTTTACCTGCCATAGCCCGCCTGAACGGATGGCCTCTCCTATCTCCGATTCAGGAGCATCCAGGATATCCTCCCACGCCGGGAACGTTCTGCGCAACTGCTGGAAGGCGGGCTGAGAGTTCTTGTCGGAAGTATTCTGGGAAAGTATGGTATAGACCAGTTCCGAGACGGGATCGTATCGGGGATGCCAGTCGGGCGAGCCGTAGGCGCTTTCCAACTGTTCGATTATCTGCGAGATAGTAGCTAATGGCGGCATGTTACAGGCCCTTCAGATGGCAGGTCTCATTGATGGTAATGGCAATTGGCAAGCCATCCCTGATAACAAAATGGTTTATAGCGGCCACATTCTGTTCTATCTGCCAGAAATGGGATGAATCCAGTCCGAGTAACCCCAGCACCAAAAGCTTACATATTACCCGGTGTGACACCATTGCTATTGCATCAGAGTGATGGCGGTCAATAAGAGCTTTCACAGCAGCCATAGCCCGCGCCTGTACCTGGGGCAGATTCTCACCATCCGGGAACTGGACTTTATGGGGTTGGATTTCCCACAATGTGTAAAGCTCCGGGTATTGCTGCCGGGCCTCATCCAACGACAGGCCGTGCCACTTGCCAAAATTCATATCAATGATACTTTGTAACGGATGCACCTCCATGTTTCGTGGCCGTGCGATGGCCTCGGCGGTGCGCATCGCCCGTTTCAATGGGCTGGCATAGATGGATGCAACCGTCCATTCCCGTAACCTGGCAGCGGCAGCCTCGGCCTGCTTTACGCCGGTATCATTTAGCTCCAGGTCAGTCAGTCCGCGGAACCTTTCTACACGATTCCACTCGGTCTGGCCGTGTCGGATTATGAAAAGGCGAATCATCTTTTACTCCTGAATCATGTAGCTAGACTCTTTTAGTATAGGATTGGATAATGCTTAATGCAACCCATTTATATCACAGGGTCTATGCATTATCATTCCTCTAAAATAGGCGCTCTCATGTCATCCTGTCCGAGCGGGTATCGGACTCCGATGTTTTACTCGGAGGAGGCATCACGAGTTATCGGGACGACGAAGGATCTCAG